>Ga0214544_1003726_pt1 | contig 31147 bp, 22 predicted proteins | sample CNSS3metaG_FD_160074 | JGI IMG/M metagenome (GOLD analysis project Ga0214544, IMG submission 160074) | Root nodule microbial communities from cowpea collected in UCLA plant growth center, Los Angeles, California, USA - CNSS3 | ecosystem: Host-associated > Plants > Roots > Nodule | place: USA...
TTGGGAACATCAGCTCTCCCAGCCGCCTTGGCCTTAGCGGCCATTTCCTTCCTCAACGTTTGAAAGAGCGCCAGATTCTTCTTTCCAGACTGCGCCATATGCCCTACAATGATACATCACAACTCGGATCAAAACAACTTAGTATTATTAACACAGCTTAAGTAATAAATAGATACCTTCGATATCTATTATCGGGTGCACCGAATTATAAACCCTAACTAGGCCCTTAGTGGGCAACTTATCGACAAACTTCAACAAGGTCTCCACAACCTCCTTATCACCAATCGACAATTCATCCATCCCCATATCCTTATACCGAGAAGGGTTGTTTGTCCAACTCAAAGAGAACTTGGGACTTCCGTCTGCGTTCAAAAAATAAGCGTTTCCTCCTTCCTTGACGATGACCTTGAAGTACCCATCTTTGAAATGCTTGAAAGACTGGGAGAAAGCATCCAGTTTGCTGATGCTGGGGCGACTAATCAAAGAGAGCCAAGTAGCCGGCCGTCGAGGTCTGGTGTCGTAAAAATATAAGAAAGCATAGGGAGTGGGCTCCAAATATAAGGACTTGCACAGAATGCGGAAAGCTTGCAAGTAGGCCCAACTATTAGGATGTAGCTGGGTAGGTGCCACATTCAACGCCCGCAACACACCCATAGTGAAATCGTCTAAGGGTAGTCGCACATGAAGTTGAGAAAAATGGCACATATACATGTAGAAGAACTTCTCGGTAGCCCCCTCCTGTCCATGGCATACCCAGTCGACGACACTCACCCTCTCTAGCGAAACAATGTCTCCACTGACACCCTTGGAGATGACGGGTGTGCAGTTCAGCCAAGAGTTCAACAGACGAGACCATCTGAATAAAGATGATTGATTACGAACATCAGCAACAACCCACCCATAGCCGCCTTTCGCCGACCAGTTGCTCTCCTCCAACTCTTCGGGGGGATCCTCTCGAACCTCCCTCACAACCTCCATTAACATCTTGCTCGTAACAACTCCAGAACTCGTACCCTCTCTGCCAAGTTGCCTATCCTTACTTCTATCTAACTCGGTACTTTCACTACTACTAGACGTAGACACGCTACCACTACTAGACATACCTGGTTTCATTTTTTACGAGAAGATGTCGGTCGAAATTGAGGACTAGTCGGACAGTTTTACGCGCACAAGATCTCTGAATTCAGAACTCACAAATGAAACAAGTAGCCCCTCATCTGTTTGCAAACCCATATTTATAGTCCATGATCCCAAACGACGAAACTCTTCCCGCCAAAATCATACCCCAGACCAATTGACACCATCATTGCAAAGGATATGACACTTCAAAATGACGGCGCCAAAACTTTTTCGATTTGACCACTGACGCCTCTTCACCTACCCTCTGACGGTTACCACCTTTTAGCCTTAACATTGTTCACCACACTTAAAGGCTGGGGGACTGGTGTACCACACCTAGCCGGTTCCGCTAGCATACCAACACATATCACCCTTGACCGACAACTCATATCGGACAAGGCTAGGGGACTAGTGTACCACACCTAGCCAAACTCGACCAAATAAGTAAACAATGTGTATATTAAGGCAGCCAAGTTTCCAGCCTAGGCCGAGTTAGCCTAAACTTGTACTGGTTTTAACCTAAACTAAACATCTAAAGGAACAACCTGCATCTCATATCACCAACATAAGCCATCAAGACAAGTAGCCAGCCTAGACCGACTACTCCAGCATATCCGGTAAGATTAGAGCCTAGGCCGACCACTCCAATGGACTCAGTATGATAGAAGCCCCCGCGTTCAATAAACCTTAAGGGCCTGGGTTAGGGCCCAGGCCCACTCATAGCCCAAGCTAGAGCCCAAGTCAAGGCCCAACCCATGAAGTGGTCAAACATCATTAAATGCTCTATAAATACACGTGGACCCCATCAATTGAAGGTACGCATTCATTAATCACTGATTTGACTCTCTGAGAGCTTTGACTTACTTGAGCTTCAGAGACTCTTCTACAGGTAACCCCTCATGGGTTCAAGCTGACATGTATCGACCAGAAAGAGGCCAACCGAAGAGATAGCGGACTACATGGTAAGGTGACGCTTGTGCCTAACTTATCTTATTTGTTCTCTGCAGGAACAATTATTAAACAAACTTTTTGTTTTTAGTTTTATTATTAAACAAAGTTAAAGTTAATTTAAAAATATTTCTAGAAATATTTATTAAAAATGTTAATTTTAATAAGAATATCATCATATGAAGAGGAACAATATTGCTCTATTTTTTTTTACAAAAATTAAGATTAAATTGAAACTAAAAGCAAACATATGATCAAATTGAATTATGTTGACATGTGACACAATTGTGAGGTGATAGGTATAAAATAAAAAATTCACAAAAAATTCACAAATAATTCAAAAAATTCAATTAAATGTATTGTTTGGTCAAACTAACACCAACCCCAAATTGAATATTTAAAAAAAAAAGCAAGAACCAAATCTAAACAAAAAAAAAAATCTGAAGGACTAATTTCACACTACTTAATAAATACAAAGACCAAAAGAATAATTTAACCTAAAAGAATTAATAAATATTTTATATAAAATAATTGATAAATAAATAATTTTTATTTAGTGGATTAGTTCGTACCTTTTAACTCTTCCCAAACTTTTAAAAACTCGTTTCTAAATTTTTCAGAATATTCCTTTTATAAACGAGTTCATCAACTATTTGATGTTAATTTTCATCATTCTTGTTATAATTTTTTTACAATATCATATTATAAAACGTTGTCGCTAATAATATAACTTAAAGATAATTAGAACAAAAAATAAATATCTTTATATAGTATTGTTTTATAATTGAATGAGTTTAAAAATCATTTACACCTATACTATTTATTAAAAATCTATTATTTAAAAAAAATATTGAATGTAACTTTTCCCCCTTTAGAAACTTCTAATTCAATCATGGAATGAACGAATAGAAGGTTTAAGTATATTACTTAAACCATGGAATATTTCTATATAACATGACAACACTCTCTGTAATGGAATCATTTTATTTTTTCCATCAAGTATTACCAATAATTGTCGAAAAAGTTTTGAATATTCTTAGACTTTTTTTGTAAATTACTAGATCAATTAATTAAGAACTACAATTGGTGTAATTTTTAAGTAGTTATTAACGGTAATAAATTATATATAAGTATTGTATTTAACTTTTCTATTTAAAATAATTTTTATATTCATTTTAATTTTTTTGTCTTACATTTGTATTTAATATAATAAAATGTTTATTTAAATAAATATTATATATATATATATATATATATATATATATATTCAAATAATAATATTATAATTATAAAATTAAATATAAATAATGTTTGCAAATTTATAATAGATAACTTTTATTAATTTTATAGTAATTTTTTATTATAGATAATTATTTTAGTTTAAAAATATTAATTCAAAAACAATTAAAAAACCAGTTAAATTAAACAAATAGTATTGATAAAATAGTTGTTTTTAGTTTAAAAAAATAGTTAAATTTTTTAAAAATAATTAAAATAATTAAAATTTAAAAAATATCACTTAAAAATTAAAAATTCTAAAAATAATTTCTTTTTAAGAATAAAGTTAGAAAATAAAATATATAAGAAAAGGTGAATCTCTTTTATATATATATATATATATAATGTACATGTTATTCTTCCAAAAATTTCCAACAGTTTTAATTGCTTTAATTTGCTCTGGATTAAAAACTAAAACATTTCTTGTATTAAAATTTGAAACTTAAAACTTTAATACACTATTACTTATCCAATAATAATTGAAAAAACTAAGGTAGTTATTAAGATAGTATGAAATTATTTATTTTATTAAACGTTTTTAAGGGATCGAGGATGGAAATGATAATTCTTAGAAAACAAAAGGTAAAACATATTTAAACATTTTTTTGTAGTATTAGGTTTGGGTCATGCAAATTTTCAGTTAAATCTTAAATTTCCAAAATTCGTTATAAAGTAGAGAAAATAAGTTATTCATTATCATGCCAAAAAGAAATTATAATGAAATGAAACTTTGTTGATTTTTACAATAATTATTTAAAATTACATTAATAATAAAATTTTAATTAATTATTATGTTAAAACTATTTCATAGTTATTAAACTCCGCAAAGTATCGGCTTGTACTATTTTAACACTCTCACTATAAACTAACTCTAAAACTTACTATTTCGTAATTGCCAATTTGCCACTAAACATATTTTACAAAATTAAATTATATTTATTGACTTTTATAATAATTACATCTTAGCAATTTGCGATATAAATGAATTATTATATAAAGATATTTTTTCATTATCACTAAAAAGATAAATTGTTGAGAAAATTCTTACTAATTAAACCTAAATGAAATTCATAATTTTAATTTAGAATGTCAAAGTTGTTTGTTTCTGGTGTAGGAAGAAACTGATCTCACTGTACAAAGCTACACCATTTTCATTTTGTATATCCTTTCACCTTTCTTTCATTTCCCTCTTGTGTCTCTTCCTTTTCTCTCTATAAAGATCCCAATGGCGACTCTCCCCGTGGTAAGTTTTCCGATCTTCACGGTGGTCAGGGTGGTCGGCGTTGCCGTCACCGTTCTTCTCCTCACATGGGCTCTCCATTTTCGGGGTGGCCTCGCCCTCGTCTCTGACAACAAAGATCTCATCTTTAACGTAACTATCCCTCTTCACGGCCTTCTCTTTTCATTTTTGGGTGATGGGTATGCGGGATTTGCTCAATCTTTTCGTTTTTCTGTTGTGGGGAATTTGATTTTGAACGAGAAACTGAAAAGGGTGGAGTGGTTTTAGTTTTTGATTGTGAATATTGTTTTGTCTTGTTGACTTCTTCTTTTGATCACTTTGTTTTAGGTCCATGTTTGTTTGATTTTTTTAGCTTTGTTGTCTTGGCTTGGTTTTTCCAATGTAGGTTCATCCAGTGTTGATGGTGATTGGGCTTGTTCTAATCAATGGGGAAGGTAAATGTTTCTTATATTTTTTACTTTTCTTAAGTATCTCACTGGTACATCATTTGATGCATATTGGTCACTCTGAAACATTTTGTGGTCACTGATCATATTTCAGTTGCATTGGAGAGTTGTTATTAGATCTTTGTATTAAAATCAAATTTTGGTGTCTTTGTATTTGCGTAATGCAAACATTGATAACAGAAACTCATTTGTCCATTTACGTATGGTGCTATTCATGATTGTTGATTCACTCATTCATGATGAAGCTGGTCATGGCTCGAATATGGAAACAATCCTTTTGCATACACTTCCTCTGTTCCAGATGATTGTAGTTTAAGGTTTTCTCACCCATATTAAGGAGAATAAGAAATATAACCCTGTTTGAAACCATTTTACTGAAATAGTCTCGGTTTTTTTCAACATAAATGCATTGTTTTGAATAAGAGAGGGTAATTGATTTGATGATAAATTAGGAAGAAAAAAACATAATACTTGGTATATGAAAACATTAGTCAACTTGAAAAAGAAAATTTACATAGGTAAAACTGTAGTCCTTGAATGAAGAATACACTCTCGCGTAAATTGTTGCACAGTGAGGAGTCTTTTGGCACCATGGTACTAGTTAGGTTGTTGATTCACAATGTTTCTCAATGGTTAGAGTATTTTAGGAGGTGAAGCATTCTATGATCTTTATTCTTGTTTACATTCTGTGAAGCCTGAGTACTTGATTCAACATGAGTACCATATGACATTGATACAAGGATGCGAAAACTATAAAAGTGTAAGATATAATATTACATCGATATGTTAAATGAGAGCATAAATTTTGAAAAATACTTTTAAATGGATACACAATATTTTTAAGTGTTGACCATTTCTCATCAATACATAATTCTATCATTTCTGTCAGCAGTTGACGATCACGATTTACAAAAGCAATACGTGTGATCATTTCCAAGATCCAGGGTTAGATATAAAAGCATCTAGGAGTCTTGGTTCTATATAATTGCCTACTGTTTGCTATAGGTTTAAGGATACAGAGGGAAAAATAGAAGTATATGTGATTGAAGTCTTATTCAACGTGTTTGATCCAAACATATTAGTCAGTAAAATTCAAAGAAGCCAAAAAGGAGGATATATGTTGGATACATATCTATAAGTATTGGTATTGGATAGGAGGATACCGATACTTTGCCATATTTTGGAGTATACGTGCTTTGTATAAATTTATTATCAACTAGTTGTAAGTTTCCATTTTGTAGGATATTGTTTGCGATCCTCTAAAGAAATACATAAGTTCAAATAAGATTTGATGTATGTTTTATCTCCATGTATGATTTCTGTCCTGATCTGAATGTAGATTAATATCAATCATTGTTGTCCTAGGAATATGGTGTTTTCCACTTAGTTTACAAAGTTTATCTTATGGTTAGTTATCCCCTATCATTTGACATGCTTGTGGTGCTACTGAGTGTTATAAAACATTGTTTCCATCATATGTCTTGATTACATTTGGTATCTAAAATGAAACTTCAGAGGCCAAATTAGAATTAAAATGTTGGTGTTTTATTGTGGTAGATTGTAAAGGATAGCAAACTTGAGCTGGCTAGTACCTTCAACATGCTCGTATTAACTTTTTATGAAAATGTAACTTCCCAAGTCAAAGGAACTTGTTGTCTTTAAATTCAATACAATGTTTCTTCTTACCAACCCTTGATTGTTTATAAATACTTTCATGTTAGAACTACCTTTTATTCACTATGGCAATTTGCAGGGATGCTTGCATACAAGACTCTATCTGGAACTAAAAGCTTCAAAAAATCAGTTCATCTCACATTACAGTTTGTTGCTCTCATTTTGAGCTTGATCGGTATCTGGGCTGCTTGGAAGTTTCACGTTGACAAGGGCATTGACAACTTCTACAGCCTCCATTCGTGGTTGGGCCTTGCCTGCTTTTTCCTGTTCTTCATCCAGGTATGATAGCTACACTTCATCTTACAAGTTGTTCTAAACCTTGTTGGTTAAACATCTCCATTAGTACTTATATTTAAGACAAAAATAAGAAAGAACAATCAACTAAACTTCTTCCATAAACTAAAATTAGCTTATATGCATAGTTAAAGTTAGTTTTTTTTATCTTTTGTAAGTGTTTTTTGGAAGTTGGATTGTATCATTTGGTTGTATCTAATTATTTGGTACAATATTAATCAGTGGGCTTGTGGGTTTGCAACATTTTGGTACCCCGGAGGGTCAAGAAATAGAAGAGCAACCTTACTGCCATGGCATGTTTTCTTTGGTATGTATATCTATGCCTTGGCCATAGCCACAACTGCTACTGGTATTTTGGAAAAAGCTACATTCCTTCAGGTCAACAATATCATATCACGCTATTCCAATGAATCACTTCTGATCAATTCTTTAGGCATTTTGATAGTCATTTTAGGTGGCTTTGTGATTCTTGGACTTGTTACTCCGGTTTATGGTAAAGCTGACGTCATACGGGGAAATGAGTAACCATATTGTAATATATGTAATCCAAAATTGAGGAACATGGACATGGATGTATCAAAAACTCATTGAACGTGTATACATGTTTATTTCTCAATTTTATTTATTTACTTTCTGTATTCTTCTATTAAAATGAGAATTCGTGTTTCGTGCATATTAAAAGGTGTCGGCGTTTAACTATAGAATTTCTTATTGTTATCAATGTATTTGCATTTTTCTCGAGCATTTTTTTGGTTAAGAGACTATAATATCTTAGCCGAGAAATAATCATGTTGAGTAATGTAGAACTATTGTAGTATTGATGGTAAACTATTCTAAATGTTTTATATAATCCCTTCATATTCAAGGTTTAACTTGAGAGTATTGATTAAATTAAAATAATTGTCTTGGTATATCTATGAGATTAGTGATTTATGGTTAAGATAGATGCATACAAGAAAAACATGGATGATTTTTATACGATAAAAATAAGAGCAAACATTTAAAAAAAATAAAATAAATAATTCAAATTTTGATCCTTTTCTCCATTCGAACAAATATTGAACGTGAATATTTAGCACCCTCATATGGTTTGGTCCATCAAACATATTGCAGCCCATTACTAATTATAAACTAATAATTGGTCATTTGGTATTTAGACGAGTTTTAAGTAAGCGTCTTTAAGAGAAATAAACTACTTTTAATAAACTAAAATTAATTTATGAGTTTTAAAAAATATATTAACTTTTATAAACTACCTTATGTATACACTAATTTTAATTTATAATTATTTTTTTACTTATAAAAGGATTATTTATTTCTAAAACTTTTAAGAAAAAGCTTATAAAAAATATCTTTTATAATAATACTACCACTTATTTCAACAGCTTGTCACATCATTAATATTTAATGTTTTTGTGGTTGTAAAATAATTGTTATTTTTGAGACAGTATGAAAGTGGAGAAAAGATTCCGCATGATTTGCAATGTAAAAAAATACGAGTCCATGTGATGTACGTTGACACTCTTAAAACTAATACTTAAAGAATCATTTTTCATATTTTTTTACTAAATTAATGTAATATTAATAGGCGACCATCAATGCCAACATTCAATATCTTATTAAGAAAAAAAAAAGTTTAAATACTATTTTGATATCTGTTTTGGTTTAGTTTGTTCAATTTGATATCCGATTTGTTAAACTATGTTTAGTTCGTCATTTTCGTTGACATTGTAATTTGATACAGACATGGTGTATAGGCTGACACTGTTCACATGATATGACATCGTTCATATTGTGACTAGTTGTGGTTTGTTTAAATAAGTGTTTATTTTAGTTAAATTTGTTCAATTTAATCCATATTTCAGTTAAATTGGTTTAATTTAGTCTCACCTTTCATTTCAAGATCTTTCACCACTTCCACCACTACCACTGTCACTACCACTACCACTGCCACCACCACCACCACCACCATTGTCGTTGCCACCACCACCACCAACACTACAACCACCATCACACTAAAATCACCGCCAACAAACCACACCCAGAATCACCACCACCACATTAGAAAATTTGTATTCTACCATGCATATGTATGTAGGCTTGAAAAAATTTGATACTTTTTATCCTAGTTTTTGATTAAGTTTTTGGTAGTCCAAGCCTGGATCAATATAAGGGTATAGATTTTAGGGTTGTTTTTTGGTTGCCATTTTTACTCATCTCTTTTTCATAGATGTTATGAACCTCTCATTCACTTTTTCTTTCTTTTCCATATGTTTTAGGGTGGTTTGTGTTAGAAAATGATTACTCAAATAATACTATTAATAATAAAAATATTAAATAATATAATAATAATTATTAAATCAATAATAATACTAAGACATATAACTAAAACAATGAATATTAATCAAAGATCAACAATTACAATAACAATAATAAATAAAAAGTAGATGAGGAAAGGAGTAGAAATAGTCTGAGTTGAGGCACGCATAGTGCTATCCTTAGAGAGAAAATGCCCCTACTGCACAGAACTAAACAAATACACAATCATATGTGTTTCAAATCATGTGTCTTAACACTCTTAAGAAAAATGTAGTGTTTTTGTTGTTTCTGTTGTTGTCTTTTTCTCCATGCACCTAGGTGGTATTTATAGGTAGAAAGAGGAGACAAAAGAGTAAATTGTAATAAGAATATAACCGTTAGTCATAAAAAACATTAACTCATAAATTAAAGGTTTATAAACACATGAGTAACAGTAAGTTTTTTATTTTAATTATTTATTTTTTAAATTATATTAAAATATTTCTAACTGTTTGAATCCGTGGTTGTAGGGTGATAGTGGTGGCAGTGGTGACAATAGTGATGGCAGTGGTGGTAGTGGTGACAATGGTGAAGAGTCATGAAATGGAGGGATGAATAAATTGAACCAATTTAATAAAAATAGAGATTAAAATTGAACAAATTTAACTAAAATAGAAACTTATTTGAACATTGAACAAAACACAACCCATTATAATATGAATATTGTCACTTCATGTGAACAATGTCAGTCTGTATGCTCTGTTATGTTGTTATCAATTTAAACACATCAACGGAAAAGACGAAATTAAACATAATTTAGCAAATTAGGGACTAAATTGAACGTGAAAAAAAAAGAAACCAAATTGAATAAAGTGGACCAAAATAATATTTAAACCTAAAAAAAACTAACATCTTCATAGATCAGGATCTCCAACATTTATTTTAAATTGCATGTAAATGATTAAGAAAGAATTATTTTTCAAAAGATTATATTTTGATGTACTTCCATGTAAAGTCATTGAGAATTTATGACATGTAATAATTTTAAATGTTAGAGTTTGACCTCAATGCATACTCTCTTACGAGTGGTGTGGAGATGTGGAGGGCATTTCCGGTTATTGCGGTGGTTGCTGCCTCATGGTGAAGGAAGTTGTGGCCGTAGATTCTGAGAGCATGCTTTTTTATACACTTTCTACTTTTCCCTTGCATTGTTTCAAGGAAAATGAGGTTTTAACAAAAAATATTTTGACAAAGTTGATAAATTTTCTATAAATAGGATTAAAGTAGATTAAATTTTTATTTTTTAATGAAAAAGAAGTAATAAAAGTAGTACTTTTTTACTTTATTTAGTAGTTTGTCAATTTTTTTTTGTTAATGTATCATTTCCCTTGTTTCAATTGATGATGGGCGGTGTGGAGTGGTGCACATTTTGAATTTTGAGCTCGCAGGAAATCTCGTCACATCTCTTCCTCCCGACTTAGACACTTACCTCTCCGCCAACCCTTACCCTGTCAAGCCCAGATCTTGAATTCTCTTCTAGAAATAAACACCTACCCTTAGTTCCTTACTTCAAGATTGGTACCCTAACTTGAAAACATAATTCAACCACCTCTCATTTTCTTGGTCCAACTTCCTCTGTGCAACCCTACACTTCCAACTCTGAATGATCATTGCACCCTTTTACCTGACACTCACAAGGACGAAACCTTTGATGTTTTTAAGGATCTGGTTTTCGTAGTGATCTTTAGGTCTTGAATAAGATAGTTCTTCTCGCGCACCTATTACCATTTCTAAGCATCATCTACCACCATCCCGCTGCACTACTTTGGTCCATACCCAAGCTCACTTGTTTGTTTACTCCAAATAATGATCCTTTCATGTCCGCCATGACAAGGAAGCAATCAAACTTACAGAACCCCTTAAACTCCTCTTTTGATAGCCTTAGCGTTCCATTTTCTCAACAACGTACCTATCCTTTTAAAACCATATTCCTTTTTAGTCACTCCAACCTTAGTCAATACTCTTCTTGAACGGCTTGACACCACAACTTTTTTTTCCCCAAACTCGCAATCATCCTGATGATTATATTGAGTTTATACCATTATGTCTCCAACAACTCTTTCACTCTTGAGATTATGTCCCAACCTTGTAAAGGAAACATTTCAAATTGGCTTCAAATTTAAACACTTTGATCACCGCGAAGGCACCACACACCCGAGCGAGTCTCCACTTGGTCCCAATTGTAGCGAAACCATCATCTTAACCTCAGTCCTTTCCTAAAGGCAACCGTGATTCCTATACCATACTGGCGACATCAAGGAGTACACAATTCCAAGAAAACTGACTCTTAGTCCAAGCATCACTTCGTAAGGTGCATCTCTGTATGAGATTTATTTGTGCTAACCACTTTAGCATCAACCATCGTAGACACCATGTCAACTACTTAAAACTTTTCTTTTCATTCCCTCCATCATTGTGCTCCGACATCAGTTGGGTTGTCCTTCCATACGAGAATAACCTTTAAAGGTGTGTCCTTCCTTCGGGTGCGTGAAACCTTCCACTTTATACCCAAGGTCGAATGACTTGCTCATGGGAACTACTTTTCCTTGAAACATCCCACTAACGAAGTTGAAAAGACCCCTATCCACCTGCTGACTGTTAATTCTAGTATGAACCTCTTATCCATCCCAGCCTCTCACTAGAGGTTTGTCATCTCTTTGCACTTCACGGTCTTTTCTTTTCTTAGCTTGCTCATTGTTAAGCAATCTCTCCACTTTCTGCAGCTTAGAATTTGCCAATTGTCCCTCTTCCACTACTCCAAGAAGCACTAGGTGTGGCCATATGACCATATTCAATGACACTTTTCCTAACACTGTATGCATTTGCATGACTCTGAACTTCAACCTTGTCGGAATGTAGAATCAGCTTGATTTCTTCAAACGATGTGGCACTTGCATGCACTGATACCCCTTAGTATTCTTAACCTTTAGATTCAACTCCTTTAGAAATTGTGTACTATCCGTTTCCGAGAGTTTATCTTTAAAGCTCCCTCTGACGAATCGTTATGTTGGGAACTCTAGCATCTTCTCCAGTTTATTAATCCAAGACTTAGCTTTCCTTGTTCAATTATATACATCATACATCAACTTCCTATCTTTGAGGTAAGACGTTGTCTCAAAGACCCCATCTAACACTTGTAAAGGTGAGCAGACCAAGTTGACATTGAATTTGGATTCCCTTATCTCCGTAGACACTAGACACAAAGCACAGAGGCGCGACAGGACAAACTAGATCATACAAAGCAATAATCTATCACTTACAAACAACGAACCCCTTTTTGTCTGTCACCCTCCTTTCCCCCAAACCATTAGAATTAAGAAAGGAAAACAACCTTTAATCTAGTCATGAGTGTGCACCCTCATTACTCTATCAAGGCGTTTTCTGTTCTTACAACTTTCGATTTCACTGACAAACCTGACTAGACTTGACAAATTATGCCTGCGAGGCATGACAAACCCACAACCTCAGATCATCCTAAGGACGAATTGCTCTGATACCATTAATGTAACACCCCATTTATTTAATAAAGCTAAATAAAGGATATGTCACACAATATAATATAAGAAGCGAGGATAAAAGAGTATAACGTCATTCTTATAGATATCCCAATTGCTTAGAGGACGAATAAAAGAGATACACCACGATGCCAGGTACAAAGTAAAGTAAGAGAGTGAAAATGACTTAAACAAATTCCTGGAGAAAATAATACATGGGCCTTAGCCCTAAATGAAGAGCCCAAAGGCAGAAGTCAACCCAAAGGCTAAGCAGCGGAACCATCACCTCCCTGTTGACCACGAGTGTTCCTCGCATCTGCTCACATCAACAAGTTTATGATCATCGCAAAAGAGAGTACCACACAGCAGGACACACAACAAAAACAAAAGGGTAAGCTAGAGCCAAAAATGGTTTTATCATGCAATCAGATATGCTTTCACAGTCAATTATACATACATCACCCAAGCATGTTATGACCTTCCAAAACAATACACTAAGACTCGACTCATCTGGATACATTTAACCTGATCGGATTCAGCGAATGCTTGCACTTGTGGTGGATACCTCTGCTCACCCCCAAGTTATGTGTTACAAGTGTTACAATGAATCAATTTCCCTCACACACAAGGTTAGCCCTTAATGAGTGTCAGGCCTCCTGCTACTCTCACCACAGGAGCCAGTCCGCTCTAAGTGAGACTAACTGACTCCTTAGAGTGTTAGGATGCGATCTTTACCTTGAATCCTTACCCAGTTATATAGATGGGACACCACCATGGACACCCACTAACAGGGGCCATGGAATTACGTCCCGACCACTGAAGCACGACCCTGAAGTCCCACCTAGAGACTTCAAGGAATTACGTACTAACCACACGACAAACATACACAAACAGCCAAGTAACAGATACATATATCATACATAGGAACCTCATCCCCTCATTCGTAACCAATCCTTATTTATCATACGTTGAATCAATACCAACTCGTCATTTCCAACCATGAGTAAAGAGTTTCTCCTCACACCAAAGCCATGCCACTGGATTACCAACCATCATGTCCATTGTTGCTTATGTCAAACTCGTGACCACATATATACATATATTCAACCTCTCGAGTATAATTCATATAAAGATTATGTCAAACTCATGATTCACACATAAAACCCTCTCCCAATCATACATAAACATTCCCATTAAGCCATCATACAATAACTTATACAAGTACCAGCTAAACATTCAAGCACAGAGGGACCAAATTCAGGATGCATTCTCGCTCAGCTCGTCGCTCAGACTGGAGGATCTCGCTCAAGCGAGAAGGACTCTCGCTCAGTCGAGCTCCCTCCGCCTAGGCGAGAGCTCGAAACACACACCACAATGGCCTCTGCACATTCTCACTTAGGCGAGACTCCCCTCGCCTGAGCGAGACACTCGATCGCTCAAAACTGAGCTGGTCGCCTGAGCGACCCCTCGTGTAAAAAGTTTGGACGAGCCTCTACTCATCTTGCCTGGGCGAGACAGGCTCGCCTGGGCGAGATTATCAGGTCTCACCATTGTTTTCCTGCGACAACCATTCATACCAAGCCAAGAATAACACACTAAAGCATTTCACGCATCCAGGAATCATATCAACCACAAAATTGTAGTACAACAACGAAACAGTGAAAAGGACGAATACAAGATTAGGTTCTAGCTTCCCTTACCTGGAATGAGCTAGTGCAAGGCCTCGGCACCAACAACGGAGCACCACAGCTCAAGGAACAAATTTAGAAGGTGGGGTCGAAAGAGCTTGAGCAACCTTGACGAAGGCTAAGGATCAAACCCTAGCAGAGCTTCCGTTGAGAACGAAGGGGTTTGAGGACAAATGTTTTCTGAAAGTGAGATGGGAGTGAGAGTGTTAGGCTGGTTTAGGGTCTTTGGCTCCTCATGGACCAGCCCTTAGGCCCAATTAGATCTGAGGCAGCCCTTAAACATAAGGGCAGAAATATTGGGTCTTACATAAAGAGTTTTCAAGATTTAAATATTTTTTTAAAGTAATCTAATGACTTTAATTTAATATATTTATTTTTAAATTATTAGTCACTTATAATATTTTAATTAAATTTTAATATCAAACATAATTTTATAATTAATTTAATATAAATATATTAGTATTAAACATATTTGGGCATTACACTAACCATGATCATATAAGCATCCATTCTTAAAGAATGAGAATTGTGGTGTGAAGGGTGAAATTATGGTTAAGGCAGGGTTGTCAGGGTGTAGTGCAAGCTTCGTGATAGAGAAGTTAGGGAAGTCGAAGCGATGGTGTAATATAGACAAAGTTGTAGAGAAAAAGTAGGCAATGTTGGTGATTGTGAGATTCTTATCACCATGTTCATTGAAAACAGAGTGAGTTGGTGGCATTGATGGCGATTATGTTGCTATCGCTTTGTTCAACGAGAACGAAGGAAGCAGATATTAGAGAGGATACTATTATTTTTACCTCCTTCCATAGTCAAAAACACCCTTATCAACTTATACAAGTAGTGTAAAAGAACATTTTCCTATCAGATACAATGAGATCACTAGCACCGTGTTAAACAAAAACGAATAAGTAGAAATCATTATATTTTAATACCATTCCAAAGATAAGTGTTGATGACATTTGAAAAGTGACATTTGAGATTAATATATGTGAAACATTTGAGAAAATCCACATATATAAACATTAAAACGGATAATTTTAAGGCTTAAATATATATTTGGTCTTTATTTTTGTTGTTTTTATTCAATTTGGTTCTTATTTTCGTTTTGTGTTTAATTAGGTCATTATTTTCGTCAAATTTTGGTCAATTTAGTCCTTTTGACTAACGATATTTAAATAATTAAAGTTTTTGAACAATAAACGTCACGTGTCGACTTCTGGTTTTAAATTTTTTTTATAAATTTTTTATAAATTTTGTTAATTTCAAGAAAATAGTTCACGTGTCAAGTCACAATTGTGTCACATGCTAGTGTCACGTATCAGTTTGTGGTTGTATTATTATTTTTTCTTTAATTTAGTCTCGATATTCGTTATTTTTGTTCAATTCAGTATCTATATTCGTTATTTTTGTTTAATTTAGTTCAAATTTTTGTTAAAATAAAACAATTTAATTTTTAAAATTGACATTATTATTAGTTATTTTTGAAATTCAATTATAAATTACTATATTTAATTATATATTGAATATAATTCTTAGATTCAATTGTTAAATAAGATATAATTATTTAAATATTATTAAAATATAATTATTAAAATTTTAAAAATATATATTAACAATTGTAAAATTGACATTTAAATTTAAAATATTTAATATTTTTATTGCATTTGTTTATTTTACAAATATTAGTTTATTTTTCTAAAATATTTTGAATATTTAAAATATTTTTAAATATCAATTTTAAAAGTATTTTAGAATATAAATATTAGAAAAAAACATTTAATAATTATATTCTTATAATATTTTAAATAATTATATTCTATTTAGCAATTAAATATAAAAATTTATTCAATTTATAATTAAATTTAATAATTTATAATTGAATTTTAAAAATAATTAATAAAAATGTCAATTTAGAAAAAATATTCATATAATTTGTATAAAAGATATTAAATTTAGTGTCAATTTGAAAGTGACAAAATTGATTTATTTTAATAAAAATTAAAATTAAATTGAACAAAAATAACGAATATAGAAATTAGAAACTAAATTGAAAAAAAAAATAACATAGCCACAAACTGATACATGACACATTGACAAGTGACACAATTGTAACTTATCACGTAGACAATTTTTTTAAAATTAAAAAATTAAAAAAACAAACTAATAACTAATATGTGACATATACTAAGACACGTTACATATAGTAAATAGGAACCAAATTAATATTTAAACCTAATTTGAAAAGGATACCGAAACATTACCTATTGAATCATTCCTAAAACATTTTCATTATGATTTTTCTCGGACATGATAGACGGTGTAGAGAACAAGGTGAATATTTCGAAACTAGCAAGTCACATAATGTTTTTTAAAAACGATTTTAAATTGACATCTTATTTTCATCTGATTCTTAATATTGATACACACTTGGACGCAAATCTATGGTCCATCACCAAACAAAAGAAATGATTCAAATTCTGTCAGCTTCAAATTATTTATTCCTTGCAAACTAATACCCTTCACATGCGAAAGGGGTGAAATGACAACAGCATGTTTTCGTCCAACCATTTCCACTTTCCATTTTCTGACAATTAGAGCTATCACACGCAACACAATTTTTCAATGATAACTTCAATCCATGGTAATGATTTTCGTAATTCCAGTACATCAACTAAAGAAGGGGCTAAGCTCAACTACAACTTGCTAAACCAAAATTGTAACAGAATAATTATCCAAAATTTGAAGAATAATCGAAAATGAACTGTTACAGATGCTGATAATGCAAGGCTAAATCTTCCTGGAGAGGCGAAAATTTGCACTCTTCTCTAGGATAGGCGAATACAGACAGAAATGTCCAAAATTTCGAAACAGGAAGGCTCATTAACATTATTCCAAGGTGACAAAATAATACAAAAACATGCATGCCAACATATCAGGCTTCTAAATAGGGATCTTGCACGCCCACAAAATGGCTGATGGTACAAAATTTGCGTAGTTTATATCCAGACCTGTTCTCTCCCGTATTCTCTTACAATTACAGGCACACTTGTAGGGGGAACCTGAGCAAGCAAAACACGTTTTCTTAGTAAATCATCAAGATCTAAAAGTGAAAAACATGTAAAGGACCCTATTGCCTTTGATAGTTATGTATATAATAAAAAATATATACTTTGTTTTTATGGTTCTTTACCTCTATTCTTCTAATGTCCCTCCTTGCTTCATTTCCATATTTTCTTTTTCCTTATATAAATGTTTAATGAAAGAGGAAAAATTATATAACAAAATGCACATTGTGCTGTCCTGAACCAACAATCCTGAAAGCTTATCTATCTGGTCAACACTCGGCAATGGCTTCTATACTTTATTATTTCTCTAACACACTGGCACGAGCCTTTGAGGTAGGCTTAATGCATGGATGTAATGCACACCGCCACTGACAGTGAGCAATATTCAACTTTTTTTTTTAAGAATAGAGAAGTGACGAAGTTACAGCTCAAGCTCTAGATCACTAATAGAACACCGAGGCAATCCCAATCTTAAGCTTTTACGTAAATATGTAATTAGTTTAATACAATATTATATCATCTTCTGACAGTATTTTTCCATTTTTTTTTGTTGTTTTATGTTATTCTTTTAGGATTTTCAAAGTGGTATTATATGCTCATTCAAAATTAATTTTCCAAAAATAGAGACAGAATTTGTGTTCTCAATTCATCTACACAATATAAGTTAGAAACAATGCACACCGTACTAAAATCCTGTAGCTGACTTTTAGGCATGTTTTAGCAGCAAAGACATAAATACTCTTAAGATTTCAGTACTTACCATGCCATAATCTGTGACAATCATTGAAACATAATCTGAAGGTGTTGCATCATAACTGCCATCAATTTAAATAGAAGTGCAATGTTAAGAATGGGAAAATGAGAATTTGGAGGGTATCTCAGCAATATGAATGCTTACATCAGATTTAAGAGTTGCAGATTTTCAATATTGGCCCAGCCATCCAAGTGGTTGACATCCTCTCTACCCAATACATTTGAAATTGCATCTGGATCACCTGTAAGAATATCATAGAAACATCAACCTTCTTACAGACATAATGCAAAAAGCTAACCGTGAACTGTAAACAGAATCCTCATCTTATACAACTGTTCTATGTACATACCAAGTTCATTAGAGCATATTGAGTCTAGCTGTACCCGTTCATGAAATTTATAGGCCTCACAACATACTATGACAGGCACACGGAATGCATGAGCAACCATTGCAACACATGCAGTCCCTACTCTTGAATATACTGTTCCATTAGATAAAACTGATGAAGCACCCAGAAATACTCGAGTAACTTCATGCATTATATAGGAAACGGCATTTATATGAGTGTATGTACAGCTAAGACCTTTCTCCACCAGCCTGCGCAGCAAAAGTTGCCCTCTAAGCTTTGGACAAGAGTCAACTACCACAACGCGAAACTGTCTTCCTAACTCATGTGCATGTAATAGTACCATTTCAACAGCTGACGAGGACCCATAAGTTAGAAGAACATCACCATCTCTTATTTTGGTGACAGCATGCTTCACTATCACTTTGTTGGCTAGTATAATCTTCTCACTAATAAAACGCTCAATATCTGAATGGAGAGAAGCTTTTGCTTCTGATTCAGACAAGGTCAAAGGTAACTTGGCTATCCGACTTTTGAGAAACCTAATAGCATTTCCCATGCTGATTGACAGAGGTCGACACTCAATAAGAAATGATACATAACTACTAATTTTTGCTGTTAAGTCCCTCACAAGAGTCTTCTCGTGTGGAACCTTGTAGTCTTTGATTGCCTCCTGAAATGCTTGAAGCATTGCAATACACCGAGCATTGGCACCAGATATATCTCCAGTTAGATACTGCAAACCCACCTGTAACAAAAAATGGAGATCTTAAGATTTGAGAAAAAATATTTAAAAAGGTCTAACAACTTTCCTACTCGTTAAAAGTAAAACACCATATGTTTTAATTTTGAATTGGCTCATAAAGCTGTATCCTTTCTGCAAATGTATAGAAGGTTAAATGCACTTTATTTTCATGTGGATGTCATTCAACTCAACCCTTAAGTTGCAGAAAGTATGATAGGCAATAAGATGCAGTGAATGTAACAGTCAATGACATTGACAATTGCATTATGCAAGTTGCACAGAATCCTTTCACTCCGCAGATTTAGAAGAATTGATCTATATAAACTACACCACTGTACACAAACAAGTAGTACATAATCTTTCTTTTAGTTTTTCCTACTTCTGTTGGCATCGGCACATAAGGAACAATGGAAGCACTGCATGGTGCCTATCAATGAACCATATTATCTCATCTACTGAAAAGAGTGTTCAGAGTTACTACTGCAAGTGACATATGTTGATGCATTCAGGTTCCAGAAGGGCTCACATGCAATGCTCTCAGTGCAGTACATACTATATTAAATTGCTATAACCAAAAAATAATGGTAACAAGATGACATAACAAAAAATGCAAAATACCTTATAAACAGCTGGGTGCACTGGAGAAAGATGGAAAAACCTTGCCTCGAGATCTGGAAGCTGACTCCCATGTTCATATTGCGGCAAATGCCTGAACAACTCAACTCTGTTCCTAGCTTCAGTTTGTTTTACCACTGCACGACGTTTAGCTTTCTCCACTCGACTCTTGTCATCATACTGCATCCGTGGTTGAGGAGCATCTTTTTTTCTATCCTTTTCTGGTGGAATCTCACCTCCCTTCTTCTCAGATGCTGCAACAGCTGCATTATCAATTTTCTGAGCAGGCTTTGCAGCTTTAGCTGGTTTGGCATTTACTGAGGCTGCAGTTCCAGATGCTTTATTTCCTTCAGCTAGAAACACAATTTTTATTGAAGCTAACTAATCAGCATTATCTCAATGAATTGTGCAGAAAAGCGACCCATGAAAGAGCATCATAAAATCCCACTTTTAGGCATGTTATGATCATTAGAAACAAAGTATTAGGGTCTATGAACACAGTAGTTCTGACAAAGAATTAGTCATAAATACACATAAAAGAATTCGATGAGCACATAATTGCTTATCACAGATAATATGTTCAGCTTAAGAACTTAAGTCAGATAGCTTAAATGCATACTCACAGGACACATTATAAACTACGCACCTTTTGCTGCAGCCTTTGCGGCTCTTTGAGCTTCTTGAAGGGCCCGTCTTTCAGCCTTTGAGGTTTTTGGTTTCTGTTTTGAACTAGCAGGTTGCTCTTTCACTTCCGCTGCTGACCCTCCTCCTCGGCTTGCTTTTTCTTTTTCTAATGGGGATTAGGGAAGAAGATGAAAAAAATGGGTAACAGAATCAAGAAAAAAAAGTAAATAAAAGTAAAAACAGACTATAGATAGAGACAACATATTTAAACTGATCTCTTGAGATCTAAATATACACATTGATAAGAAACAAGTTGAACCAATTCAAAACTTCAAATCATGCATTCAAGTTTGCAAATAGTAAAACTCAACTCACAAAATCTAAGTAGAGATTAAAAGAACATGTAGCAAAAGATATATTATATATTCAATTAAATAATACAAATAAATAAATAATATAACTTCAACTTCTGTTACATTTCTTGTAAACATCACAAGGAATTCAAAGATGTTCCTTCTTTATAAGCATGCATGCGATGTAATAGTCAAATTCACGAACTCAATAAAGATTGCTTCCCTTCATGAAACACATTACCTTACTTCTCAAGAAGCCGACCCTATCCACTCTAGAACCTATCGAAGGTTGATTTTGATTATTAGCCCACGCCTTTATAAACAGTTTCTCACGAGCTACACAAAAAGCTCATCTAAGTGCATGTTTGAGTAAAATGCCAACTAAGTAACTTTTGGATTCAGTAGGATTCTCACTGAAATACAAACTAAGGCTTCGGGTTTCAGTTTAGGTAGCTCCATACTATGTTTAGAAAGTATATGCTTAGTTTCATCACATGTTTAGAAAAGTTTGTTTATACACTTTGTAAAGCCAGACTTGAGTTGCTATTGCAAACCCAGTTGCAAACTATATTACCACAAACTATAATCCAAATGCTCTAACATGATTTAAGGCGAATGTTTACATGTTTAGTTTTCATTGAGAAATTGATTGAGAATCCAAAATTAATTGGTTTGAAGCAATTCTAGCATTGGATTCAAACGTTTTTACCAAAACTTATTATTAATGTCCCTATACAATAAACATAAATCACATCACTTCAAAATCAATTTTGCAAAATTTATTTCGTCCAAATCAATAATTCTGCAAATGCTACCCCAATCGCGCTCTAAATCACTTAAACCACAGTTCCTACTTCCACACTAAACACGACAAAAATTCACATTCAACGCATATTTCTACCATTTCATATCCCGAACCACTTCAAATTCAAACCTAAGCATTGACAAGAAGCTCACCGGGAATCCCTAGCGAATCATTCACCACGGAAACCGTGGTCAGCTCGCTTGCCGGCACAACGACGCTCGCGGCCGCCGCCGCCTTCATTGCCGTCAGGTCGAAACCTCCGCGGGGGAAAGACGACGCTGCGAGCTTCCCACCGTTTCCCTTGTAGAAGTCGCCGGCGATCCTGCTGGAGTACGACGACGACGGCAGAACGGGCGACAGCGGCGCGGTGAACAAGTCCGCGTGGTCGAAGGAGGTTCCGCCGCTGCCGGAGTCTGCGCGAAGGGGAGATGAGGCGGGGGGCGCGTGGAGGAGAAGGTTGTCCGATAGGTGGCGCGGCGGCGGGATCATGACCGGCGAGAGGGAGTTGGAGATTGGGGGCGAAGAGTGGGTCGTGTTTGGAGGACCAGATTGGGAGCGTTCGGGCGGGGCGAAGAACCCGACTTGGCGGAACTTGGGGACGGGGTCGATCACGGCGCGCGGGGCGCGGCGAGAGGGATCCATCGAAGAAGATGAAAGAAAAGTAGGGTTTACGAGAGACAGTGACTGTGTTTGGATGGAAGGAAAATTTGGTTTGTTTTCTCGGGAAAATTTTGAGGGGCTGGAATTTGATGGAGTGAAGTAAAGGAAAGAGTGAAACCGTGAAAGCACTAACACAGTTGCTTGCTTTGCAGCCGAAATGAATAATGAGTTGTTCGCGATGGAAAGGTTGATAAGTTTATGATTATGGAGGGGCTCATAGTTTACCTTAATAAACCAGTTAAAGGTTTTGAATTACGGTTAATAATTTAAATATATAGATATACAAATTTAAATATTATATATACATATATAATATTAAGATTTATTCACTTTTTATTTCTAAAATATAATTTGTATTTACTAAGAGTATTGAATTATATTATCATAGGAGAGATGTCGGAAAACATTTTAATTTAACTAAGTTTTTTTTGTTTAAGTTTTTTTTATTTATTTTGCTATTAATTTTGTTAAATCGGTTAATAAAAGTGATTTTGTAAGGTCCATTAATTTTATTATTTTTTTCTGTCTAAGTCCTTAAGGGCTGCCCCAAAGTTGGTTGGGCCTAGGGAGTTATAGACTAAATGAATAAAGATTGCAAGTAGCTGTAAAAGCTTGATTTATTGAACGAATAACTGGACTATATAAAGCCAATCAGTCTTAACAGAAAAGCTGCCCATGATTTAATCAAGGCTACAATCAAGGAAATAACAACTGTAAATAATAAATATCTACTCCTAAATAATAGGAACCAGATTTATTTTGAATAACAAACTCTAACAAATCCCCCCTTAAACTGAACTGTTTTATACATTCAGTTTATCTCTTCAAAATTGCATATTCCCAACCTTTTCCTAAGCTTTGTGTATGCTTCCAACGTTAATGCGTTAGTCATGATGTCAGCCACTTGATCTTTGGTCCCACAGTGTATTAGTTCTACTTCTCCTTGATTTGCTAATTCTCGAAGAAAATGAAATCGAACGTGAATGTGCTTACTTTTACCATGCATAACAGGATTCTTTGACAATTTAATGGTTGAACTGTTATCACACCTAATGATACACTTCTCTTGCTTTACTCCCAACTTTTCAAGAACACGTCTCATCCAAATGCTGTGAGCCGCACAAGCTGCTGCAGAAATAAATTCTGCTTCTGTGGTGGATAACGATACAACTGGTTGTTTTTTCGAACTCCAAGCAACTACCCCATTTGGCATTTTGAAGACATATCCCGAGGTGCTTTTTCGATCCTTAATGTCTCCCGCATAATCACTATCACAATAAGCAATCAAATTCTCCCCTGCTTCACGTGTATAGAACAACCCCATGTCAATAGTTCCTTTCACATAGCGTAGAATCCTTTTTACAACTTGTTGATGCATTACTGTGGGAGCCTCCATGAAACGAGCAACTAGACTTACAACATACATTAAGTCTGGTCTCGTTGCTGTCAAATACATAAGGGTTCCTACCATTTCCTTGTAACGTGTTGCTTCAACCTTTATCCCGCCAATGTCTGTTGTAAGCTTGCACCCATGGAACAATTGGATTTTTAACTGAAGAACAATTTGCTAAGCTAAACTTCTCCAAAATTTCGTTGGCATATTTTTTCTGACAGATAAATATGCCATTTGGAGTTTGTGTGACTTCTACACCAAGAAAATATCTCATGCACCCTAGATCAGTCATTTCAAACTCCATTTTCATTGAGTTCTTGAATTCTTCTAGCATCTGCTTACTATTTCCTGTATAGATAAGATCATCCACATACAAATTGACAAATAAAACACTCGTTTCTCCTTCTTTCTTTGTAAAGAGTGTGTGTTCACTTGTGCTTCTTTCAAACCCTTCTTTTACGAAGTATGACTCAATTTTACTGAACCATGTCCGAGGGGCTTGTTTCAGTCCATAAAGAGCTTTCTTGAGTCTATATACTTTGTTTTCCTTACCTTTGACTTCATATCCTTTTGGCTGCTCTACATAGACCTCTTCCGTTATCTCACCATGTAAAAAGGCGCTTTTGACATCAAGCTGATAGACTTTCCATCCACGACTGGCTGCAATGGACAAAGTTAGTTTAATGGTATCCCATCGTGCTACAGGTGCAAATACCTCATTATAATCAATCCCAGCTTGTTGTGCATACCCCTTTACTACCAACCTAGCTTTGCATTTGTCTACCTCTCCTCTTTCATTAATCTTAGTCTTGAAAATCCATTTGACACCAATTTTCTTTGTGCCTATTGGTAAGTCCGTTAGCTCCCAAGTACCATTTCTGTTTATTGCTGCAATTTCAGACTCCATTGCATTCCTCCATACCTGACTTTTGACAGCTTCCTCAAACGTAGTGGGATCATTTGCAACGAACATGGCCAATTGTTGCATCTCTTGTGTTAGTTGCTCAACTTGCTTTTCCAGAACAATTTGTGCAACTTCTTCTTTTTCTGATAGTCCTTCTCCAGATTCATAGTCTTGCATCCAAACTGGTTGCCTTCTTGTTCTCTCTGTATTTCTTGCTCTCTGATCTCCTACAGTAGTAGCCTCTCTAGGTGAATCTTCATTTTCCTCTTTTTCATCAATTTCTGCACATAAGAAATCTTGAGATGTGGTTTCTCCTGATTGATTCCAGTCCCATTTCTCCATTTCTTCAAAGATTACATCTCGGCTGATAATGATCTTCTGAGTTTCTGGATCATACATTCTGAAGGCTTTAGACTCCTCACTGATTCCCATGAAGACACATTTGATGCTCTTGTTATCCAACTTTTTCCGTGAAGCATTTGGAAGGTGAACATGTCCAATGCATCCAAATACTTTAAAATGCTGCACTGACGGTGTTCTATTCTGCCAAGCATTTTCTGGAGTAATGTTTGCTAGAGCTGTAGTGGGACATCTATTCAAGATATGTGTAGCTAGATTAACTGCTTCTGGCCAATATTGTTTTGGTACATCACGTGCTATCAGCATGCATCTAACCATGTTCATCAATGTTCGATTTCTCCTTTCTGCCACTCCATTTTGCTGGGGTGAATAGGCTGCAATTAGTTGCCTTGTGATACCATGAGTGCTACAGTATTCATTAAACTCGGATGATGTGAACTCCCCACCTCTGTCAGTGCACAGACACAAAATCTTATCACCAGATGCTTTTTCTACTAAAGATTTGAACCTTTTGAATGCATCAAAGGCTTCAGATTTTTCCTGCAGAAAATAAGACCACATTTTTCTGCTATAATCATCAATAAAGGTAATTACATACCGTTTCTTACTATGTGATTCAGGTGTAATTGCACCACATAAATCTGAGTGGATGAGTTGCAATGGTTTAGATGCTCTCCAAGTGCTTTTCTTTGGAAATGAATGACGTTGTTGTTTTCCTGCCATACATATGGAGCACATTTGGGATGGATTCTTTAAAATAGGCAATCCGTAAACCATCTTCCGATAGGCAAGTGTCCTTAGCCCTTTCATATTGAGATGACCAAACCTTTGGTGCCATAAACTTGTGATATTGTTAGAGGTCACATTAAGAGTCGATGAAAAATTAATAGATACAGGAGGAACTGAAGCCAAAAGCACAAACATACGATTTGCAGATATCATAGTTTGCATAAGTAATCATTTGTTTTCATGATAGATACTACAACAATCAGCCTTGATTAATATAGTCAAGTTTTTCTCTTGGAGTTGACCAATACTAAGCAGGTTAGTTTTGAGATCAGGGACAAAGAATACTTCAGTAATCACCAAAATTTGTCCATTCACCTTCATGCGAACATTTCCTTTGCCCACTACCTCCATTCTGGAATCATTTCCCAGCTTGACACCATGTTTGAAGGATTGATCTAGTTCGCTGAACCATTTTTTGTCGCCACTCATGTGATTACTGCATCCCGAATCCAAGAACCACCTCTCGTCTTGATTGGAGTGTTGCATTTCCACATATGACATGAGCAACATCTCCTCTTCCTCGTCTAGTTCCGTGTGTTCTGCATACTTGGCATAGGTGGGACATTCATATCGAAAGTGTCCCAATTTATGACAGCCATAACATTCAATTGTGGATTTATCAAATACTCTTCCTCTACCGTGACCTCTGCCTCTTCCTCTGTATCCACCACGCCATTTGTTGTTGCTGCCACGATCATCAATTCGAGGAGTGAGACTTTCTCATGTAACCTTCAGGGCTTGTTCAGTCATCTCCTTCCGCTTCACCTTGTGTTCATGCACTAATAGCGAACTATGTAACTCATCCACGGTCATCTTGTTGATATCCTTTGATTCTTCAATAGAGCATACAATAAAGTTGTATTTATCGGACAAAGTACGTAGAATTTTCTCCACAATTTGTCCATCCTCCATAGTATCATCGGCACTTCTCATATTATTGGCAATTAGCATAACACGAGAGATATAATCATTGACACACTCATTTGCTTGCATTTCCAGAACTTCAAATTCTCTACGTAGCCTTTGAAGCTGAGCACGTTGCACACGGACATTACCTTGGTACTTTTGCTTCATGGAATCCCATAGGGCTTTGGAAGTTGCTTTGTTGGTTATCGTTTTCAAAATATTTTTATCAATAGATTGAAAAAGATAATTCTTTGCTCTCAGGTCCTTTAATGTGAGCTCCTCCAAGGACCTTCTTTCTACACTTGTAAGGGTCTCCGTGGGCTTGTTCTCCTCAAAGCCTTGTTCCACCACACTCCAATACTCCTTTGATCTCAGTAGATTTTCCATAAGCATCGACCAGTGATCATAATCTCCATCAAATTTGGGAATACAGAGAAAACTGTTACTGTCAGCCATGGTTGAGAATGGTTTACGCTTTCGTTCTCTAAATGTTTAAGTATCAGGCCCCGTGTGAAATGAAGCTCTTGATACCACTGTTATAGACTAAATGAATAAAGATTGCAAGTAGTTGTAAAAGCTTGATTTATTGAACGAATAACTGGGCTATATAAAGCCAATTAGTCTTAACAGAAAAGCTACCCATGATTTAATCAAGGCTACAATCAAGGAAATAACAACTGTAAATAATAAATATCTACTCCTAAATAATAGGAACCAAATTTATTCTGAATAACAAACTCTAACATAGGGCTGGCCCAAGAAGGGGGAACCATACCCTAAGTCTGCCCTAACGCACTCTTCTCTTCTCACTTTCAGAAACAGCCGCCTTACTCTCCTCTCCTCACCAAATCAGTGCTCTGCTAGGTTTGATCTCCAGCCTCCGTCGAGTTCGCTCAAGCTCATTTTGCTCAACGTAAGTTACCCTTCATCTCAGACCATTTCTTTCTTGGCATGATTTTCGTGTTTTCCTGATGTGACCCCAATAAGGCTTATAGCATTGGACCAACGCCTAGGCCCATTCCTTTTAATTCCTTTTAATTTCTTTTATTTTTAATTACATAAAACTTGTCTAATTGGGTTTGTTTTCTACATAAAACATAAATCATGCTTCCTCTATCATTTTCGCTGCACTTGGAGCTTCATGTCTCCACCAGGCTCCATCATAGTGGTATCTAGAGCCATCCAAATCGTGGAGTAGTCACTTGTCTTGGTTTGGTAAGGGTTCTATCCATAGGTTGTTTAGTTTTCCTTGTTTCCTTGTTGTTTCATCTCTTCTCTTCTTCTTCTTCTTTTATTGTTCTTCATCATTCACGGTTCATTTGTTGTGTTTATGTGTTTCTATTGTGTTTCTCCATTGAGTCCATGCAACTATGAGACTACAAGAGTGTTCTACACTCTATTTGTAGATTTCCATACTTGCTATGGTTCACATAATTTACTAGTTTTCCTTTAAAGTTCAGCACTATTTACTTCTTTCTATTGAGTTTCTTGCATTTAAAAATCGGTGAATCTTGCTTGTTTTTCATTTTTCTACCGTTTAAGTTTTGTCTATGGTCTTCTTCTTCACTTTTGCTTCATTTCCACCGTTTATTTCTTTCATTTTGTTGTTTTACTAAGCTTGAAACAGTGCCACCATTTCACAACTACGCAAATGATGCTTACACTATGTGTGTGGATGGTTGGACAGTTTTCTTGCCAAGATTAAACCATTTTCACCGTTAGTTGTGGTACCTGAGGGTCTTGAGATGTTCATCTTTTATTCATGTATGATTTTAGTTCATAGTCATGCTCCAATCCACTGGATTTTCTTTTGAACATCTCCAAAAAAATTTCAGAGAGCAATCTGCTCCAGTTTCTTTGTTTTTCAGAGCGCACACCTTCTGTTTGTTAATTCTCTTGAGTGATACAGTGCCTGTTAATTTTAGTTGTTTGTTGTGCCTAAAAGATAAGACATAAACAAAATTTTTGCAACAAGAATCACTCAAAACCATTGAGATATGAATTCACAATAATTCATCAAAGTCTGGCCAACAATCAGCGTTTTCAGGCTTGTTGTGCCTTTTTTTTTTCACTTTGTTTTCCAGATGCACACTGTTTTTGTTTGATTTAACTGGAACGATCCACTGCACCAATTCACTTGCTACTTTTTGCTGACTTAAAGAACATCTGGACAAAAATTTTAAAAAATATTATGACAAAAAATGTGAAATACAAAAAATATGATAAATCCTCAAAGCTGAGGCAACTGTCAGCATTTTTACTGGTGCAGTATTTTTTCCAGCTTTCTCTGTTTGTGCGTTTTGGTTTGTTTTCAGCTATAATTTTAGTGCTTTTTGTCCATCAATGTCTTGGTCTAAGTGTGTCTCCTTTATTGCTATCAAATGCCTTCAATTTGGAGTGGTGTACACCCTCCCATTGGCATCAATGCATAACGGACTATAGGCCTTCTTACAAGCACTGCATTTTCTGTTTTGTTTTTGTAGATCCATTCTAGTTCCCTTCTAGGATTCTCTTTGTTGTGCTTCCCCCCTTGTGTGTCTTTAATTTTTTTGCTTGTCCATTCGTGGAATTTCAATTCTGTCTTATCACTATAATTTCATTTGGTTTAGCATTTTCTAATTCGCTTTTCTTGTGTTTCTTCTTTCATTTGGCAAGTAATGTTGGTTCCAATGCTTATGGATATGAATTAAGTGTTTGATTTTGATTTGGTTGCTAGCATAGGTAGCATCTTAGGGGGTGGTTGAGGAGTAAATCTCTAAAGGTTGTGCTCATCTTTTTTTTACCCCTCCCTTCACCAAATTTGGAGAGTTTGAGCCTTAATTTTCTTGGCATGAGTGTTGAGTACTAACATTTGCCTTGGCATAGTTTTGTGTATTGTTTTGTTGTATTTTTTTTTTTGCAGCTATATTGTGGTCATTTGGTGCCAATTCAAAGCAATTTCAAGAGGTGTTTGCTGCCTCACAAAGTCCCCAATTGGTGCTTACCTTTGGCCATCAACTAAGGCCTCCAAATTCACAAAAAATTGGTGCTCTCGGGTGGTCTCTTGGAAGCAACAATCGGAGTGCTTTGGCTGCACATTATTGCATGCAAATTGTTAAAACTTTGTAGTTTATTCTTTGCTTTGTAATTTGGACTACTTAGGTGTCTTGGGGAACCACAAGGTGTTCAATCTCATCTGCTAAGTAGAACCTTCATCCTCCATTAGTGAATCATTTTTAGTTGTAAGTGTGTTGAAAGTTCTAAGTGCTTTCTCACCTTACATTAGGCCGCATAGTTATATTCAAGTTTTCCCGTTGTTTAGTGGCTTAAAATTTTGAGACCAAAGTCTCTTCATATTTTGGCCAATTATGGGTTCGTTTTTAGTGTTAAATTTCTTTGGGTCTTATTTGTATGTTTTGTGCTTAGTGACTCAAGTGATTTTATTTACTTAGCACTTAGACAATTGTGTGATCTTTGACACCTTTTACAAGTGTATCTTGGCAAGGATTGACCTTGGTATTTAAGAAGTCTTAAAGACTCACCTCGCGTAACCTGGAGGTCCACTTGTGATTGATTTCCTCTACCACACTTTGTTCAAGTTGCATAAGTTCATTCAATCACCATGAGTACATATTCTACATATAGTCCTAGGTTGCATAAGCATGGTAGTCATGAGTTGCATCATACATTTCATAGTGACATTCCATTCTTTGGGGAGGATATAGGACCAATATCATTTAGAGATTGGATGTGGGATACAGAGAAGTTGGTGCAACCATTGTTTAGTAAATATAGTCAACTTGACATTCTTAGGCATGTTACTTCTAGGTTTATAGGACGTGCATCCGAGTGGTGGCAAGAGAGGCAGTATATTGAAAAAGGGGAGAAAATCATGCATTAACACTTTTTTTGAATTAAAAGCATGCATGTGGAAATATTTCATTCCCCCTTCATTTAGGATCACTAAAGAGCAACAAGTTAGGATAGAAAACTTCATTGACATAGGGGATGCTTTCATCCAAAATCTTGCTAAGTTTTCTAGACTAGAAAAAGATTTTAAGCACAATTTGGACTTGCTCTTGAGTGAACAAAGAAAGAGAGTAAAACATAAGAAAGAGCAAGCAAAATTTAAAAAGCTTAAGAGTATGAAAAGAAAAGAGAAAAAGAAGAGCTTGAGAAGCTTTGTGCTAAAAAAGAACAAGAGGACAAAGAGATAAAAGAGAAAAAGAAAATAGATGAAGAAGAAAAGGCAAAAAAGGATAATATTAGAAAAGCCAAAAAAGAGAACGAGAGAAAAGACTTTGAAGCAA
>Ga0214544_1003727_pt1 | contig 31147 bp, 15 predicted proteins | sample CNSS3metaG_FD_160074 | JGI IMG/M metagenome (GOLD analysis project Ga0214544, IMG submission 160074) | Root nodule microbial communities from cowpea collected in UCLA plant growth center, Los Angeles, California, USA - CNSS3 | ecosystem: Host-associated > Plants > Roots > Nodule | place: USA...
CTGAAATACCTGTCCATCTGGAGAAATGGCAAGATAGAGAACTCTGTATGTGTGGCCAGTAAGAGTGGCCAGCTGCATCAAAGGACCAAAAATGGTGGTAAAGCAGGTTTGAATAAAGTAAAAATAAAAAAAGAGATACATCTTATCACAGTAGATGGTGTACCTTTGACATTGTGGGGTATCTCCAAACAATTATCTGGTTCTGGGAGTAACCATGTGTGCTTACTAGTTCGTTGACATTTTTAGACCACACGAGATTGCAAACCTGCCAAATATAAAGGTTGAACACCATTTTATTTGTATTAAAAAAATGGAAAGCGCAGAGCAGGTATTGTTTAAGAAAATGTATCTCCAAATGTCTTAATATTTGAAGTGGTAAATGCCACAAGTTCTTAAAACAATTTATAGGCCGGAAGAAACTTAAAGAATCATACCTCCGAGCTATGAATGGTCAACTAAAATGACATTTAATTTAGGCATTTTTCCAACTTTACATTAGTATAATAAACTCTAGACAAGCTATTTTCATTGTAATGTCTCAGTTTCTATACAATGATAGAGCAAATAATGATTTTACCGCCAGAACTGGATTTCTAAGGGTGACAGGAGATGACTGACTCCATGTAAGAGGAACATCAAGTGAATTCTGAACTTAGGTTTGGGTGAGGGCAGGGGGCAAATATTCCGTTATCATACCTTCACTCACGCCTCCCAGCCCGGAATTACAATAATAATATCAATAAGAAAAATAACCAATCCATGTTCAGCTTGGTACATTCCCAGAGTTATGGTATAATAATAATGATGATCTTAGTTAGAGATGCTATAAAGCTGTGTAAGCCTTTACCAATAGCTTAAGCTTTTAATGGAATTGATCTTTGACATAGTATTACAGATTCCTTGTCTAACTGGTCAGGGTTCAATTATTGTTACCCCCATTGTTTTAAATTAAGGTTGGATTTCATTATTTAGTAGGTTCATGCAATGTTCCCACTTCAAGCTTAAAGGGCCCTTAGGGCATCTTATGACGTTAGAGATGTGATGGTCATTCATAAGCCTTCAACTAAATGTCATAATTTGCCAGTCATCATAACCTACAGGCAGAAAATGACTAACCTCCTAGTTCTACCTCTTTCTTTTGGTAACTAATTATTCAGCTACTATTCATTTAAGATGATTCTACATTTTTAGGCTTTAAATCCCTATTTCACATTAAACAAAAAAAAAAATGTCAAGACTTATTAATTACCACTCAAAAAGAATTAGAAAAGAAAGTATGTCTACAAGAAATCATTAAATCTTTATCTTTCAACATTAATCAGAAAGATTGCATTAACAGAGAGTCCTATTCATATTGAGGTCCAACATTGATGTACCATGACCTTTTCTAATCCTTTCTTAAACATGTTTATCTCTCTTCAATTGTATAACCTGAATCATCTTTCAAGCGCTATTTTATTATTTCCATTTCATAAATTACCCTTCACCGGAAGGAACACATATTACAGCGACCAGTAAAAGAATACGTAGTACCAACAAATAGCCATCCTCATATTACAGAAAGTATTGAAATGTAGTGAATTTGACATAAAAAGTATAAACAGATTAAACACAAGTACTCTTACCTGACTTCCAGTGTCCATGCAGCTTAGGTGTGAGTTGGTGGTAGTATTCCAGAAACGTATGCATCGATCTGCAGTTCCTCCCCCAGATGCAAGAAGTCCATGAAGATGAGGAGACCATGCAATAGCTTTAACAGCAGCTGTATGTTCGCAGTACTTGAGGACAGGCTGAGTTGAGTGTTGATTCCATACAAACAACTGCCAAAAAAATTATTAGTACTTGTGCAGGAGAATAAAGAATAATAGTTCAGAAGAATGCTTAAGTTTGCACTTGCATACTCTGTTGTCATTTCCTCCAGATGCCAACTCACGGTTATCATAAGACCACTTCAGTCCACAAACCTTTAAAGAAACAAAAAGGAAAATCAATATGTTGTTGGATATCATGTACAGTAGAATAGTTAGACAAGATGAAACTGTAAGAAATAAAAACAAGACTGACCTCTGATTTGTGCCCTGACAGTTTACTGACAAAATCGTCTTGTGCACGGATATCTCTTTGATAAATATTCTTATCCCTGCCGCCAGAAGACAAAAGAGATGAACTCCAGGCCAAGGCTCCAACACGTAACCGATGACCCTCCATAGACCTTATCTTCTTGCAACGAGAAGCATCCCAAATCTACATGGACAATAATTAGACCCAAGTATTGTTTAATTGGTGGGTGGGAAAAAACATAAAATGAACTAGCAAGTTTCACGGATGCAATGGGAAGAAAAAATCCTTTTGTGATCATGCAAAGTAGTTAAGCAGAGATCAAATTTGTTTTCTTGGGGAACTTAGCCTCAAGGAAAATGTGTAGAAGCAATGCACTAGATATCAAACTTAAAATGAAATTGAGCCACCTATATCTCTCCAGCCCCAATTTAGCTCCTTGAGAGCAAATGAGTTGGACTACATAAAGGTAAATTAAGTTTCTACATTTAAAGACACAAACCGACATATTTACGTTTTTCAGTATGAATATGATAAAACCAAAAATTTCATTAACTCATTTAATAAATGATTTAATGAAACAAGCAGAAGCACAATCCACATTAGCTGACTGTTACACCGGACCCTATGAAGCGCAGGCACCAAACACAACACAGAGAAATTAGTAATGTCCTATACGTAATGATTTATAATGGTGTTAAAGTAATCAATTATCGTAAAGATCAGAAGAAATGTTAGAATCGAAGCCAAAACTGCCCAAACGAAATGCCCATAGCACAAAATCACAAAGCAATGGAAATAGGGGCGTCTAAAATAAGAATAGAGCAAGCCACCAAAATGCAGTGGAGGTCGAGATCAAGAACCTAAGAGGAAGTCAGGAGTCAAATATTACACCAGAGAGGAATTAGGAAGCCAAACTTAAACACCTGAATGAAAAACAGGGAAGGAATATGCGACAAGATTTTTTGCAATCTATCTTTCTGTTATCTAATAGTTTGAAATTTGGTTATGAAATTTCCAAAAAAAAGTTGGATATGCAGTAGCCGTATCCTTTGTTTTTTTTTTTTTTTACTGAAGCAGTGTTATCTGAGTTATGTCTACAAGTTTCCAAGCTATTTTGACATGTGTCAGTGTCCAACATTAGACACGTAGAAATACCTGGACACTGGAGTTTCTATGCTTCTTACCTACCACAGAACTCCCATTCTTAGTGGAGCCTCTACACTTCCATCAGCTTAGCTTCTAGTTCACTTCACACCATTAGTATCACAGTTTTGAAGGTTCTTCCCACTGGGGTTTACTCGAGAGCATGAGTCCAGTACACAGATAGAGTGTGAGAAACATTACTCACTTCTATAGTGATCGCTCCCCCAAAATTTATCAACCTAACTTCATATTGACAATAAAACGCAATATGACGTGACACAACATGACAAGGTCTATAACACAAGGTTTTGGAATGGCACAAATATACCTATGAACTAAAGCGTGTATAAGGAGGTATTTAAGTGTCTCTGCTTCTTGAAAGCAGGCAAAGGGAATGATTCGTCCCCAAGAAAGCGTTTTAACGAAGTGAATGGAAGGGAGGGGCACAAAAAATGATAAACACAGAAATTTTCTAACCTTCCAATTTTAAACACCATCAGTAAAATTAAAATAAAATAATGGAAAAAAAGTATAGAAAATTTTATCTTTAATGAAAGTTCAACCTAATCCCAAACAAACATATCTACACGCTTATTATTTGTCTATAATGAACCATGTCATTAAAGAAAAATTCATCAGATTATTTTCCATGATATTGCATTCCTTAATGACTATTAAAATAATTTACATTCCATTCTGGATAATATAGACAGATAAACCACCAGCGGCATGCAATTTGATACTCATTTGCTGAAAGCTAAAAATCCAACCAGGAAGTACTCTGTCCCCTGGAAGACTCAGTTCACCTACAGGATGTCAAGCAACTAACTGACTTCCCTTAGAAGCTATCTTCAATTGCTTCCCATACACTCTAGCATGTTCTAATTAATTACTTGCCATTTTTTTCTCAACGAAGGACCGCATCATTATCTTGACGGTTTACCCCAATGTGCCTTCTTTTTGAAGAATTTCTTTAGGGCTTCAGGATCAACAGAAGCTAATCAACCCCCATAACAATAATGCTAAATGGCTGTAGTGCTCCACTAGGGTGAGGGCTACCATGCATCATTGCATTACTACACCACATATCAATTGCCATGACTAAAGCTTGCAGCACCATTTTTCACGATCGAGAGGATGGCAATAAAACCCAACCCCCAAACACGGTTTAAATCATAAAACCTGGTAATCAAATATCATCCTTTGGGAACCCCCGATACGAATCCGTAAATGCGACAGAGATCAGAGCGTAAACTCTTACCTGAACTTTACCATTGCTAGTTCCAACCGCAAGGTGCGTACCACGTTGAGCCCAGCCTACGGAACAAACGAGGTCATCAATCCCCAAATCACATAATTTAGTAACCTGCATGATCACATCAATACAGAATAATCACAAAGACAATTCTTTCAATTTGCATAAACAGAACACCGGCCAGCACACATCACAACCAAAGCGAAATCAAAGTTCCTAAATCGAGCAACAACAAAAAAATCACCTTGCTGCTACAAGCATTCCAGAGATAAACACAGTTACCCAGACCAACAGCCAATACATTATGCGAAGACCAATCCACTAGATTCAGGTAAAAATCATCTTGCAGCGCAGGCGCATCCAGGACCTACTCCAAACACCAACACAAACTAACATCTCAATCTCCATAGGCACCAAAAAAAAAATTAAACCAAATTAAACTGAATTAAATCAAAATTCACCTTAAAAGGCGACCTGGGAACCTTCCTGGGAGCCTTGACCGGGCCGTGATTAACTCCGGGTACGGAATCGTCGCACATGAACGGCGAGAGCGAGTGCATGGACTGGCGCGTCTCGGTCTTGTACCGGAAAATATTCCGGCTGGGAAGCGTCATGGGCGGCGAGGCCGTTTTCTGCGGCGTGAGGGGCGGCGCTAGGCCGGCGGCATCGGGGCCGAAGAGGGCGGTGCGGAGGAGCGTGGTGTAGGCACTGGAGCTGTCATCACGGCCCTCGGGTAGCGAGGCGATGTCGAAGAGCGCGAATTTCGACGCAGATCTGCTGGGAATAAAGCGGTCGGAGTAAATTGTCCTGGAAGGCGACGTGTAGTGATTGGAGTTTATGAGGCGGTCCACGTGGCGTAGAGTGGCCTCCGCAGAGGGTCCGGAGGCTACCGGCGCAGGAACATTGAGTCTGGCGGCGGAGCGGTCCATGACGATTCCGGTGGAGCGATCTGGGAAGGATGTGGTGGCGAGGCTGTTAATATTTTCCCGGGAAAAAACCCAGTAAAAGGTTACAGCTGTTTTTTCCGTTTATGCTCTTTTTATTTTTGAAGTGGCGTAGAGAGGCTTCGGTTTCCGTGCACGCTCACCGTGGATCGTGGACCCCTCTGTTTCCTCACTCTGGCTCCACCACCGGACCCAATACCCCTCTCTTCCACTCTTCTTATACACTTTTACATGCAACCATAACACATATCACACACTCTCACTCTTTTTCCTACTTTTCATATTAATATCAAAACTAATATTAATATCTTCTTCTACTTCACCGCTGTCACTTTTTTCTCCTTCTTAATTAAACACATTCATAAATTCTTCTGCAATTTATTCTTCTGCATGCTTTTCCGTGAGATTGAGATTATGCCCTTCCACTTTAAGCATCCGAATATATCACTTTTCTCAACAATTTTTTTTTTCGATAAGACATTAAATATGATTTCAAGAATCAATCTTTTCTTAGTTTCTACTTTCCTGAGCAAACTATTTAATTTTACTGCCCTAAATTAAATATCTATTTAATTTTTAATTAAAGATTCTGTTTTTGTTAAAGACTAAATATTTATCTTAGTAATTCGTTACATATAATAACTTAACCAAAAAACAGTTGCCACGCTTCATATATATTAATTATAGCCAACCACTGTTATTTAGTGTCCCTCTTTTTATATTTCATGGCGTTAATTTCAATTAGAGCGTCTAATCGTTTTATTAGCTGTTAGTTAGTGATATTATTTAATATAGTAAATAACTTTTTATGAACTCCAACTCTTTATATATCCTCTTCCCTTTGTCCCTTGCTTCTGTTTATACTTCGTACCTCTATAGTAACGGAAATAGTAATAAAAAAAACGCATAATTGAGTATTGATATAAAATATTAAAAAAAAAAATTGAACAGTAATTGTTCTTGCCTTCACAGTAGTTAAACAACGTTGTTTACATGAACTGAAAGGTGCTGTATGCATTTATCATGCAATGCAAAGGCATCTCTTGTAAAGAGAATTAAAAATAGCATGCGCAAATAAAACCCTGGAATTTAAAAATATTCAAACAAGATAACTCACTTTTTAATTTTAATCGAACAGATCCTTAAATTTTAATATTACATTAATTATCTACTTATCCCTTTTTTAATTTGTAATTAAGAATACCTGATTATTTGGCCTGTGCACGGACGTAAAACCATTATGTTGAAATAGTAAATTTAAATGCAATAATGATTTTTTTTATTATAAATTATTAAAGAAAGATAAATTTTGATAGTAAAAACATTAATTACATTGAAATCAAGTGAATCAAACTACAGTTTAATTGAATTGGGTTGGTTATGAAATTGCTGTATATTAGTTGTATTTAAGTTGAATATATTTATTATAGAAATATAATAAAGTTTTAGGTTTTAAAAATTTGAATATCTTAGAAAAGGATTGGAGGGAGAATAAAAGGTGTATTTTCTATATATAGTTATACCAACCATGATAACACGGTTTAGGTAAAAAAACTATGTCATTAAGTTGATGAGACAAGTAATCGAAGGCAAAAGCTATAAAGAGAATTAAAATTTGTACACACATTATCACATGGGGTTTATTAAAGGTTGCTATAAATTCATGGAAGAAGTTCTTATATTTAAAGCACGCAGTATAACAAAATAAGAAATTGATAGATACATAGACATGATGTGAAATGAATGATGATGAGGAATGTGGAATGAACCACAGATCCGTATGGTGTTTTCACGTGATATATTTCGTAAGTAACATTGCTTCTTCTTGGTTAAGTCGGAGGCACGTAACCCTACCCCATCTAGTAACTTTTTTATAGAAAATGTACCATAATTAAAATTATTTTGTTCTAAAAGGTATTTTAAAAGAATGTGAAATTATTGAGTGTACCTGGATAATTAGAAATATATTATATTAGGGTGGTAGAATGAAAGGTTGGATTTTATAAATTTTGGTAGTAGCAGGAAAGTATGTGGCATTGAGAAGAAAATATAAAATAGTGAAAATGAAAATGGCATCATGGTTAGGAGGAGACAGCCATGGCTGAAGTACATCCCAAGATGCAAGAAAACAACAAGCTCAAGCCTACTACCTTCCAAGATTTAAAACAGATAGTCTTTGTTTTGTTTTTATACATACACCAAATTAATCAGATTTAGATCTTTTTTTGGTTTTTCTGAAGATCAGATTGGATCTTTCAATAGTAACATGCATGGTAGTAAGATTTTTTAATGTTTTTTTAATTCTTTTTAATGTTTTTAAATTGGAAATAAGATCAACTTTAATGTCATTTATTTCTAATATATCCGTCACAAGAATCTAGTAGACTGGATTTTATATATATACAAAAATTAATTTTATCTTCATATTAATATTTAGTAAAGTGTTAACAGATTATTACAAAAAGTTAGATATTTGGGAAAATAAATGCTTGAATTTAAATTATATGATAACACATTGTTAAATAATAATAATAATAATAATAATAATAATGTAAAATTTACGTTTAAATTGAATTTTTCAATATTAAACCAATAAATTCTTTCAAGAAATTTTTTATTGGTTCAAGTTTGTTAGGAATTATAATTTTATTTTAATGAATCTCACTTTTAAATTAGGAAAAATAGTCATAAAGATCCACACAAGATTGTTAATAAATTTTATTCAATAATAAAAAGAATGGTTAAAAAAAGTACTACTTAACTTTGTGTATACGCAAAAAACAAAGCTGTAACAAACAGATCTTACGTTGAAAGATTAAGACAGACAATACGAGGTTATAAGTTAAATTTAGCGTCACTATTATAAAAAATAGTAATTAAAATATTTTTCTTTTCATCTGATGCAAAATGTAAAGTGTTGGTTTGGTAGCTTAAGTAAATACATTTGTTTGATTACTATTGACAAAAAGACCATCCAGTCCTCTAAGTCTAATTTGGATTTTACATCGGTGTTCTAACTTTATATAATTTGGTTATAAACTTTTCATTTCGTGTGACATTGGTTAGTCACTTAAAGCACCTAGTTCTTCCAACAATAATAACGTAACTTACTCCGACAGGTAATATTCCACATTAAATAAAAATTAAAAAGAAAAAAGCGTAACATGGTCGAAAATTACCACATTGATGTTCTAACTTTTTGAGTATATTGATACAAAGGCACACGACACGACCCACAACCCATACAACCTCTTGCTTAACCATACCAACTGCCACGGTAGCACAGCACATGTCATGGCCACCAAACCCTCCCTTCACAACCAACGCACATAATTATTGTTTCACCTTCATCAGCAACCCAAATTCTCAATCATAACTAACACCTCATTCATTTACTTTCACAATTCACGCATTACCGAGCCTGAATTATTAAGATCGTATACTTCCATGATTAAATAATAATATCATCAACACTTAATAGTTTTGTCCTTTCTTTAATTTGGCCATTGAGAGTCGAATACCAAAATAACTAATTAATTCCAAATTTGCAAAAAAAGTATAACGTAAGATCAGAAAAAGAAAGCAGCAGTGAGTCATCGAGTGAGACGTGAAAAACAAGATACGTGAGGAGATTTTCTTGTTCGATCCAGCAACACGTGCGTGCAACATATATGTCTGTATGAGTAAACAAAACTACTCATAATTTTTAATGATTCTAAATATTTGACCGGTGGAAGAAATTCTCATTGTGCCAGCAGTGTGACAACATTGGTGGTTTGTTTGTTTGAACTAGGAAAAAGAAAAAGAGAATGTCTCCGTAACATTTGTGAGATAAGAAAAAAAAAAGCGTGGAGATGAAATGAAGTAAATAAAAAGGATGGTGTGTGATGTTTAACTGAAATTGACGTTGGAGGAATACGTTAATCCTACGCCCCAGTTGGTGGGAGCAACATTCCAAGCTATTATGGTTTCTTTGGTGGTGTAAGAGGTTGCCTTAAACGAAAGAGATTGACCACTCAATGTTGCAAAAGCCTGGTAAGAAGCTCCCCAATTGTGGCTCATGCTGATCCACTCGGTTCCACTTCCTTTCACCCACATGTTTGAAATGTCTCCTCCTCCTCCCACATTCATCACATACACCAATAACCAATACCCATTTCCCTGGAAAGAAAATCGTAGTCCACCACTCTTCACGCAAGCCACTCTGAAAAATTATTATTCACCACATCACATCTTCACTAATACCATTAACTAAGAATATTAGATATTTAACTAACATTACCTTCGGTACATAACAGGAACGATTCCAGCTTTCCACTGTGCGATTTTCATGAAAGCGGGCTTGGACATGTCGAAATGTGGACGAGGTGGGTTGCACCACCCTCCGTTGTCAGAGGCCTCGGCCCAATTAGGAGGGCAGATATTGGTGGCAGTCACTGTGGTGTAAGGCACATTGGAAAAACACGCACTGGATTCCACACACTGTATCTCGTAACATGTCCCACATGCGTATCCATCGTTGAACAATGTAGAACTCAAAGCTGCTGTGTCTGTCCCATAACCGTTTATCAACAAATTTCCATATCCACACGCTCCTCCTACAAACTCATATTCATTTCGTTATGCTCTATTATTAATTAATTAATTAATTAATTAATGAATTTTTGTAACATACCCATGGTGGCTGAAGCACTCTCGTCACCATAAAATGTGGCATGGGCTTGTGTCCACTGACTCGGCTGAAATAAACCCGCTACTGTTGCTGGCTTTCCCATCATTATGAACATCCATGAAAACAAAATCAACAACAACCTACGATGTTGAAGAGAGACAGCCATTGCTAAATTTTTGTTTGTTTCTTAACTTCTTGTGCTGTTTTTCCTAAGGCGTTTGTACATGTATGCTTATATAAAACGTTCACTGGTAGCTGATTCAAAGAAATTTTGTCTTCGTGATCCCCACGAAGATAACGCCCCTAATCTCTAATCGTTCAAGTCAAACATTATTATTACTCTCGTTTTCTCCTCTTCGAACAATATTGGTAGCCAATGATGTAGGAAGGAATATTTATTATATATATCATTACGTAAGTGAAAAACGTGCGAACGTGTTTCTTAGGTGTTGTCCTTTCTTTTCATCCACCAAGCAGCAATTACAAAATTCATTCGTTTTCGTAACAATAATAATAATTTCTTCATGTCCACACTTTGGACTAAAACAGCTACAAAAAAAAAAAAAAAACATGTTTTGGCGTGGATGATGACGGTTATCCATCTGATTAAGCAATAGAGAACCATTAAGTGATGGTGGTTAACAACGTTAGATTAGTTGGAACGTTTTAAGCCTTCAACCTCTACTTATATCGTTATTAAAATTTTAAAAAGTTAACTTATAGTTGAACCTATAAGCGTTTTTCCTCAACATATACGTTTTGTTATTAGAAAAATATTAAAAACATTCAGAACGAATTTGGATGGCTTAAACAATCTTGCTTTAAAATCTGGATTCCTAGAAAATCTTCGCCAAGAAAAGTTCCTGCCTCCCACTAGAGATGGAAATAGGTTCAATCTAAGCAAGAGATGTAAATTTCTCTGCTCTTTTAAATTTAAGGTTCGAGTCTAGTCTACATGTTATAGGTTTGTTTTTAAAGTTTCTTAAAAAACAATAACTTGATCTATTGTATTTAAAACTTATCTCGTATGTTAAAATTTTGGGAACTTCATATAAGTTAACTTAAATATATAATTTAATATGAAAATTTCTCAATTTGATTTTTTCATATAAAAAATTATTAAACGGTTTATATATATAAATTATGTAAAATATTATATCAAAAACGTAAAAAATTTTATCTTAAAAAAACATAAAGAGTTACCGGTGACACAAATCAGATCGTTAATATTTTAAGTGAATTAAGTTTGATAAAATACTTTTTTACGTTTAAGAAGTAAATTAAGAATTTTCAACGTTTAGAAACTGAATTTATATATTTCCGCGTAAGATATATATTTAATAATTATCTGTCAAACATATATAAATTAGAACATTTAAAATAAGTTTTACTTAAAAAAATGAGACAAAGCTCGATATAAGTTGGTTAAATGTAATAAGTGTTGGCCATATAAACTATTTATATGATACAAATTAGTTTTAAAATCTAATAGATACTAACTTGTTTAAAAGTTCATTAGACAGTAAGATTTTCTAAAAGAATACATGTGTTTATCAGCATCACTTTACATATCAGCATGCTTATGTTAATCAATCATTAAAAATTTCTTTATAATAATATTAAACAAGTATTCTTTTCATATTAAACAAGTATTCTTTTCATATTTATTTAAAGGATTAAATATATTTTTAATCCAAACCATAAACATGAAATTATAATTTGTATTTGCTCAAAAATTTTATATATTTTGGTTCCTAACTTAAAATATGTATGCATGTAATCCTATTAATCCAACAACGATAATTTTTTTACATGATAAATAATGTTTCAGAGTGACATTTGAGTTATAACGTGTCAAACAATAATTGTAATAAAAAAAATTGTTGAAAGAAAGGAATAACAATTTTCAAACAAAAGGAAACTAAGAATAAAAAAAAAAATAGTGTAGATAAGTTTGTTAAATTAACTAATAAACTATGAATATTTTGGTAATTTAAAATTGATGAGTATGAGGATAAGGACGGGTATATAGACACGTCAAATATGTACATATTCATACTTTTTTTCCATTTCGATCCTCATTCTCATAGTACTCATACTCATATTTATATTTAATCAATGAAAAAATTTTGCGTCAAAATTGGACAAGTTCAAACAACACCTTCATTTTATCAAGTAAAAATAATTATTGTTTGAATTAAGATATATATTTAGATAATTTTTTATTCAAAATATGGGAATTTTTATTGATATAGTTGTGAAAACAAATAAAATTAAGATTGGACTTGTCTATTTGGCCCACCCAAAAAAGTTCACTTGAGCAGAAAGTCCACACAAATAAAAAAATGATAACTAAATCCCTATAGGCCAAGGCCAACTCATGGATAAGTATGTGTTAGTCTGTCCTAGGTCAAGATAGACGAGATTGGGTCAAACCCAAGTCAAGTAGATTGTTTGGGTTGAGTTTAGGTCAGGCTACATCAAAGTCAAGCCAAGGTTGATAAGATTCGCATCATCCTAAGTTTAATTGAGCCAACATTGAACAAAGTCAAGTGAAACCCACAAAAGGTTAAGTTGAGAAGAGTTGAGCACACCTCAGACCAAAGTGAGTTGAGCGCATCACACCGAGTTAAATATGATTCACTCAAGGCCCAATCAAATTAAGTTAAGTCATTACACCCATGTCAAGCACGATCGAGTTGTGTCTACATCAAGTCAAGTAGAATCAAACCAACATTGGGTTGAGTCAAGTTAAGCCCACAATGGATACATGTTAGACTAAGTCAAGTCATGCTAAGTTGAGCTAGTTCTACCTTTAATTGAGTCGATTCGGACCTACCTTGAACTTAATTGGGTAAGGTTCACCTTTAACTTAATGAGTTGGACACACCTCAAGTGGAGTTGAGTTAAGTTAGATCCATATGAAACGAGTTGTGAAATATCGGCACTATTAAAAATATATTTCTAATTTTCGATGAACGTATTTTTGGCAGCCATTTTATCCTTCTGACTCACCTATGTCTTAAGTAGGTAAAAGTAATTAAAATAGTTACTACGTTAGGTGTTTCGACATTCGCTTCTGCCCAAAAACGTATTTAGAAATTCGATTCAAAAATTAAACGGATTTTGACATCCGATTTTCCAGAAAACAAATTTGTACACATACACCGACTTTCGACATTCGGTTGCCCAAAAACGGATTTAGAAATCCACTTCACAAATTAAACGGATATCGATATCTGGTTTTCATGAAAACGGTTCAATTGTTAAATTTTTAAATTGTTTATATTTGTTGTGATTCATTATATATTTTATTTAATTTCTATTTTTTTCCAACTTCTAAAAATAAAATATTTTGTTAAATATTTAATTCTTCATTTTGAATTTGTTTTTAACACAGACCAACTTCTAGTGGTAATGATAACCACGAATTTTATTTTACAAAAACCGAAAATCGAAATCCGATTTTTATTTTGCTTTATTGATTTTTTTTGTGAAATGTTTTTTATTTATTTTGAATATTTTGTTGGTTGTGTTGTGTTAGCTTTTAAGTATAATATTTTATTTATTTAACGTATTTGTTTTATAATTTTATTTTTAATTTTATTAATTGGTTGAAAATTTAATTTCGTTTTAATTTAACGTTAAATAGTTTTGTAATAATTTTTTATTTGTTATTTTTTTTAAGTAATTATAATTAATCTAGATATTATAAAGGCAAATATTTTAAATAAAAGTTTATCATTATTAATTAAAAATTAAAAAAATAAAAATAACTATAAAATATATAACTAAAAAATATATGAAAAATAAAATTAAAAATAGTAATAAAATGAATAAAAAAATAACAAATTAAAAATAAATACATAAAAGCTGAAGTTTAAAATTCAAAAAATAATAAATATTAATAAAATATATTCTAAAAACAATTAAACAATAACTAAATAATATTAATCAAATTGAAATTAAATTTTATATGTAAAATAAATAAAAAAAGTAAACTAGTGAAATTGGAATGCCGGTAACTTTAAACAAAAATTGAGTTTAACAACCGGAATTCAAATAGCGGTGCACAATCCAAATCTGTTTATCGGGTTACAAAAGTTGGTTAAAGTTTTTACCGGGTTTAAAAAGCCGGTTAAATATTTTACCGGGTTTCGAAACTCGGTCTACCCAAATTCGTTTTTCACTTCTACCTCTTAAACGATGCTATAAACGATGTTACACATGATATATTTTTTCCATGTTGAAACAATAATTATATTCATTCACATTTCCAAGTACATTCAAACAATAATCATAAATAGAAGAATAATGCTTACCACTCTTGGAAAAAACAAAGAACCTTTCCTTGCAGATTTCTTCAGTGTAACGGCTGGTGTGGGTTTGGATGCAAAGGGTCTCCCCTAGCAGCAGAAGCTTTCAAATTGGGGGTGTGAGATTAAAAGTCTCTTTTAATTAAGAGAAAGTGGAGGAGGGAGGTTAAAAGGTGTTGGGTGTATGACATTTATGACAGCCCATGACTTCAGAGCAGAGCAAAGAATTTTTTTTTTTTTAACTTTTTTACCGTTGAATAGTGAAAGGTTCAGAGAGGTACTATGGAAATTTTGAGGGGGGTGTAGTATAACTCTTTTGGAAGTGTAGGGAGAAACCCCCTTCAGTTTTTTGTTAAGCTAAGAGCCCATTTTTTTTTATACAAGTTCTACGGCATTTTAAAAAATTTTAAGAACACATATTAGCAATATTCACTGTGGATAACATAAAATTTTTGATGTGTTATATCATGTTATTTTTTAGTTTCTATATGACTCCGAAGTTACTATCGTTGCCCATTCTATCGTATTATCATATTTTTCATGGTTAACATTGAATTCGAAAAAAAAAAACAAGTTCAATTTTGTGATTGTAAAATTCAAAACACTATGTTAACTCATTTAAAAGTTTTCATTTTTAATTCACAAATGCTTGTTTTTATCGGTTCAAAATAAAAAGATACCATTACCCTCCTAAAATTTAAGGTATTCATCCAATTTAGAAAGCCTAATAGAGTAGAAGAAATATATATATGTGAATTAGCTTTAATTGCGTAAATATTGTCAATTTTCTTTGCTGTTGTTTATATTCCAGGGAATGTAAAGGTTCTGTTAGGAAAAATTGTATTACTTTTTTCATATCAGGTTCTTGCCTCAATAATAGAAGAAAAATTTTGCACAAGTGTGTAACAAAAATCCTTACACACACATTATTGTAGGTTAATCTGATCGATGGTGTTAAGCACCCTCATAACTCAACTCTTGAAGCAGAGACAATCCAGTTTATGCTATACAAAGTCCATATTACTTACAAGTATACAAAGACCATATACTCACAAGTACATGGTGGCACATACAATTGAGATGACACCAGTTGTGTGTGATGGTGATAACATCACTTCCAACACCATTTTCTCACGTACATGGCAATTTACTAAATGATTAATTTGTCACTTTCACAAGAACTTTTATGAATGATCGCTAGAATCACCTCCCCTTAGGCGTTACTTCCCTCTGGTAATGTAATCAATCTTGTAGTTGAATCATATTCCATTGTAGTGCCACAGCTGAGGCAAAATGTTTCATTCAATTCTTCGGTTAATGTCATACTATAAATAATATAAGAATTTGAATCACATGAAGCAACGATGATTGGTTAATGAGTTGTATTTACATACTTGTTGCATTTGACAGTGTTTGTGGAACCACCATTTGAAATTGACAGTATAGTCCCAAAGAAAGAGGTGTTTTCAGTACCACAGTTAGGACAGGGACCCTGCAGAAATCAGATGTCAGTAACATGTAGTAATCAAATACAACCTTCATGTTCATATCAGTAAAACTATACCTTTAAAATCACAAAGTCTTTTACTATGGCATTTGTTAGATTCAGAGCTATCCACACAATGAGGGGAACCGCAGCAAACCAAGTGAAAATGAAACTAAAAGGCTCTGGCAGCTGCACTCAATAACAATGCATAATATATGGAATCAAACTGCATCCAAATCCAGTCAAATTGATCAACAAGTTTTGGAATACAAGATGCAAGATAAAAATGAAGGGAACATACCTCTAGCAAATATGTGATCTCAAATCCAGTCAGATCATCAAGGAAGAAGAACCTAATATCATTTATTTTAGAAGTTTCAGTTTCGGGATATGTCTTGTGTATCAAAGAAACCAAATGTAGATAGCATCTTGAGCTAAAATTTTTGGTAAATACATCATGAACCCTATAAACGGACTGTAATTAGTAAAGAATTTTCGGTAAAATTTTTGGTACTCACAGTCCTAATGCAATCACTGTAGCTGGGACGTTCAGCAAGAGCATCTTTAAATAATCAACCGATAGGTCACTGTAAACCTATAAACGGACTGTAATTAGTAACGTAAAGAATAAAGATGAAAAAGCTCAGATCCAAGTATTCATGAATCGCAAATGGTTTGATCAAATCATAAATCTGAATTCTAATGACTAAGAAGCATTTGATTTGACATGTAATATCACTTGGCATTACTTTTTGTGATACAACAGATCTTAGTAGTTTATATTCGAATTTGAAAACAGATCTCTTTGTGATGAAATAAGAAACAAAACCGACGACTAGCAAAACTGAATTCAAAGAATACCTTTCTACTACGAAGACTGCACCTTGGACCCTCAGCCACAATTTCACTCCCTTCTATCTGGAAAACAACTATGAGATCAGTAAATAAAACCAGAAGGTGGAGATACGTTCAGCAACTAACCTAATTCCAATTGCATTCCCTAATTTCGTGATCAATTTCATTTCATGTGAAAACTTTCCAAAATGAAACCCATGTGACAAAGTTTCATGAACTGCTGTACTAGTTCTCCCTTTTTTTGAATTTGTGTTACAGTATCAACCCAAAGTTCTTAACCATTGATATGACCTGGATGATATACTTTTTTACTTCTTTTTACCTTAAATTATCAGGGGGATGATGATGATTTTACACATTTTCATAGATGCACCATCTGCTACAATAAGACTTTCAAATTTTGATCGATGAAAAAAAAATGGCAAACCTTTAGCCTCATTTTCAACTCATCAAACTCTTTGTCAGTCATAATTGGGTTTCCAGACACATAGGCCATAGAAGCTTCCAGGAACTTTTGCTCGTCGGAACCTGCAATCAACCAACAAAGACACTTCAAAAACACAAATTCAATGACAGCAGCAGCTTCTGCTAATGTGATCGAAGTTGTCTCATACTTAGCATGACAACGCTGCTCCCTTCCCACATGAGCTCTTCCTTAAGATTATCAAATTCTTCATTAGACATGATAGCCTTTCCCTCATAATAGAATGACTGTCGAATAGAGAAAGCAGAACAAATACAAAATTTAATTCACATACACGAAAAGTCAATCCCTGTTTTCTGTACAATCATCGCCGATCACACGAAAAACATATAACCAACAAGACAGAAACAAACAAACTTAGAAGTTGTGGGGCCATACTTGTAGTGCCTGAAGAAAGTCCTGCTCAAGTTCACCAATTGATTTCTTCTCTTTTCTGTCTATGCTACAATAAGGGAGGATTTTACCATCAACAATGTTTCCATCCTCTTCAAATTCACTAACCTTGCCTGGAAAAGAAAAAGAACAAGTGGGCAGTGAGAGAAGGTGTTGTCAGAAGATGAGAAAGAATCATGATTTTTAGAGATGATGTATTGAGGAGACCTTGTTGATCTGCCGTGGCCTTAGGAGAAAGTAAAAACAGTCTGCGGCGGAGGCATGAGTGGCGTCCATTGAAGTGAATGAGGTGGACACCAGAAGGAGAAGAAGAAGAAGGAGACAAGGAAGGGATTGGTGCGAAGGGTGCAGAGCACGGACGAGGGAGTGTTAAAATGAAGGCTAGTTTGCTAGCCGTGAACATGGTGATGGTGGTGGTCGCTGTGAATGAAAACAGTGCAGTGGGAAAGTTGAAGGTGGTGGTGGTGGTTTTGTTTGGAGGGAAAGGAGGATTATGGAGAGTGGAGAGAGGTGGAAGATAAGGTAAGTGGAACGTGTGGAGGGAAATGCAACGGCTTATTCCGCTTCCTTCTCTTCATTCGTTGTTTCGCTTGTAGACAACCTCATCATATCGCTTACTACCTTTGTTTCTTACATGTCTTTTGATTACGTGTTCCTTAAAAATCTGGTGTGGGCACCCTCATGTGTTGCGTTGGCTTTACTATCGCCACGGGTTTTCCCTCACGTAGGCAAGGAGGGCCCCACATCAAATGGAACAATCGTGTCATTGGTTTTTAAAAAAAAAAAAATTAAAAAAATTATACAGCATCAAGTTCTTGGATATGTGACTGTGATTTAGAGTTTTTCTTAGTTTCTTGATCCATTACTTAGAAGGATAAAAATAAAGAAATTTCATAAGGAAGAATAGTCATCTTCAACCTATCATAAGACAACTACAGCAAACTTAGAATTTGTAGGAGTTATTTGAAAAGTGTTGGCATCTTAATTAGCTTTGGGGAAGACTTGAAGGTACTTATGGTGAGAGGTTTAGTGAGCATCATGCAGACAAAATATTAGTGTTTGTTACCATTCTTTATAGTAGTTTTTGTCTAAACACTTTGAACATAAAATAGTTGGTGATTTTAGTTTTTTTTCCTACTTCTGAATTTTTATATATAAAATTGTTCGTAATATTTTAAAAGAAAATTATATTTTGACTCTTATTTTTTTATTTTTATCTTTTATTTTTTGATATGATTCAGTATAAATCATTGATTTTTTAAAATTTTTAAAGAAAATTATAGTAATACATTAATCAAATAATCATACAAAACCACGTCAGAAATTAAAAAATAAAGTTAAATAATGAGAGTCATAATATCATTATTCTATTTTAAAACATAAAATAATGTAGAAATTAATAGTTAATGAATAAATTAAATTTTTTATATAGTTAATTGCAATTTATTAATTTATTTTTTTATAATTATAATAGTTTTATTCATTTTTAAATAATGTTTAGGTATTTATTGTTTAAGATGTAATTAGTTGTTTTTAAGATGATAAACTTTTAATTAATTTATTTATAATTTAAGCTTAGATTGATTATGTGATTTAAGAGAATTTTCCTAATGTAGTTTAAAAGAGTAAATAAATTAGAATTTGAAGGAGTTATTTGATCAGTGTTGGCATCTTAATTGTTGGGTCTTTCGAAAGAATATCACGAGGGAGAGTAATATCCCTTTATCTATATAGTTGTTCTTCTTAATGAGACTCACTTACCTAATTCACTATCAGAAAGACTTTCGATACAGGGTCTCGTCTGAGCCGGTCACCACACGAACCTGGCTCTGATACTATTGTTGGATTTTTCGAGAGAGGATCACTGGGGAGATACAACACTAATGAGCATGAGCCCAACCCACATATAAGGAGGGATTGACGCCACTCTTAACCCAAAACCTTAAGACAATAGGTTTATGAGTCTTTATCTTTATATAGTGCTCAACTTTCTCATTTTACTCTGAAACTTAGACACTTAGACTCACACTTGGATTCCGAACATTAATTAGCTTTGGGGAACACTTGAAGATACTTATGTGAGAGGGTTAGTGAGCATGCGGACAAAATATTACTCTTTGTTACCATTCTTTAGAGGAGTTTTTGTCTAAACATTTTGAATATAAAATAGGTGGTGATTTTAGTTTTTTTTTTCTAGTCCTGAATTTTTATATATATAACTGTTCGTAGTATTTTAAAGGAAAATAATACTTTGACTCTTATTTTTTGACTCTCATCTTTAATTTTCTGACTCGATTTAGTATGGATCATCGATTCTTTTAAACTTTTAAAGGAAAATATAATAATACATTAATCAATTAAATATACTAAGCTACATCAGAAAGTAAAAGATGAGAGTCAAATAATGGGAGTCGTAGTATCATTGTCCTATTTTAAAACATAAAATAATGTAAAAATTAATAGTTAATGAATAAATTAAATTTTTTATATAGTTAATTGTAATTCATTAATTTATTTTTTTAATTATAATAGTTTTATTCATTTTTAAATAATGTTTAGGTATTTATTGTTTAAGATGTAATTAGTTGTTTTTAAGATGATAAACTTTTAATTAATTTATTTATAATTTAAGCTTAGATTGATTATGTTTAAGAGGATTTTCCTAATGTAGTTTAAAAGAGTAAATAAATTATGGTAATTTGTTAAAAATATACAGCGCATAATATTTTAAAACATACTTTAATAGAAAATAATGCTATATATGGAGTACAATTATTTAGGTAATAATTTTCTTTGAATTATTAATTTAAATTTAATTTATTTGTGTGTATATTTGTTTTATCATGTAAATTAAAAGAGAAAATTCAAATTCAAATAAATTATAATAAAATATAAATTAATTTATATCGAAGGGAATTGCAATGTTGTAATATTTATCACCTCCATTATCTATTTGGACAACTATAAGGATTATGATCTTTCTTTACGTAAAATAAACACTCTTTTCAGCATACTTGAATGTCAATTGTAGTTGGAGTTGGGAACATAAGTTTTAGCGTATTTAGGTAAAATAAACACTCTTTTTATGGAATTGGGAAGATAATTTAGACTTATATCCAAAAATCAATAATTTTAATTTTGAATTGGATGAAATTAAATTCCATGAGTGGTTTTGGACTTATAAACGGGTCAAATATGTATCAATTTGTAAATAATATTAAGTACAGACAACAATAACAAGAAAACATACGTACCATTGTCAACCAAGTTGAGAATTTGCTTGCTCTTAAACACCACTAAGTTCAAAACTTTATCCATTGTATCTATTTGACATGACACATATTAATGACACGTGGTGGCTTAATATGCAGTATAGGAAGCTTTTTAATGCCAAATATCCCTAATTCTAAAAGGTTATTATATACAAAATTTATAATAACGAAAGAACTAAATAAATTTCAAACCTTTAACAAATAACATTTTTTTTTTATTTTAAAGACTTGATAATATTTTTATATTCAAGTTATTTGAGTCAAACATGTCTGTAAGTTAAAATATGATATAATATAGTGTTAAAAACATAAATATTAGATGTCGAAAAAGTCAAAAAAGCACAATTCTAATGCACTATTCTAGCAAAATTATCGAAATGGATAGATTTAAAATAAAATTAAAAAATGGCACGACTTTTCTATGAAAAAATCGTGTCAATTGTAGTATAATTTTAGTTTAAAATATTTTAAAATTAAAATCATATCAATATAACATAATTTTAGTTTAAATATTTTAAATTAAAGTTATATCATCATGACTTTAATTTAGAATGTACTGAATTAAAATTTTGTCAACGGTTAACATTCAATAAAGTTAGGATGATATAATTTATTTATATTTGTATTTTTTTTTCAGACTTACCAAAATGGTGTTTTGCCTAACAATATTTTATAATTTATTAAGTAATTTGAAAAAAAATATATTGAATACCGGAAATAAAATTGAATCAAACTTATTTAAGGGAAAGTGTAAATAAAATTTGGCGGGTGCATACGGGAACGGAGAAAGCTGTTGGTAGCGTCCGAAGGAGGAATGTGAGATGGGAAACAGTGGAGAAGTGGTCGGCAAAGAAGAGGTTATCACAAAACTGAAGGACGATGGCGACTTTGACAGGCTTCGTTTGAAGATCGTTCGTAAGCTCAAGGATAACGTATGCTCTCCTTCTGTTTCTTAATTTTTCTTCTTCTTCTCATTTTAGGGTTTATATCAAATGATTTGAAGGAAGGAACAAAATTAATCAATCACAGTTTACATAACTGCTCATTACTTTCCACTTACTTTAAACTATTCAGATTGATTATAATTTGTAATTGTTAGTAACATAAGGTTGCGTCTCAGTAATATTAAATTCAACAATTGATGACAGGAAGAGTTACGACAACATATTACTTCAATTGTGAAGCAATCAGTGGCACTCAATCGTGCCGGAGCAGAAAATATGAAACCTAGACAACTTTCTGATGTTATATATGAAGAAGTTGGGTGAGTTCCCATAGCTGTTGTGTAGTTCTAAATTGCTTTTTATTTTCAAGGCATGTTGTGTCTCTTTGTACTCAGTGTGGAAGTTTATTTTGATTTTTTTCTTTCTTGTAACCAGTGATAAAGTAATGGGTCAGATATCTGATAGTTTATGGCAAATAATTCGATCGGGTGATGGCATGAAAAACGAAATCATGGAGACGGTGCAATCTGTCTATGATAAACTGGCAAACCCGAAAGGGAAAGATGAGGTTATGTTGTCCACATCTGATGTGATGCCAATTCAGAGACAGGGGGAAACAGCTTCAGCTACTGAGATTGATGATACATTACATGAAAATGAGCCCGAGGAGCCGCCAGGTTTCACTCTCGTGCATAATCATGTGAATAATAACAATCAAGAGGACCAGGACAAAGGGAAGGTGCAGGTTCAGGTGCAAGGATTAACTGTAGAAAGGAAGGAAGATTCCCATCCCTCACAGGATACTCTTGGTGAAGATGATGTTGATAGCAATGCTCCCCCTGGATTTTCAATGGACGTGGAGCAGAAACCGCCTGCTGAATGCAGTGATGAAGACCCTGATGTGCCTCCTGGTTTTGGTTGATGTTTCGGAAGGTGTTTCATTTTTTCTTGTATTACACAGCCATTGCTGTTGTTCCATGTTACAGTCGTTAAACTTCTGTTTTTGATTATGATTAACCAGCGAAAAACAAGAGTCAATCTGGAGGTAGGTCTCTTTACATCCCAATCAAATATTGGATGCACTATTTTTTCTGATAGTCTTAAGGTCAAACTATTACCTGTAATTTTTAGTAGGAACTGCTACCAAGTTATTCTGACATGAATGCTGGACCTTCACAATGAATTTTATTAAAGTCTATTGACCAAAATAGGTGCTCTTTAATCAATAGTTTGCAGTTTGTATGCATTTTTCATCATTTTGTTGTTTTTGTTGGAGATTCTTAAGGCATAGAAATAATGCGTTTCCTTTGTGGTTTCTATTTATTTTTCACTAGTCCCATGTTCCTCTTTTATTGAGGTGTTCTAACCACTAACTGGTATCAATATCTTGTACATTTTTCTAAAACATTCTTTCTATTCATTTGATCAGGGATTTTGCCAACTACATGGTTAGTTATCAATATAGTAGCGAATAGTTCTGATATTGCTCTCGTAGTGTCACATTTTTCTGTGTAAAGATGCAAATAGTCTCTGCGTTGACAGCTTATTGTTGGCCAAATCACAATGGACAGGGCACAACTCACCCCCTTCATATTGTAGCCAACTCACCCCAATTTTGCTTGACCTACCTATTTTATGGCAAAGCTCACCCCTTTGTAGCCTTTCTTTTGCCTTTCAACATTTTCGTTTCCTGTTGTCGTCTTATCTTCTATGCTAACCATGTTCTGGCTCTTCTGTTTTTCTAAAATATTGTTGAATCTGATTGTCTTCTAGTTCAAACACAGTTGCCTGCACAGCCAGATTTTATTTTTGTTTCTATCTTCTTTTTGGGGATTCATTTTGTTGTCTCTTTAAACCTTTAACCTCTGATTTTGCATTTCAAATAGGAGGTGAAGTTGCCTTCGGTTACTTATGATTAGCTGCCACTAATGCATAACTTGTTCGAAACATTTTTGCAAGGTTAAGGTTAAGTAGCGAGTTCTTACAATTCATAGTTCCACATTTCAATAATAGTTTTGCTGCCGCTCTGTTTTTTCTGAAAATTTCGTCATCTTGCTATTTTTGTTCAAGACCTCCGATGCTCTCATTGGTAATCATGTCTTAAATTGATGGTGAATCTGTGTTTGACTTTGAATTTTGTTTGTTAATCATGAATATATCTTTAATTTTTGGTTTTCTTTTTTAAAGCATTTATGTGTATAGTACAGAATATAAATCACGTATCTGTATAATCTTTTGTATAGTGGCCAATTGCTAAAGTGTTGATGGAGTTGATCAATCTGTGCTTGAAATCTGTTAGTAAACTGGACACAATGGAGTGGCCTCTTAAGGTCTATACCCCGTAGGCCCAACATCCAGGGTCAACCTTAAAGTAACACAGGCATGAAATGGGGAAGGAAGCAGAGTTAGTTGTGAACAGAGAAAGGATAACTGATTCTGTCATATATAGGACGGGAGAGAATAATGTAGGGTCATGTGGAGAATGTCTTGGTAATTGGAGTCTAGAGTACTTTACTCTGATTGGGGGAGGGTTGTGCCCTTTATCTTTTCTTGTACTGATTTTCTTTTAATTCAGAAGTCCATAATACTAACTCAGATACTGATTGGAATTTCAAAGAAAAACTATGTGTAAGTAGTTAGTACCTAACATGAGATTATAAACATCTTTATAATTAATGGTTTACACAAATTGATCAATTAGTTCGTTTCCGAAGTTTCAGTTGAAAGAAAAATCGGGCACCTGTCCGGATTTTCTATTAAGCATGGTTATTTTACACCATGCTCTCCATGTTAGTTATTGATTCCTAAACAAAAAAAAAAAGTTGTTCATTGTTTGGTTGGCTGACGAATTTTACATAAAAAGAGATGTTACTTTTCTATTTCATTTTTGCACACTAGTGACTGAACATGAAGGGAAGATTTGAAAATCTTTTGGTGATTCAGTTTTAAATTTCACAATGCATACATGGAACAAAACTAGAAAAAAAAAGGACTGTCGTATGATTTAGGTTTGCCACTTAATACAAGTTGAAGCTTATTGTTGGAACATTACACTGGTTCCATTGTAGTACTGTTGGTGCCTGCTAACGTTGTTGTCTTATACAAAGTTGACCAAGATAGGGCTCCTTACAGTGTGATTGTAAGACACCCATTTTAAAAACCCTTCAGCATATTGAACAGTTTCATTACCCGAATCTATACGGCTGAATGACACTGAATATGTCTGTTTCTGGTTTGCTTCTGAAAAGTAAAGTTTATTTGGCTGGACCTTCACATTAACCCTTTCTGGGGGCTTAACAGTGACCTCATAGGATGAGTTGGCCTCACCCACATTTGTCACAGTCCTTGTGAATGTTTTTGGGGAACCAAGCGAAACAGAAAACGAAGGATAGTTGAGCTGTCCTTCAGGAATGCTTGAAGTCTCAGAGCACTTAACTGTTCTGTGTGCAATGATCCCAACCTCTGTATCGCCGTAGCCTAAACCACATAGGTAAGGTATATAATCATCAGGCGTGATATCATAAACTAACCCAGGTTCATTTGCTCTTGATGGATTCACGTGGCCAGAACCTGCGGCAAAGACATCTGCTGTGTGAAATGTTTCATCAACAATGAGTTCGTGTTCAAAGTTGAGTATATCTGCAGAAGTCATTATGGCAGATTTTATGGCAGCTGGTGACCAGTGAGGATGAGAGCTTTTGAGCAAAGCGGCTACGCCACTGAGATGTGGGCATGACATTGATGTGCCGGACATGATGTTGAAAGTGGGTTTTGAATCAGTACTGTTGTTAAGGGGGAATGGCCAGGCAGCTAGGATGTTGACGCCTGGTCCTATGATGTCTGGTTTCAAAATACCAGAACTGGGCAAGTTGGGACCTCTTGAGGAAAAGGATGAAACGGCCGGAGATAGGGAGTTTCCTATTACAGTTCCCTTGAATAAAATGGTAGCTGTAGGTGTTGCAGTGGAATTTATATACCCTTTAATCTTAACTCCAGCATCATAGCTTACATGTGTTGCAGGTAGAGCGTGCACATCAGCTGGGAGACTGAAACCATCTGTTTCATCATTCATGAGAATCATGGCTGCACCACCTGCTCTTTTAACTTCCTCTCCTTTGGCAATTCTTCCTATCCCCCCTCCTCTCTCACACAAAACAACCTTGCCTCTAAAATCAGCATCATTCAAGGATCCATTAGCACAAAATGCAGCTTGTTGTTTGCCATTCTTTCCCGCATATGTTAGGAATAGAGGTGTTGGAGAAAAGTCAGAAGGCTGGAAAACAGATTCCCCATCAAATTCTTGCCCATTTCCTAGCTTGACTCTTGCTACTAAGCTTCTGTCAATATTGCTTGCTCCAACTGTGAGGATCCAAGGGGCTCCATTAACTAAGGAGCCATGAACGGGACCAGAGTTCCCTGCTGCACAACTTACAAAGATTCCCTTCTGCATTGCTGCAAACGTGCCTATTGCGGTGCTATCATTGAAAAAGGTTGGTGGCTCGTTTAGGCCAAGGGATATTGATAATACATCCACGCCATCTTCCACAGCTGCATCCAATGCAGCCAATACACTACTCTCTGGGCAGTCTTCTCCAAAACATACTTTGTATATTGCCAGGTGAGCATGAGGGGCAATCCCTGCTGCTGTACCTTCGGCATTTCCTAGTACTTCTGCATTATCAACAAAAGCACCAGCTGCTGTGCTCGCCGTGTGAGTCCCATGTCCATCTTCATCAATCGGTGTCTCTGCTTCTTTCGTTGCCTCTGCAGCGAGGTTGAAAGACCTTGCTCCAATTAGTTTGTTGTTACAAGCTGTCCCATAAAGCTCGCATCTCCCTTTCCATTTGGGTGGTGGTGGTGGCATTCCTGCATCACTGAATGAAGGATGGTTAAGCGTGATTCCAGAATCCAGCACCCCAACAATTACTCCCTTTCCAAAGTTTGATTCTTTCCACACTCCCGTTTGTTGCTGCAACCCCAAAAATTGTGGGGTATGCGTAGTTTGACGACGCAGCATCCTTTCGGGGTGAGCAGAGATAAAGCCATCTTTTTTTTCCACTTCTCTCAGCTCTTCTTCAGTGAGTGTTGCAGCAAAGCCACTGATCACGTTCCGGTATGAATAAATCATTCGTGGTTGATCCTCTGAGCTCATAGTAGTTGGTGGCATGAATGAATTATGCCAGCTTTCTACATCTTCTGATTGAGTAAGTGTCGTACCCTTTGGCCCCTTCACATGGATAATATATGTTTTTGAAGTGCTGGCGGTTGAAGGTTGTTCATTTGCTTGAGCAAAATGAATATGGAAGCTCAACACAAAGGTTAGAGCAACGAAAAAGAAGGAATCCATGCTGCGCAGAACTGTGTAAGCTATCTGCTGAAGGGAGAAGAATAAATGGCAAAGGCTCTGATATTTGGTTGGGTGTACTTTAAACACACTACTAATCTACACTTATATATAAAAGAATTCATTTTTTTAGTATAAACATTTTTTTTTTCAATTGTACCCTTTATGTAAATCCTTTGTTTTCAACACAAATAATTATATTTTTTTTACTTTTTAAATAATCATTAATTTAAATTTAATTATTTTATAAATTGAAATAATTATCTTATTTTTAAATTCAAATAATTATTTATAATAAAAAGTATACAAATTATTTATTTTTATAATTATTTAAAAAATCTATTTTATAATTTATTTTTTTACTAAAAAAAGGTGAATTCACAACACATGTTTCGATTAGTATATATACTATTAATGAAGCTTGCTTGTAACACTGCCGGCCTGGGCTTGTGAGGACTTATAAAGAGTAGTGAGTAACGTGGTATTGGCCGAATCATGACCCGACTTAAGTGATTTAAAATTCTGTTTTTATGTCAAATATTTTTATATTATTTTTATTATTTTTTATTTTGATTGAAGAAATAATAGAATTTAAGTATATGTTTCTATATTTGATCAATAATTTAAGTATTATGAATATAAGTAATGTTAATATTAGTAATGTTAGAATGAAAACTACTTCTTCAAAAAATCAAGTAATTAAAAATACTGAGATCAATCTTCTTGATTAAAAATACTGAGATTTGTTATTATTATATAATGATTTATATAAAAATTTGACGTGAAATAAAAAAAATTAAAAAAATTATAATGTTATTGTTATTATTATTGATCTTAAATATTTTATATTATAATATTTTATTTTGGAGGAATTAATAACAACAAAATTTAATTTCAAATTATATTAAAAATCATAAATTATTTTTTATTTTAATCATGTCTTAAAATAATTACTGTGAAGACCCAATTTCAGCCCCCCTAAGCTCTCCTCTTTCTCTGTCACCCACACCACTGAAACACTTTGCACCTCACAGCACCCTTCTCCCTCTTCTCTTCTCTGCTTTCTCTCTACCAAAGGAGAAAATTTCTGAACCACTTTTCTCTATTTGCAGAATCCAAACCCGGGGCCAACTCAGAATCTCTCCTCTTAGCTTCAACTCCTCATTCTCCTCCATGTAAGTCACTCCCAACCATTTCATTCCTCTTTAATTCGACAATTTGTGGAATCCCTTTCTGTTGTTGGGAACCCATCTCATTTTGAACCTGTAATTCCAGTTCTCTAAGTGGTACAGCTGAAGCTCTTGAGTGGGAGGGTCCTAGTTAATTGGAAAGATATATAGAGGTAAGGGAAGCTAACTCCTCTTCTCAAATTTGTATAGAAAATCCATGGATGAGCTTGAATTATGTAATTGAATGATGAATTCGTGTTTGTATTGTATTGGTGCAAATTACTTGATGATTGCTAGAAACTGGCCTGTTGCATGTGGGAACAGATGTCTGACCTGGTATTTTCGCCACTCGCCTGAGCGAAAGCATCAAGAGACGCACCTCTGCTCCTGCGCGAAGTCTCGCCTAGGCGAGCTGGGGTCGCCTGAGCGAGATAACGATCTTGTCTGGGCGAACCAGCCTAGCCTGAGCGAGAGTTCGCCCATATTTTTCTCTTTTGCCACTGTTAGTGTCTCGCATAGGCGAGACTGGCTCGCCTGAGCGAGATAACCTCTCGCCTAGGCTAGACTTTTTAGCCTGAGCGAGAACTACTGCAGTGATAGTGCTTCACATCTATTTTCTTTGGTAAAGATATATGTTTTAATGCATCCTTGTGAAACTTAGGCCCTGTATGCTTTGAATGCTACCATTGTTGTATTGCATGATTTAATTGGATGAATATAAGTTATGAGAAGATGAGGTTAAAATGGTATTTCAAGGGAAATCCAAGTGGAATAGTAGTGTGTGTAAGGATGTGAGGAATCTAAAATGGTTGGTATCCTGAAACTCCAATAATCATTCAAGCTCAGATAGAGTAGAATGGATTATATCGTGAGGAGTAGCAGGAAGTCCTCGTCGTCGGACTTGATCAAGTCTTAGACGTGGTGGGGACTTACCCTAGGAACGGTCGGATGAATACTCCATGTGTCCAGACTCTGCAGAGTCTGGGAACCGTTACAGGTGCAAGCCACCAAGAGCTCCAACGTCCCTTACACAATCCGGATATTGAGTCGATAAAATTTTGATTGTATTATATGCTATGAATGATATCTCTAATTGCGAAGAGTATTTATGTTGTTTATTTCAGTTGGCTTACCCTTTTCGTTTGTGTTGTCTACTTTTGTATTTTTGTCCTTTTGCTATGATTACCTGTGTTTGGTAGGAGCAGAGCAGAAACCAGGTGGAGATACCCCCTCCTAGTAGGAGTTGGAGCATGGCAGGGAGTGTCCCTTGTAATAAATTTTTGGTGATATGTTTGGAGTGGTGTAGCTTAGCGCCCTTTTCTTTTACCTTCTATTACTTTGTATATATATATATATACACACACATGTAGAAGTAATAGCTCGGAGGACTGTACTAGGTTCATATATTGTGTATATATATGACTGTTATCCCGACTATCTGCATTGTCTGATCATGATATAATATTTTATTTGAATAGTGTGGAAAACTATTAAATGGGATGTTACAATTACAATTTAAACTCAATATTTTTTTTCTTCCTAATTTGGAAAAAAATCAGAAAACTCTAAAATTATTACCTATTATTCAATTATATTTTTCTATTAGTTTACCCCTCTTATACCACAATTACGCATCAATCTCTGGTTGGAATAGAATGAGCTTGACCAACATTGTTATACACATTTTCTGCTTAGACTTTGTGCAACCATTTGTCACGCCAAAGAGTATGGGAGGCATAGCCCTAAATTATGCTATTTTTTTTTTCTTTAAACGAATTTTCAAGATTCTCTTTTGTCCAAAACTCATTTTATTGTTTATGGTCTAGTTCGTCCATTATAGTTGTCTGGTTCACAATAGTTTTAATTTTCAGAAGAAATGGACCACTAATGTCACTAAGTAAAACAGCTTTACTTTTCTATGTCTTTTGATTTCGCATTTTGAGTACATTCATACTTTCTAAAATAATAATTTAACACAAACTTCACGATGCTCTTATGACAAAAATATAAAATATAAGAAGAGTCAAATACAAGTTTGATGTGTCTTTGACTCGAGACAAAAAATATTACAGACTTAGAACCTGTTATATAGTCGCTAACACCCACTCTTTTAATTATCCATGTAAAATTTTTCAAGACATGTTATTTTTATCGGTTCAATACTATTTAACGGGACTTCCTAAAATTGCATTCATAACAAGTAGAATGTGACATTGTTTACGAAAAACTTCATGAATTTAAAATTTGATGGTGAAATTAGTGTTTAGAAGCATCGAAGGAGAAACTCCTCATTGCTTACAGAGGCTGTTGTGGCTCTTGGGTTGCTGCTTACTCTAAGGAACCACCTATGGACATACAAATTAAACATTCGACATCAAAGTTCTGCAATAATAACATTAATAATTTATTTGATTCTGTTTATATCTATACAAAGTACATTAAATCTTTAGAACGGCAATATTAATTTTCAAAAGTCTGACAACTCTTTTTGTAGAAAGAAATTATTGTAAATGGATTTGAGAATTGATTGAAAGGTTCATATTATACTCATTGAGAGAGGCTTTTCAAGTTTTAAGTTATTGGGTTAACAATACATATATGTTCAGAGAATATGTTATCTAACATTCATGATATTAACATTTATTTATTTAATTAATTAAAAATGAAAGTGGTTTTTTAATTAAATTTCAAAAAAGCTTACATAGAAAAAAATTAATTATAAAATATTTTCATGGATTAACATATATATATATATATATATATATATATATATATATATATATATATAAAAAATAAAAAAATTATATAA
>Ga0214544_1003728_pt1 | contig 31145 bp, 23 predicted proteins | sample CNSS3metaG_FD_160074 | JGI IMG/M metagenome (GOLD analysis project Ga0214544, IMG submission 160074) | Root nodule microbial communities from cowpea collected in UCLA plant growth center, Los Angeles, California, USA - CNSS3 | ecosystem: Host-associated > Plants > Roots > Nodule | place: USA...
TATATATATAATCATTTTCTAAGTTTTCACACAATTATAATTAAAATTAACTGATAACACAACGCAAATAATAAATTTAAAATATAATATATACATTTTAACAAAAGTTATTAATTTTTTTACAATATAGACTTTAATTATAGAAATACATATTTGTCTTATGGCAATTTATCTTTCAAAAGAAAAAAAAGATATTTTAAAAATTAAAAGCTAAAAATAACTAATTTTGGAACGACGAAATATAATTCCCTAAAACAAATAGGTGAGAGAAACTTGGCAAATTCTTGTAGGACCATGCTAAAAAGCCTGCACCTGTCTTACCTAATAGTGTTACACATTATTAGTAATTGAAAATTAAAATAACCACATTATAATTTTTGCAAAAATAATGCTATCAATACTACTGTGTTAATTGGTTATAATTTCAAATTAAATAGTTCTGTACTTTAAGCTCTTTTTAATATAATCTTCCTATTAAATCAATATAAACGGAATAAGCAAGAAAAGTTATTTCTTACAATAATATATTCTCGCCAACTTAAATTAATCAAAAGATTAAATATATTTTAGTACCTTCACTTTTATTAATTTTTAATCAAAATTTAAATTAGTTTACTTTTAAAAATTTAGTTCAATTTAATTCTCCAATTTTGGAAGTACATAAATTTAATACTTTCAACATTGATTAACATCTTCTCGACTCTACATTTCATTTTCCAATGACATTCTATTTCGATATCATTAATATTGATGCTTTATTTATATGGGAGTGGTAATAAAATTAAAAAAAAAGTAAAAAAAATGAAATTGTTTAAATTAAATGAAAAATATAAAAAATTAATATATTTTTTATTGGTAATATTTTAACTTTATGATATTAAAAATATAGTTGATTTAATTTAAAAGTATATTTGATTATGTATTTAATTTCTACATAAAGATATCGTTTGTGAAAAAAGGTTTAATATCTTATTTTTCATGTTGTTTGATGATTATGGAATACGTTCTGCTTAACTTTCAGTTTTTTCAATTTTTTTTTGTTACACCGATATTTTAATTTTGAAAAAATTAAAATAATTATTTTAATATTGAATATTAATAATTTAAATTATAATATTATTATATATTTATATTTTTGAGTTAGTATAATATAAAAAATCATTTTTAAATTATTTCAATTTTAATTTAATATTTAAGTGAAAAATAGAGATGTCAACTCAATCTATCTTTGGTTCTACTAATTTGATGAATTAGACGGGACATAAAAAAAGCAAATTGACATATAAAAAACTTTAATGTTTGTTTTGCTACCCTTACTTATTTAGAAATTGAATGAGTTTTTATAATAATTCACACCAAACAACTGATTTAGACTTTAATAATTTGAAGAAATTAAAAAAATAAAGGAGGACAAAATTTGAATGCAAAAGTGGTTTTGCCGTAGTTGGAAACTTAGCCTACCCAAAATGGAACAAAGCACTGTGGGGAGTATGAAAAGAAAGATTGAGACAGAAGTGGGACTACTAACACACCACGAATGGAGGGTGGGCCAATTGAAGGAGGGTGGGCCAGGCCCACCGGAAAGTCCATGAAAAGGTCCACAAAGGTAGGTGAACGGTGAAGGAGAAGAGACAGGCAACAAAATGGACGGTGGGTGATGAGAACCCTAGCCAACCAGCACAGCATCATGCGGTGCTGAGGAGGCCATGATCCTCTTCATCAAAATGGAAGTGCCACAAGTACATACTACAAAATAATCATCTAAAAATAAAAAGTATACGATTTTTTTTTATTTTTATATAAAAGATTTTTTTTTTATTTTTATATAAAAGAATTATGTTTTTTTTTTTGTCTATTACATTACATCCTTAAAGTTTATCGACATTAATTAAACTTGCACTTTTTAATTATATCCTTTTCGATGCTTAAATTGAGATTATTTATAATTTATAATTCAACTAATTAAACAAATGGTGAATTTTGAGATTACCAAGAAACCAATTTGCCTTTAAATAGAATCAACAATATCTAGGAATTGCACTTTTGATATGGAGCTAAATGAGATAATTTGGTGATTTGAAAGGGGTTTTTTGCTTTATGTCGTATATGAATATAAATAATATGAAAAATGAGTAATGGTGAACATGAATGAAATTGAAGGGACCCGATATGCAAACAAGGTGTTTGATATATGTCTCCCAAACTCACTTGCCATTAACATGCACACTCACATGCTGAGGTATTATTATCTTATCTTCTCTAAGAAGTGGGATATTACATCTTTGACTCTTCATTTCGATCTTCCAAAAACTCACTTCCTTTTGTGGTTCTCATCTTCTCCTTAATTAGTCTCCTCTTCTTAACTCTCTAGATCTCTCTTTTTTTCTTCATTTTGAATTATCTTGTTTTCCAATATCACCTTCACGCCGTTGATGTGCTTGGTTTAGTGTTTGTTGGGTTAGGTTAGGGTTAGAAATATCAAAATGAATTTTAACCTGTGAGTCAATTTGGCTCACCATGAATTTAAGCTGGGTTGGGTTGAGAAAAATCTAATTTTTTCTAAAATGGGTTGAACTAAGTCGGCTCACTTAACTCATGAGTTAAATGAGTTTGAGTCGGGTTGAAGGTGGTTGACCCACTTAATCCACCAACATCCTTTTACAATTTTATTTTATTCTCTTATAATTATTTAGTACTTCTAATTATATAGATTCACAATTTCATATTTTTAAATGTTATAATTTTGGTTAATAATATTTGAATAGTTTGAATCTTTAATAATTTGTTTGTTATGTTATATCGTTACATACGTTGATACTTTAGTTTTTAACTATTATTTTTATAATAATATTTCGAGAATTAGGTGAACATTTTTATTTCACTATTATAAAAAAATAAATTAAGTCAATTCACTCTCATTATAATGCAATAAATATATAAAATAAATTAAAAAAAAGAAAAAATATTTATAAGCGAATCAACATACTAATCCACTAACACGTGGTGGATCGGACTGACTTACAAAATTTTGGCTCACAAAAAAAATGAGTCGCGTTAAACTAACTCTTTTTTAGCTTAACTTATGATGAACCAACTCGTGTAAACCAAATTGACTTACTTTGACACCTCTACTCTAGTGAGACTTCAAAATAATATTAGGGTTCCATGTTCATCATTTGCTTGTCCACTGAGTATTAGAACCTTAATGACATGACACATTAAATGCTGAGATAGATTGTTAAATGTTAAGTAAATATCAATGTGGTTATTTTGCTAGCTCATTGGTAGACATTGGTGGAGGATTATATTATATGTCTTCTGAGTTCTTCGTATCTTCATCAATGTTATGCAATGTTCAGTCTCTGACTATATTATTCATCAATAAATAATCGTAAAAAATCTTGTAAAAAGAAGATAGATAAAGTTATTATTTTAAGAACAGAATTTTTCATATACACTATTTTTTATTCTTTTCAATCTAATACACATATTTTAACTAAATTTTCAAACCTTTTCTCTCTTTTTTATTCAATTTTTTTCTCTTCAAAATATGTTCAATAAGTGAAAAATTATAATCTCTATTAGAAGAGAGATAGATATATAAATATACATAAACTTGTTGACACAAAAATTAACAAGTATTTATAATGGGTTCATGTCTGAGAGTTCTTGGTCTTATTCTTGTATTGGGCCGATCCTACTACATTTTTGACAATATTTTTCTGCACCTCCATATGTTAATTCCTGCACCCCCATGTTAAAAATTTTCCAATTTTACCTTTTCAGGATTATGAAATAAAACAAAAATGAATTCTAGTTATACAAATGACTAACTCTTAGATTACATAATTCAATAATAATGTATAATTTAAAAAATTAGTTTTAATAAAAAAATAACTTCCAAATTATATAATAAAGTTACTTTTAACTTTTTTCTATTGTACGATCTAGAAATCATTTTTAACTTACAACCCTAAAAGGACAAATTCAGAATTTATTTTATACAAATGTCTAGTAAGAAACCGCCATACATTTTCTTGAACTATGGCTAAGTTGAACCTTACAATGTGCATGGTTTCTAAAGCCTTTTAGGTTAACATGAATATTCAATGCCACTTGTCTTAAAATATTAATAACCAAATCCTAGTCTAATCTAAGTGTAAAGATAAGATATGTATCCCACAAAAGATGCACCAAAGTTGTATTGGGAAACGTCATTTTCCTCAAATTTAACTGAAGACAAGAGAATATTATTGGATTAATGATGTTTGGAAACAATGGTGAATGTGATGGTAATAGGATGGTTAAAATGGCAATGGGTGGTGATGGTGATGGCCCTCTTAGTGCAATACAATGGATGACCATGATGATGATGATGATGACAAAGGGATAATGTTGATCACCATTATGGTATTAGTGATAGATGGGCATTTGAGCATTATTGGCATTTGGATGGTGTTAATGCTTCCCATCTTCTAATATGGTCATGTCATTGGTATTTGGCTATGTTAGATACACTATTGATGGTGAAGTGGAGAGAAGCAAAGTGATTTTCTTAATTTTTTTTTATAACTTGTGTTTATGGATAAAATGCTCATATCACCATTAATGTGTCTATCATATTTGACATTGCAAGAAATTATTATAATATTAAGAACATAGGACTTTACTCAGTATAAACCTTTATTAAGAACCATATATTAACAACTAGGTGTAATTTTCAAATTTTGCATCATTTGCAACCCATAATTTGTCGCCAGAGGATATGCATCTTTTATTCAAATAATGAATTGAAAATGAATTTATTTATACTATATTATCATCTGATGGTTAATTAAATCTGGACTTAAATATATATATATATATATATATATATATATATATTAATTTTAAGTAAAAATTAAAATTAATTTGTTCTTAAAATTTTGAAACAATTATATTTTTCAGGTAATATTGAAGCAGAAATAAATTAAAAAGTGTAAAAAACTCATATACTATCATAAAATATGTTTAAAACATCAAATAAACTTAAAAAATTACATATTTCTAAGATTGATGGATTAAATTAAGTTAAAATTTTTAAAGATAGATTAATATTAATTTTTACTATATAAACTAGCGTACACAAAAACACCATCACGCCTGTATATATTTAAATATGAATGATAGTATCTTAATAAATAATAATAGTGTAATGTTATTAAATTAATATATAAAATAAATTTATATTTACTAAAAATGAAGTGAAATGTTAAAACTAAAGTGAAATGAATAAAAAAATTAATTATTGATGAATAAAAAAAAAGAATTTTTTTTATAAAAAATAAGTAAAAATAACTATTAATTTTTAAAAAATTAATAAATAATTATATTATAAAAAATATAATTAGTATTATATTATATTATATTGTTATAGATTAAGAGACAAATAAATACAGAGCCAAAAAGCTTGTTATAATGAAAAAAATTTAAAACCTTCAAAATATCAACGATATAAGTTTAGAATTTAGATTTTAGAAATATGGACGTTATCTCTGCGGAGTTTTATGTGTAAATTATTATTTTAAAATATAATAGGCAAGATTATTATTACTTACTTACCCGATTAATTTTATTTTTTCCCTCATATTTGAAACTACTTATTTTCTCTCACTCTTTCATTTCTAATTCCCTCCCACAGACTACACAACGGTACTCCGTCGCGGCCGTGTCTGAGATCAGGGCCCCCACCTTCTTGAACGGATCAGCAACATTTAATAGAGCGGAGGTACTGTAAGTGAGAGGCGTGCCGTTGATTAGTGAATTCTTTGCGGCCGGTGTTCGCAAGGTTTGAAATTCGAAGGCCATTTCGATTCGCTCTAATATTATTCCACAATATAGATATATCGGTGTATACAATTTAGTTCTGTGCTGAATTGATGAATGCTTCGGTGTTGCTTTGAAAATAAGTGTTTATTGTGATGATCTTGTACTGCTCTTGCCGTTCTTGAAATGAAAGAATGTTGGTTTCGCTTTGAGATTGTGGCAAGGGTTGCAGATAATATCATTTGTGAGGCTAAGTCTGTCGGGACACAATTGAATCGCGGCTATAGGTTTTGGCCTAGTATTAAGCCCTCAAACATAATCATTGGTATCAACCAAGGTTATGAGTTCGATTCTGTGGGCAATGATTAAGGGGATATCGTTGCGAATTGTACTGTGAGGGAAATCAAGTGCGCCAAGTCACAGGTGTGGGATTCCTAATATGAGAATGATTGAGGGGAAAATTGTTGCATATGATATCAATCTTCCGATGACAAAAGTCAAGTGGGCGTTTTCTTTCTAGTATGTTTCAAATAAGTGGCTTATTGAAGGATTTGTTATTTCTTCTCTGCTTAAGGTCATATGGAATCTTATATCTGTGTCCAATTGGATTGATTTTGACCATTGAGGGTTAATTAGACGGTCGATTGGATTTGAAACTAAAAGAGGATGTCATGCATCCCTTTAATTATATGATGTACCCAAAATGTGATCCAAATCCAAAGTATTGGAGAGTCTGGTGGCTTATCGGTGAATTGTTGACTCATCCATTTTAATTATCGATAACTTTTTAAGAACTGAAAAATAAAATAGGAAACTGTAAACCTCCCTGAAGGAGGCCATAGCTTTCCACAAATAAGGAGTTGGGTTCAAGTCAAACCCAAATGGTTTAAAATAGCTTTCAGAATAGTGAAACCTAAACTAGTTTGTTGAAATGCTTTCAGATATCAATGTCTAAAATAAACATGCTCTTGATTTGATGAAATGCTTTGTGAGTTTGGCGTGGATGCATCTTTACTACTCACTATGTGACAAGTCTTACTTTAAAAGGATCTTCTCTTTGTGGAATTAAGATTTTTCTCTTGTACTGCATTCATTGATGATTTTGCATTGTAAGATTGCTCTGTAATATATGCTTTAAATGTTACGGTTGATTTATGTACTCTCGAGTTTCAGCATTGCACACTGAGGATGAGAATTTGATATTTATATTCTGGGGAGGTGAGATATATGTTGAAATTCAATCATTTCATCCTAAAAATAACAGGTCATCGCTAAACATGAAAGTTCTACTATTAGTCAGCACTGTACTTTCTAGTTTTAAGGATTTAGCTTGATTGATTCAACCGTGTTATTTATTTTGTTGGGCAACTCCAATGATAAGAATTTCCAAATTCATGCAGACATGTCTTCATGAATCTTGATATGAACTTGATTAGGAGCTCGAATTACTTTGAAACAATATCCAAGTTGGTTGAGCAGTATTTGTTTTATACGAGATAATGACACCACTTTTATTTACTTGAATGTTCTTACCCTCAACAGAGGTTCTTCTTGTGATTAGGAAAGGAATATGAACCAACATCATTCGGCTATTTTCTTTTTTGTTTTAGAAGCCAGAAGCAGTCATTGGCTCAGAGTTTGATGTATACGGTATATTCTTGCCGTTTCATGGTGCTGGTTAAATTCCGTATATTTTGAATTGAAGGCTCTTTCTTGAGATGCATTAATTCGTGTAACAGGGCAGTATGATCTAAGAAACATTTGCTCAAATCTGGCATGTCAATTCGTGTTCTAGTGCAATTTTGACCTTTTCAATTCTACTACAAATTTGAAGAAAAGATAAAAGGAAATAATTTCTAACACGAGGTATTATTAATGGAGAGTGAAGAAAGAATGATGTGAATAAAAGAAACAGACGAAATCCTTTTATGAAAATTGAGAAAGACATGAAAAGCTGTTGTTTTTTACATACAATTTATTTACGATTTTTATGTTAATATTACTCATCTGATTTCTTTTTACTTTTTTATTATTTGGAAAAATATTATTATCGCTAGAGGCATGTTTTAGGTAATTGGGTAAAAATAAACGTTTCAAAATTAATGCTACCTTAAAATCGAATCTTGAATCACTATGGCAACACAATGCCTAGAACATGCAACACGTAAAAGACCAAGAAGGAATAGAGGAACAGAAGACGAAGAAAGATGCAACTGGGAATGGTTTGAATCTTGATACCTTGCTTCTCCACTCGGAATGACGCGATTTTGAAGGTTACTAATAGTGATGGGAATAAGGAGAATGAATTACGAAGGTATAGAATGCAACTTGAAAGCAATGATGGAATATGAACATTAACTTTCCAAGCTGAAATAAATTCCAATCACCTTTGCTTGATCATCGAATTTTGTTCTTAGTGTAATAGTGCCACTTAGATCATCACACTAAGTCACTTTATTTATTTATGTTCACATACACATATATATTACGGAACATGGCTTTTTTGTAATGAGAATAGTACGAGAGAATCGGCATAATGGTAGTTGTGAAATAAAAGTAACATGAACCTTTTGATGACTTCTATTTTATTAAAGATAAAAAACACATCTTCCAGGGTGTTTCCTATGAAGACTTTAGTACCATGTTCACATTCTAAGGGTCAATTGGTCAACCCCCATCATTTCTTTGTTTCTACTTCACACACACATACATAAGAAAATAAAAGAAACAGAGCTTTAGCAGAATCAGCATCATTGCAGGGTTAGTGATATTTCAATGGGATCTACCAATGAAGCATCCTCTTCATGGTGGAACCATGTTTTCTTGAGTTTCAGGGGTGAGGACACACGCAGAGGTTTCACAGACCATCTTTTCGCTTCACTGGAGAGAAGGGGGATTAAAACTTTCAAGGATGATCATGATCTCGAGAGGGGCAAAGTTATATCAGTGGAACTCATGAAAGCCATCGAAGATTCCATGTTTGCACTCATCATTCTCTCACCCAACTATGCCTCTTCAACATGGTGTTTGGATGAACTTCAGAAGATTGTGAATTGCAAGAAAGAAGCTTTTCCAATCTTCCACGGCGTAGACCCCTCTGATGTGAGGCATCAAAGAGGGAGCTTTGCCAAGGCCTTCGAAGAGCATGAAGAGAAATTCAGAGAAGACAAAGAGAAGGTGGAAAGATGGAGACATGCCTTGAGACAAGTTGCAAGTTACTCTGGATGGGACTCCAAGGATCAGTATGATTTCTCATTCATCATCACTCAGTTTTATTTATTATTTTTGTGTTATTTAGATCAAATGATATGGTATCATCATTTTTCTAGAGGAATTCTAGAGGAATTAAACAAGGGTATTCTAGAGGAATTTTTTTATCACTTAACCTTGGATTTGCAAAATATAAAATGATAACCTCTTTTCTCTATTTATTGCTACACTACTTTATGACTATTGTTAAAATACAATTCTTCTTTTTGTCCTTCTCTAAATACAGGAGTGAAGCAACACTGATTGAAACAATTGTCGGACACATAGAGAAAAAAATAATTCTTAGACTTCCATGTTTCACAGATAATCTTGTCGGAATTGATTCACGGATGAAAGAAGTGATTTCACTCATGGGCATAGGGTTAAATGATATTCGCTTCATAGGAATATGGGGCATGGGAGGCATAGGTAAAACAACACTGGCTAGATTAGTCTATGAAAAAATCAAAGAGAAATTCAAGGTTTGTTGCTTTCTTGAAAACATCAGAGAGTTGTCTAAGACAAATGGCTTAGTTCACATTCAAAAGGAAATTCTTTCCCATCTTAATGTAAGAAGCAATGATTTTTATAATCTTTATGATGGGAAAAAGATAATAGCAAACTCTTTAAGCAACAAAAAGGTACTTCTTGTTCTTGATGATGTAAGTGACATAAGCCAATTGGAGAATTTAACTGGAAAGCGAGAATGGTTTGGTCCAGGAAGCAGACTAATAATCACAACTAGAGATAAGCACCTGCTAAAGACATATGGAGTGGATGTAACTTATAAGGCCAGAGGCTTAGCCCAAAATGAAGCCCTTCAGCTCTTTTGTTTGAAAGCATTTAAACAAGATCAACCTAAAAAAGAGTATTTGAATTTGTGCAAAGGAGTGGTTGAATATGCAAGAGGCCTTCCATTGGCACTTGAGGTATTGGGTTCCCATCTTTATGGAAGAACCTTTGAGGTTTGGCATAGTGCTTTAGAACAAATAAGAAGCTTTCCACACTCCAAAATCCAAGATACACTGAAAATAAGTTATGACAGTTTGGAACTTCTGGAGAAAAAAATGTTCCTAGATATTGCATGTTTCTTTGTAGGAATGGACATAGATGAAGTGATGAATATCTTGGAAAATTGTGGTGATCATCCCAGAATTGGAATTGACATTTTAACTGAAAGATCTTTGGTAACCCTTGATAGGGTGAGCAATAAGTTGGGGATGCATGATTTGCTACAAGAAATGGGTAGGAATATTGTATATCAAGAATCTCCAAATGACCCAGGGAAACGTAGTAGGTTGTGGTCTCAAAAGGATATTGATTATGTATTGACAAAAAACAAGGTAGGTTCTATTGACAAAAAAACAATGTTGTGGTCTTTAAGTCTCTGTTTCATCCCATGTCCCTAATTAAGTTATTTTCCATTTTGTTTTCTAGGGAACTGATGAAATTCGAGGCATTGTTCTGAACTTAGTTCAACCGTATGATTGTGAAGCACGCTGGAACACAGAATCCTTCTCCAAGATAAGTCAGCTAAGGTTTCTCAAGTTATGTGATGTGCAGCTTCCTCGTGGCCTCAGCTGCCTCCCGAGTGCACTAAACGTTGTACATTGGAGAGGATGTCCTCTGAAAACCCTGCCACTTAGTAATCAACTTGATGAAGTTGTTGACCTCAAATTGCCTCACAGCAGAATAGAACAACTTTGGCATGGGACAAAGGTAAAGACCATTTGTCAAGAGTTCTTTGTAAATGAATAAGTCAGAGAACTAATATAATCTTTTGTTTGCACTATTAATTTTTAACAGCTTCTAGACAAGCTAAAGTTCATCAATTTGAGCTTCTCAAAGAACCTGAAGCAATCCCCAGACTTTGTTGGGGTTCCAAATCTTGAATCATTGGTTCTTGAAGGTTGCACAAGTTTAACTGAGGTTCATCCATCCCTTGTACGCCACAAGAAACTTGTTAGTTTGAATTTAAAAGACTGTAAAAAGCTCAAAAGTCTTCCAAGTAAAATGGAGACGAGTTCCTTGAATGATTTAAATCTTTCTGGTTGTTCTCAATTTAAATGTCTTCCAGAGTTTGCTGAAAGCATGGAACATTTGTCAGTGCTTTCTTTAGAGGGGACTGCTATAACAAAGCTACCCACATCACTGGGATGTCTAACTGGCCTTTCTCATTTGGATATGAAGAATTGCAAGAATCTTGTTTGCATTCCAGATACCATTCATAAATTAAGATCTCTCATAGTTCTGAATGTTTCTGGCTGCTCAAAACTTAGTAGTTTGCCAGAGGGCTTAAAGGAAATCAAGTGCTTAGAGGAACTTAATGCAAGTGAAACTGCTATTCAAGAGCTACCTTCATTTGTATTTTATCTTGAAAACCTCAATGATATCTCATTTGCTGGGTGCAAAGGGCCTGTATCAAAATCGGCAAATGGATTTTTTCTCCCCTTTAAGTGGCTGTTTGGGAATCATCAAACTTCTATTGGATTTAGATTACCACCTTCAGCACTGAGTCTACCCTCTTTGAAGAGAATAAATTTAAGTTATTGCAATCTATCTGAAGAGTCATTCCCAGATGATTTTTATTGCTTATCTTCATTGGTGATTCTAGATCTCACTGGCAACAATTTTGTTAGCTTACCAAGTAGCATTTCCAAACTGGCAAGGCTTGAGCGTCTTATCTTAAACTACTGCAAAAAGCTTCAAAGGTTGCCAGAGCTTCCATCAAACATGCGAGGATTGGATGCAAGCAATTGCACTTCATTTGAGATTTCCAAATTCAATCCATCCAAACCATGTAGTCTTTTTGCATCACCTGCAAAATGGCATTTACCAAGACAGCTGAAAGGCGTTTTGGAGGTTTGCACCTTGGTTTTATCCACTTTCTAAAACTGTGTGTGTAACATATGATCATCCATTCTTGTTGCTTATTCAAAATTAATTATGTGTGTTACTAACATGCAGAAACTGCGTCTTCCCAGAGAAAGATTTGACATGCTTATCAGAGGGAGTGAAATTCCACCATGGTTTGCCCCTAATAAATGTGTTTCATTTGCAAAAATATCAGTCCCTCATAATTGCCCTATAAATGAATGGGTGGGATTTGCTTTGTGTTTCCTCTTAGTAAGTTATGTTGTCCCTCCTGATGTGTGCCATCATGAAGTTGATTGCTATTTCTTTGGACCTCATGGTAAGGTTTGTATCAGCTCCAGGTGTTTACCGCCCATGGAGCCATGCGATCCTCACCTTTATATTATCTATCTGTCCTTTGATGAATTGCGTGACATAATTTGTAAAGGCGGTGACTGCAGGGAAATTGAATTTGTACTGAAAACGTATTGTTGTCATTCACTTCAAATAGAGAGGTGTGGGAGTCGTTTGGTATGTAAACAAGATGTTGAAGATATTTATGGAAATGGTTTGTAGGTTTTATCCTAATTCATGTAGTTCTGATACAGATGGTGCTTGAAAATAGTTTGATTACTTGAAATCAAGATCTCAGATAAATCAGTTGCAATTATGTGTCTTGTGATTTCTATAGAAACTTCTCATTCTTCGTATTTGTAGTTTGATGCAACAGCAAGTCTCAATTACAGATAAAATTTCAATGAAACAGTAACTTCAAACAATAAACTAGAATTGGGAACAAAGTTTGGGTAACTGAAATTTATTTCTGCAATCAACGTCTCAGAATTCAACAATTCAAAGTATAACCAGCAACACAATGAAATTCAAATGTCTATTAACCGCAAAATTATGATTTGCTCCTCTTCAATGCCATACCTGCATTGAAGCATAGAAGGTTGGTGATTGTGAGTAATAGAGTGAGATTGAGAAAGGAAATAGGAAGGTCACGGGAAAATTTAGAGAGAATAATCAGAGGAGAGGATTTTCATACTGCATAATCCCCTCTTAGAGGTGTCAATTCGGTCCAGCCTACAGGGTTAGGCCCTGACCCATGTGGGCTAGGGCCAAAAAAGCCCACATTGAAAAAAAGCCCCCAACAAAGAAGTCCACAGGGTCAAAAACCCTACAAAAGCCCTGTGGGCCAGGGCCAACCCATGGGCTTTCATCTTCCACATGAAAAATATATTACTATTTGTGGGACAGGTCCAACGAACCGGACAAGCACGACGACCCAAATAGGTCGAACGACCCGGACCTAATCGATGACCTCGAATAGAACGACAACTCGAATGGGCCCGATGATCCAAAAAGGCCCAACAAACCGAACGAGCCCAACGACCCAGACAGGCCCGATGACATGGATGGGCCCGACGAACTGGACAGGCGCTATGACCCAAACAAGCTCGACGACCCGAACAGGCCCGACGACCCATATGGATCTGATGACCCGGATGGGTCCTACAACCCAGACAGGCCCTATGACCCAGATGGGCCCGACGACACGGATAGGCCCGACAACCCAGACGAGCCCGACAACCCAGGCGAGCCCGTCAAGGCCGATGGGCCCGACGACCAAGACTGGCCATACGACCTAGACGGGCCGAACCACCCAGACAAGCCCAACGATCTGAACGGGCCCGACGACCCAGATGGGCCAGACGATCCGAACGTGCCCAATGATCCAGACAGGCCCAACGACCTCAATGTGCCTGACGACCCGTATGGACCCGATGACCTGGACGGGCCCTACGACCCAGACAGGCCCGATGACCCAAACGGGTCTGACGACACGTACGAGCCCGACAACCCGGACATGCATGACGACTTGGACGAGCCCGACAACCCGGACGGGCCCGACAACCCGGACGGGCCCGACAACCCGGATTAGCCCAATGACCCGAACGGGCTCGACGACCCGGACGGATTGACGACCCAGACGGGCCGGACGACCCGGACGGGCCGGACGACCCGGACGGGCCAACCAACCCAGACGGGCGCGATGACTTGGACGAGCCCGATGACAAAGACGAGCTTGACGACCCGAACGAGTCCAACGGCTCGGATGGGCCCGACGACCCGAACGGGCCCGAAGACCAAAAAGGGCCCAATGACACGGATGGGTCTGACGACCTAATGACTCGAACGAGTCGGACAACTTGGATGGGCCCGGTGACCCGGACGGGCCCGACTACATGGACGAGTCTAATCTGGTCGTTTGACCTGTCTGGATCATCGGGCCCATCCGGATGGTCGTGCTCGTCCAGGTCGTTGATCCATTCCGGGTCGTCGGGTTCGTTCGGGTCGTTGGGCTTGTCTGCATCATCAGGCTCGTCGGGGTCATTGGGCCCGTTCGGATCGTCAGACTTGTCTGGGTTGTGGGGCCTGTCCGGGTCGTCGGGCTCATCCGGGTCGTAGGGCTCATCCGGGTTGTCGGGCCCGTCCGAGTTGTCATGCTCGTCCAGGTCGTCGTGCCCTTCCGGGTCGTCAGGTCCGTACGTGTCTTCGAGCTCGTATAGGTTGTCGGGCCTATCTGGGTCATAGGGCCCGTCCGGGTCGTCGGGTTCATACGGGTCGTCGGGTCCATACGGGTCGTCGAGCCCGTTCGGGTCGTCGAGCCCGTTCGGGTCGTTGGGCCTGTCTGGATCATTGAGCCCGTTCAGATCGTGAGGCTCGTCAGGTTCGTCGAGCCTGTTCGGATCGTTGGGCCCGTCCGGGTGGTTAGGCTCGTCCGGGTCGTCGAGCCCGTCTAGGTCGTATGGTCCATCTGGGTCGTCGGGCCCGTCTGTTTCGTCGGGCTCATTTGGTTTGTCGGGCCTATCTGGGTCTTAGGACCCGTCCAGGTCGTCGGGTCCATACGGGTCATCGGGCTCGTCTAGGTCATCGTGCTCGTCAGGGTCGTTGGGCCTGTTCGGGTTGTCAGGCCTGTATGGATCATCGGGCCCGTTCGGGTTGTTGGGCCCGTTTGAGTCGTCAGGCTCATTAGGACTGTGGGCTCATCTGGGGCCTTGAGCTTTTTTTTTGGCCAGGCTTTATGAAGAGTGGGCCAGGGCTGGCCCATGGGCTAGGGGCCAAATTAATACCTCTACCCCTCTACACGTAGTACTTCCATTTTGTATTCTCTTTCTGGGCTCTGTCACTTTTGCGCACGTCCTTCCCCATTTCATTTGTTGACACGTGGCCATTACGAATAACAACTTCATTCTCTTTATTTTTGCTAGCCTCATTGTTTGTTACATTACTACCCCCTATAAAAGCAACCTTGTCCTCAAGGTTGAAGTGTGGGTAAGCTCTTTTCATTTCCTTAGTTTGCTCCCACGAATTATCTTGCTCTAAGGCAGAATCCCATTGGACCAACACTTCAGAAACCAGTTTTCCATTTTTAGTTACCATTCGAGTGTCTAGTATTTTATGGGGCCTCATCACTAGACCAAATTCATTCGTTGTCAACAGTAAAGGAAAGTATGGTTGACTATGATCCCCCCGAAATGGTTTTAGCAACGAGACATGAAACACAAGATATATTTTAGCAGATTCTGGTAGTAGAAGTTTATATGCCACAGTGCCAATCTTTTCAATAATTTCAAATGGTCCAAAATACCTCAAGCTCAACTTCTGATTCTTCCTTAAAACTATTGAATGTTGTCTATAGGGTTGTAATTTAACCAAGACCTTGTCCCCCACCTGCAACTTTACATCTCGTCGACGTTTATCAACCTAATTTTGTGACTGGTGCAACTTTGCTTTAAGCTTAATTAAAAGCTCATCTACCGCTTGTAAAGACTCTCTGAGGTCGGTTGCATCATTAGTGTTATATTCATACCTCAATATAGCGGGTGGTGATTTTCAGTAAACTATCTAATACGGGGCATTGCGATACTTTGATGAAAGGAGAAGTTGTACCAAAATTGAGACCATGGTAACATATCCACCCAATTTTTAGGATACTAAAAGACGAAACACCTTAAATACATTTTCAGTGTTTTGTTTAAATTTTCTATTTGACCATCTGATTGTGGGTGATAAGCAGATGACATGGCTAAATTGGTACCTTGAGCTTTGAATAATTGCTTCCAAAAGTTACTAATAAACACCCGGACCTGATCCAAGACAATCGTTTTTGGAAACCCATATAATTTGACAATGGTCTGAATAAATGCCTCTGCAACAACCTTACTATTAACGCTAGGTTTCAGTGGTATAAAATGGGCAAATTTAGAAAGCTACAGTTGGGATATTTTCCTTGCCAAGGGAATATCGAATTGTAAAATCATACCCCAAAAATTTGGGAAGCCATTGCTACTGCTCCGGCGTTTGAAAGCTTTTGGTCCAACAACTCCTTAAGGCTTTTCTGATCGGTTTTAATAATGAATTTGTGGCCCTACAAGTAGTGTCGAAACTTAGCCAAGGATTCAGAGAGAATAAAATTCTCTAACATATGCGGATTGCCTTTGCATCTTTGCTGATAATTTCTTAGAAAAATAAGCAATGGGAACGTGGGATCTTGTCCGATTACCATCTGGGAAATCTGTCGTTGGTTGTAGGTGGGTCTATGCTATCATAGTTGGTCCTGCTAGTACTGTTGACCGTCTCAAAGCTCGCCTTGTTGCCAAAGGTTACACACATATCTTTGGTTTGGATTATGGTGATACCTTTTCTCCAGTGGCCAAGATGGCCTCTGTTCGCTTATTCATTGCCATGACTGCTCTTCGACAATGGCTTCTTCACCAACTTGATGTCAAAAATGCATTCCTAAATGGCGATTTGAATGAAGAAATTTATATGGAGCAACCTCCGGGTTTTGTTGCTCAAGGGGAGTCTTCTGGATTGGTATGTCCTCTTCACAAATTTTTATATGGCCTAAAGCAATCTCCTCGGGCCTAGTTTGGAAAATTCATTAGTGTTGTTCAATAATTTGGCATGTCTCACAGTGAAGTGGATCATTCAATTTATTATCGTCACTCTAGTGCTGGATGTATCTACTTAATAGTATATGTTGATGACATTGTTCTCACATGAAGCGAAAACCTTGGCATCTCCCTCTTAAAGCAACATCTTTGTCGTCATTTTCAGACCAAAGATCTTGGAAAACTCAGGTATTTCTTGAGTATTGAAGTAGCACAATCCAATAGTGGTATTGTCATATCTCAGAGGAAATATGCATTGGATATTTTGGAGAAAACTGGGTTAATGAATTCTAAACCTGTAGAAACACCCATGGATCCTAATATTAAACTTTTACCTAAACAGGGGGAGCATTTCTCAGATCTTGAACAGTATAGACGATTAGTTGGAAAATTGAATTATCTTATTGTTACTCGTCCTGATATTTCCTTTGTTGTTAGCGTGGTGAGTCAATTCCTTAATTTCCCATGTGAAGAACATTGGAATGTAGTCATTCGCATATTAAAGTATATCAAAAGCTCTCCTGGAAAAGGTTTACTATATGATTCCAACCCTGATACAAAAGTTGTATGTTATTCAGATGCTGATTAGGCAGGATCTCCTTCCGACAGAAGATCTACTTTCGGATATTGTGTCTCGATTGATGGTAATTTGATCTCTTGGAAGAGTAAGAAACAAAGTGTTGTGGCAAGATCTACTGTAGAAGCAGAATAAAGAGTTATCACTTTAGCCACTTGTGAACTTGTTTGGCTTAAGCAATTGCTTCAAGAATTGCAATTTGGAGATGTCACTCAAATGACACTCATATGTGACAATCAGGCTGCTCTTCACATTACTTCTAATCCTGTCTTTCATGAGATGACCAAACACATTGAAATTGACTGTCACTTCATTCGAGAAAAAATCCTATCCGAGGACATCAAGATCGAGTTTGTCAACTTAAGTGATCAGTTAACAGATATTTTCACTAAGTCTCTTCGAGGATCTAGAATTGATTATCTTTGTAATAAACTTGGTACATACGATTTGTATACACCAGCTTAAGGGGGAGTGTTAGATGATATAGTATTTTGTTTAGTAGTTGGGCTCAACCCATTATGTATTTCTTGGCTTGGCCCATTATCATTATAAATAAACTATCCTTGGTGTAGGGTTTACACAAGGTAGATTAATCCCAAAACCTCTTTTTTCATCTTATTTTACACCCACCATCACGTTAAAACTTGGGCATGTCTCCATTGAAATGTTCAAAAATTGTGCCACTCTTGATTGCAAAAAATTGTCTGAGCTTCCACCATCAATCAACACTTTAATTGGCATGGTACCAACATGCACCACAAATTTAATTGTTCCCACTCCTAAGTCTCCTTTTAAAGCATTAAGAGACAAATGGTGATCATTTGTGCCTGCGACTTCAGAACCATTGGGTTGTACTTCTGCCATCACCACGGGGTCACCAATTTCTCTTCCACTAATTGTAAGAAATATAATTGGAGGTTGGGGCATTTGTGATTAAATGAGAATTTTTCATCACAAAAATAACATAAGCCTTTTTCACGTTTGAGTTGCATTTCTGTTGGGCTGATGCATTTAACATTAGGAGTTTTGAAAGGTGGTCCTGAAGGATTAGGTAATAATGATGGTAACATAGACTTTGTGGTAGGACTGGTGCTTGGAGGAGCCTTGTTAACCGCTGCAACACTAAAAGAGGTAACAAAAGAAGGGTAAGTATCTCGAGAAGTATGCGTCACAGGAGATGATTTATTTGGCTGATACTTATCTTCATAAAGCTTAGCCAAAGCCACTGCGCGCAATAATGTCAGTAGGGATAATGCCATCACATCCCTTTTAATATCCACCTTCAAACCACTGATGAAACAATTCAAAATGGCAGCCTCTCCTAATCCTTCGGATCTTTTAGCCAATGACATGAACTTCAAATAATATTCTGATACTGAACCTTGTTGATGCAACTTAAACAACTCTGACATGGAACAGTCAAAGGGAGAAGGCCCGAAGTGAGACTTTAAAGCTCGTGTAAGTGTTTCCCAAGTAGTCACGACATCTATTTTTTGGAGCATTTGAAACCAAGGAACCACATCCTTCTCAAAATGCATTGAGGCAATTTCAACACGATCAACATCGTGGGTGTTGTGATAATTGAAAAATTTGTCAGCTTTGACTATCCATTGTAGCACGGACGAAGTTCCATCGAAATGGGGAAACCCCAAAAAAATGTCTCTGCTTGGTGAAATTGTTGTAATTGGAGAAACCCTCATCGTGGATCCCGAGTTCGCTGTACTTCCATGATTGTGCGCAGAACTCAATAACAATTGTTGCAAAGCTACTTTAATTTCTTCCATCGTCGATTCTTGTGCCCGAGTCTTCGCCTCCATTGATTTTGGAAGTTGGTCCACCATTACCGCTAAATGACAAATATCCTCCGCATCGGTACGAATTTCGGCCGGCATATCCTTCATTCTTGTGTTTTCCGCCAATGAAAGCACTAAATGCAACAGCCAATCTTAATCACAGATAAAATTTCAATGAAACAGTAACTTCAAACAATAAACCAGAATTGGGAATAGAGTTAGGGTAACTCTGAAATTTATTTCTGCAATCAACGTCTCAGAATTCAACAATTCAAAGTATAACTAGCAACACAATGAAATTCAAATGTCTATTAACCACAAAATTATGATTCGCTCCTCTTCAATGCCATACCTGCATTGAAGCATAGAAGGTTGGTGATTGTGAGTAATAGAATCAGATTGAGAAAGGACATAGGAAGGTCAGGGGAAAGTTTAGAGAGAATAATCAGAGGAGAGGATTTTCATACCGCATAATCCCCTCTACACGTAGTCCTTCCATTTTGTATTCTCTTTCTGGGTTCTATCACTTTTGTGCACGTCCTTTCCCTTTTCATTTGTTGACACGCGGCCATTACGAATAACAACTTCATTCTCTTTATTTCTGCTAGCCTCATTGTCTGTTACATTTGAACTCAACTTTTGTATGTTTTGTTGCAATGATCCACACTAATGAGGAATCAAGATATTAAAGGAAACTCCTTTCTTGAAATTGTTACTCATAGGAAGGCTTTAGCACGATATTTAGAGTTTCTGATATAGTTAGTGTTTCACAATTAGTATCGTTTTATCTATTGAAGGGATTGGTTAATGAGATGGTGTGATTTATTCAGTAACTTTTCATGTAATTACACGTGTCTTGATATTTGAATAGAAATTTCCCGTTATCCATATTTGTAGTTTGAACTCAGCTTTTGCATGTTTTGTGAATATGATCCACACTATTGAGGATCAAATATTATAATCTTGCTCATACGAAGGCGAAATTATTATTGACAACAGTTTTCACTCATTCAAAATATAAAACAACAGAATTAACAACTCCTTCAAGCTACTTCCAGAGATTGGTCACTCATTTTTACACCCCTTATAACAGTATGAGTAAAATCACCAGCTAAAGCTAATAGACTCAAAATGCAGATTCTCGGCTAAACCAGATGAGGAGCAAATGGCTGCAACCTCATGCCTCATTGTTTTGGGTCCTGAAGCAAGAACTCCCACACTTGACCCTTTGTGTTCAAATAGGATCCCTGTAAAAAGAAAAAAAACAAACTGAGTGATTTCAAATCCATTCATGATTCCCTAAGACACAATTAAAGAAGTTGGAGGTGACTTACTTCTTAGGTCAGGTCTTACACCATAATGCACATTGGTGGCGTGAATAAGTGACTGATATGGAAGACTTTCCAGTTCTCTATCTACATTGTAAACCATGGAGTTTGGCGACACTGTTGGTGTAGACCCTTCCATGTTCTGAATCTGCTTTCCTTGTCTAGCATAATATTTCTTGTTCCAAAGAAAAGCAGCAGTACAAACACTTGCTATGGACACACATATTACTAGCATGTTAAGGAATGCATTCAAAGGGTAGGAGAATATTTGATTTGAGTTATGATCAATAGGGAAAATGTAGTAACGGGTAATGATCCCTATTAAGATAAGGAAAATGACGAAGGAGGATGAAATTATAGCACCAAGCCAGAGCCAACTGTTTGGACCTAATGTCGCGTGCACTGGTTCATCAGATGGATTTGGCTTGAACCATCTGATTTGAGGGTGAATAGGGTCATCTGCTTTAGGCTCCTTGTCCCTTGTGATGTAGGCCTCAATTTGCAATTCCAAATTAGAAATATCAGAAGGGGTGCCATTTATTGGGAGGATCAACTCTAGCATTGACAGAGAAGAAGAGTTCTTGAAGGCACAAATTAGGAAGACTTTCGGGGTTTTGCATTTGAATGCAGTGTTCAGATATATTAGCTCCCGAATGATGGATATAAAAGGTGTGATGCCACTTCCTCCACTCACCATCACAAGACTGTCATGCCTGATGGAGAAAAAACAAAAATTTATTATTACGTGAAAGTCAAAGAACTCATCTCTGATATAGCATTAGGTTTGAAGTTGTGTTTTGGTTCTAGGACACAAACCGTAGATAGTTGGTTGAAGCAGGTCCATAAGGACCTTCGACAGACACAGAAAGGTGATCTATGGTGGAAGGAGTTGAAAGCAACTGGTATAGCTTCTTGGTCCAAGGTCCTTCACTTTTAATAACAACACTTAGCTTGTCTCCCTCCAAATTACTATTAGAAGTAACAGTAAATGGATGCCACTGCAGCTTGGATATGCTTGGTACATTTATGAACATCACACTTGTGGGGTTATAAGTTAATTCTGCAAAAAAAAAAAACATGTTACATTAAAAGTCTCAATAAATTAGAGGTGTGTTGAAGATACTGAGCTAGGATCATCATGTTAGTTACCATGGCCCTTGGAGAAGTTGAGTTCTACAGCTTCACAAGGCAAAACCCGAGCAGAAACCAGACGAACTTGGCGTCTTGATTGCAGAAACCTTAAGTAACGATCAACCATGAAGAGGTAGAAACCAGGGAGCATAATGAAGGTATAGGAAATGCCAACATGAAAGACGAAGAAGACTATGAAGAGGATGTAGAGGTGATGAGCGTAATAGAAGAGCTCAAAATATGTTCGCCTGATGCGGGGAATGGTTGCAATCCATAGCAGCAAACCAGAAAGTAAAGATATCTCTCCGGCCACAATTGATATATCGTTTTTCTTCCATTCCAGCATCTGCAACGAGAAAAAGCCATGGCCTCATCATCTTAGTACACACAATACTATAAAACAAAAAACAAAACATTAAATTCAGACATGTGATTAACTAACCGCAGACATGTGATTAATGATTGCCCAATGGATGATGAAGCTGAAACCGTGAGCAGTGAAGAGTAGCATGGCAATATGTCCGAGCCAAATATGGTACTTGATGCAACTCTCAGAAGTGAGGCCAAACAGTGGCAACAAGCTTGAACCACGAGCCACAGGAAAAAACATGAATGCCAGACACATGTTCCCAACAACACCAAGCATTAATCCAGCAGCGTCTAGCTTCTCTTCCCATCTATATCAACAATAACAATCAGAATGCTCAATTTAGTTGTTAGATCCGTCAAATAATCTGGTTAAAATATACCAATATTTGTTAATGCACTTTTATGTATAGAAATCAAAGTCTAATCTATAGTCATAATAAAAGTTTACATTTTCTCGCCATCCTGCGCTGCTGATTCAGGGGTGATTCTTGCAAATTTGTTTCTTAAAGAAATTGCATAGGACCAGACTAGGAGTGCAATGAACATGAGAAAGAATGCAAACTCTGTGCCAGAGACAATGCCGAGAGGGCCTTTTATAAGCACTGGACGCTTCCATAGGGCTACCTCAAGTTTCTTTGAGTTGCTGTTGCTGATGATGCACAAAACATATATGCATGTGAAAAGTCAATTCTCAGAACTACAGGACTAATAATACTTTGAAAAAACTTATTTGACATTTGACGATCATTTAACAAATACAATGTTCTTAACAAAAATTAACTTTTACATATTTAGAAGAAAAAGAAAATGAATAGTAACGAGAAAATGAAAAAATTAACTTTTACATATTTAGAAAAAAGAGAAAATGAATAGTAAGGAGAAAATGAATAGTAACGAGAAATAGTATCAAATGATAATAAAAAAAATTATAATGTCAAAATAATAGTGTCCTAATACTTTCACACCCAACATTTTTTTATACTTATTTAACACCGACTTTCATTATTTTTTCTTTCTTTTTTATTTCCTATACAAATACGAGTTATTGTTTTTATTTTATGCTTAGAATATGTTGTAAATGAATCTAATGTATATATAATGTATGTCAAATGTAAAGGTAAAATAGTTATTAAAAAAAAAAACTTTATACTTGTATTGGAAAAAAATAGTGAATGATATGTAAAAAATTTGGATTTCAAAGTACTTATTTGGAACTATAATTATTTTGAGGCTTATTAAAGTATTTATTCACATCATTTTTCCAGAGTTGAAAAATTAAACATTTTGCTGAAATAAGTATCTATAAGATAAGAAAATAAGTATGTAAAATTAATTGAACTTTTTTTTTAATATTAAAATCAGTTTGTGAAGAAACTAAAAAACGGAACTTCTTATAAATTAATTTATAAATAAGACATAAGTCATTTTTAAACAAAAAATTATATATTTTTTCTTAAAATATATATATATATATATATATATATATATATATATATATATATATATATATATAAACAAAATAAGGCCTTGACTTTTGTTAGAAGAGAAATTTTTATCAGGTTAACCGTCAAAACTATGATAAAACGTAGGAAAATAATTTTTTGATTATTAAATTTTGATAATTTTCTCTTATAATCTTATGTGATAATTTTTAAGTAATTTTTTATTTTTTTATTTTTAATATTTTAAAATCAATTAAAAGATGTCACTTCATATTATAAGAAAAAGTTGTCAAAATTTAGTAGTATTTAAAACTTATTCTTTTTATCTACCATCTTTAAGTGTTTTTAATGATTCTTTTTGTCTTTTCTGAAAGTCATGTCATTTTTAGTACTTTTTTTTATGTGTTAGTCAAATAAAACTCCAATTTGATAAAGTAAAAAAATATTATAGAAAATTTAACAATATTATAAAATGTCAGTTAGCTTAAAAAAGTTAGTATTTCCCTCACCTTGACAAATATAAAAGCACATCCGCAAAAACTTTTTTAACAGAGATCAACAAACTGTGATGTTAATCTTACAATGAACCCTTTATCAAAAGATTATAACCAGAGTAAGTGGTGAAAAAATGGTACCTTTCCATGTTGGAGTCATTTGCTTTTTTGATTATGTGGAGGTAGACACACCCCAAAGTAGCTATGAGCAACATTGGGAATGTGTACATCAGAAGATAAGCACCTGCAATGAAAACATTACAGAGATTTATTTATCAGCATAAAATAATCACACCTTTTGAAATTAATAATTGAGTATATTAACAACACCTTTTGAACCCAAATAAGTTGTATTGTTAGTCTTTGCTTTGTATATAGGAAGCCATCTTTGTCTAAAAGTATTTGTGGATGACATTATCCATATGAAAATCCAACCCAAGAACAAAACCAGCACCAACAACCTTATTGCAAATTGAACCCTGTGAAATTTTGCTTGAGAGGGTGAACTCTTCACCTTCACCACAGTTTCTTGAGCCATTTTTATTTTGGGTGACAAAGAAAAGCAAAGACTGCAATGAAGAGAATCACATTGGATGACCAATTTATAGTTCAAGAAATGGAATTAGTTTGATTTGACAATTATGCATAAATAAAAACATTAGGCATGAGACACCAACAGGGTAAAAACAAAAAAGCATGTTTCATGTCCCTTCTATGGGAATGTAGAAATTAATATAATTTTTCTGCATCATCCTCTGTGGACCCAACATCTCACATGAGAGGGTTGACATGAATTGAAGATGAATTGAAGGTCAACAACCATTTGAGTGCTATGAATAATGCCAGATAAGAAAAACTAGGGTTTCAACCCCTTTCTCATACACACACATAACCTTAAAAAAAAACTTCGATGAAAACAAAAGAAAAACTCCACACCCAAATGTTAAGATTACCGCTACAACAGACATCATTGGAAAAGATAGAGAAAGTTACTGACTTTAACGAAGATCTGTAATAGAATTCAATAGGGACAACAACGTAAATTGCAACAAAAAATGCTTGGTGAATGTTCTGATCATTTATATGGTATTTGACACTATGCTCTGATCATTTAGATGAAAACAAAAGGAATGGTGAATGTTCAGAGACAGTGTTACCTTCAAAATGCAGAGCAAATAAACACAGATGAATTTGATAAATTTGGATTAAATGAGTTTTTGTTTTGACTATTGTGTGATAATAAGAACCATGTTCTTCATGATACGTGCCTGTTTGAAACCATTTTTGGAATTGGGAGTTTCTGAAGCCTGTGGGGGTGAAGTGTAAACAGTAAAAAGAACAGTAGTGGTAGTAACGGTTTTATTAGTCATGTAACAGTTTTATTCATAAAATGTTTGTTTGGTCCCTTTGTTACAAAAGAATAAAATAATATTAATTAGGGGTAAGAGTGCATGGGTTTTTTAGATTTTTTTTTATTTTTTATTTTTTTATAAATGACAATGAATAATGAGTGTTATGTAATAATATATATATGAATATATAATGTCTTTAAAAAATTGTGAAGTGTAGAAATAAATTAAACAAATAATAAAAAACATATTGTTGCTTTGAGAAGCATTGTTGTTGTATTTTATTTTGTCTTTTAGTTGTTTATTTTTTTATTTGCAATAACAAACACAAAAAAGATTACTAACAGGAATGTTAAGTTATGCTGAAAATATGATTTCTTTAAAAGACAATTATTTTCATCCAATAAACAATAGAACATGCAGTATTATATATTAATTGCATAAATATTCGTTTAACTTTTACTCACAAAAATATTTAACAATTAAATGTTCTTATAAAAATAATTACGATATTTGTGCTGAAGTGATGTACTTTGTTTGTTAAACTACATCTAAATTTTACTTTTTACTTACATAAATTCATTTATCCATTTAAAAAAGATACTGTAAAAAATATATAAGTTAATTAATAACTACTTATTTTAATAAAATACTAATAATAATACAAATAATTATTATTATTTCAATATAATTAATTTCTTTATATAATTTTCTTTAAATATATAATCATGTATACTTATAAATAGAATATTTAATAAAAAATTTAATAATATGAAAAAAATTAAATAATTAATTGCAGTTATTTTTATAACAAATTAATTAAAAATAGATAATATTATTTTATAGTAATATTAAATATAATAATGAATTATATTATTAATAATATAATATATCAATTAATACTAAATTAAAGTTAGGTTTAATATAATTATTATTATATTTGGAAAAACATTTATTTCCTACCTTTTTTTTTCTTCCATATTTTTTTATATATAGAATTCATCAGGTGTTTTGATGTTATCGAGGAAGAAGTCTTCATCCAGACATTATAGTTTAAAAAAATCTAAAATTGTGTCTCCTTACTAATACAGATAAGATAAGTAGATTTTTAGCTAGATTCCATGATTTGATCAGTTGAGTTTCCAGTAACCCCTTTATAATAACTTTTTTTATTTTATATATTTTTTAATCGATTTTGTATCTCTTAGTTTGTTTCATGAATGTTAGTAGTGGTAGAAGGATTGGTCTTATTATAAATATAATGATTGTCGGCGAAACAATAAGAATGATTGTAAACCTAATTTTTTTGAACTTAATAATGTTTAGATGAATTGTTTTACATGTTTAAGTATGTGTTTGATTTGAGTATTAAAAAGTTATTTTACACGTAAAAAAATTCTGAGAAGATGACACGTAAACATATTTTCCTATTATAGAAAAAAAAATTTGAATTCAACTGTTTCAGAAATATTAAAATATTAAAAACTTTGTCATTTGTTAGTTCACATTTATATATAGATATAGATATATATATATAATACATTGTTTTAGTATTAACTGAATGAATTGATTGTGCACATTCATTTAAAATTTACATTAATAAATAGTAATATAAATATCTTAATATCTTTTATTGATCTCCCTCTTGCTGTATGGAAACTATTAAATAAAAAGAAGTAAACTTATTTGTTAAGAAAGTTGTATAAAATCATTATAAATACTATGAAAACACGTCTTATGTGCGTCACTTTTTTTGTAGGATAATAAAAAAATTAAAATTATAAAATAGATATAAATAATTTCTAAAATTTGATTATATATAGTTTTTATTTATTTTATAGATGATGTTTATTTAATTTAAAAAATAATTAAATTTAAGAAAAATGGTTAAATAGAAAAATAGTTAAATTTTAAAAATATTACTTAAGGACAAAATTGAAAAAAAATATAAACATAAAAAAGATAAATAATCTATATATAATAGTATAGATTATAAAATTAAATATAAATATTTTTTAATAATTTTATTGTAAATATCTTTATTTTATTTTATAGGTAATTCTATAATTAAAAAATACGAAGCGTGAAAAACGGTTATATAAAAAAAGAATGATTAAATTTAAAAAATCATAAAAAAAATTGTACAGGTTTTTATTTTCTTTCTACAAAATCTATTTTAATGTTAATAAAACCAGACATTAAATTATTAGTGGATTACAGTTTATGAAGTCCGTCTGAATCTCTGTTATAAATATATTTTAAGAAAACAATCAAGATATTTAATGGCTAACTTTTATTTAAAGTAAAGTGCGATTTATCTTGATCTTAAATTATTAATTATATTTAAATTTTCTTCCTAGGCTAAAACTTTATATCTTAGAATTATTTAAATTTTATTTCTATTTTTTTTTAAATGCTATCTAATTATTCCAGAAAACTTATTATTATCATTTTCGAACATGCTTTTTCTCCTAAATAGTATACTATTTACATTTTCTTCTAAAATTAAAAACATATGAAATAAATTATGTATATACTTACAGCTAAACATTTGTTTAATAGTATTTTACAAATTATATATATTTAGTTTTCGTCTTCTCATATATCGTTCACAAAAGAAAATCTATTTTGCTTTATTCTTAACTAGTATTTTGGTTTGTAGATTATAGGGGACAAATGTAATATGTAAATAACTACTCTTCTAGATTTAAATAAAAAAGTACCCATCTTTTACTTTTGCTTTATCGAAAAATTATTTAATCTCATTAAAATTTATCACATTCAATTTTTTTCTCTAGAGTAACTTTTATTTATTATGTATATCTATTAGAGGTTATAAGTCTAAGACTTAAAAGTTATAAAACTTTCTTATTAGAGGCTATATGAACAAAAAAATAAATTTCAAAACGCGGCTCTTATATTCAAGTAAAAACTGAAAAAGAAAATGTATGGTATAATGAGATTATTAATATATTAGGAACTCACTTTTCAAAAAAATAAATAAATTAATGTGAGTCTTACTCTTGAATTCGAGTTAAAATTATGAAAACAAAAATTAAAAATAATGTAATATACTGAGACTTGTTAACTCCGGAATTAGAATTCTGGACATTGCCTAAGAATTTAATGTTAAAAAAAGAGGAGAAAAAAAAATGTTTAAATAAAATTTTAATTGAGAGAAAAATACTTTTAGGATGATATCATTAATTAGGATAAAAATAATTGAAAATTATTTGTACTAGAATCCAATTGTTTTCTTCTAATAGAGTGTATTCATCATATATATATATATATATATATATATATATATATATATATATATATATATATAATAATAATAATAATAATAATAATAATTAAGCATAATAATAAAACTCTTTTAAAATTTAGTTTCTGGTCAAAATAGAATATTGAGTATTTTTATTCCATGCATTAATTACTTAATTGTTTTGCATTTATTGTTCTATTTAGAATATGGACTATTTTTTATTGAATTCTTAATTGTTATGATATGAAATAGAATTATTAGTACTCACCTTCTGTAAATTGTCTATATAGTCTAATAAATTATTATTTAATCTGAGGTTATGAAATGGCTTTTTGTGAAAACTTTTAAGATAGGTATAATTCATTGCTTTTATTTTATTTTTATAATATTTATGGTATTATACATTTATTTATATGTCTGTATCTTTAAATTTCTTTTACCCTTTTCCTAACTTTTAAATTTTCGTATTATTTACGACGTCGCTGTTAATGTCTTTTAATAGCTGGTGTAATAATAAGTAAGAATTTCTTTTGTTATGTATTTATAAGGTTTTTATTCTTTAATAGATAAGTTAAAAAAAGTTAAAAATTAAATGATTTATTATCATCTTATAATCTTATAAAAAATTGTTATAAATTATTGATGATATATTATAGAAAATATTTAATTGATAGCCTATTTAATAATACTCTAATTTATTTTATGAGTTAATCTTAATTATACACCGATAACCTTTCTTTTAGTTTTAAATAAATATTTTTAAAATTATTAACAGATCCATAGCATGAATAGATATAGTTTATGTTAATTTTGTAAAGTTTTAGTTACTCGTCTTTAGTACTGTTTTCCAAATTATATATAACTAATAATTACTATTCTTAATTGTTACTATTCATCAAAGAAATTTTATAAATATAATAATGAATGTAGAATATAGATATAACATTTTTTGTATGATAACTTTTAAAAGGTCACTAACAAAGTTACATACCTCATAACATCATTGATTGTGATTTATTGACAATAAAGAAATATGATGAAGAAAAGCAAGTAAATTATATATGCAAAAAAAAAAGAAGGTTGATGTAAATGATTATGTATGATAAAATGATATCTTTGTTGCATTTATTTTAAACAATTTCTACTTGCTAATTTCTCAAACACGATATGGTGAAAGCCATGAACCATGCATATGTCGCAAAGTTATCATCTAATTCCCTTATTGTTTGTTATTTATATATAATATTTTGATGACTTCACCTCCGTTCTCAGAATCATGTTTCTTATTTTTTTATTTTTCCTGAGAAAACAACTTGTTAGAAAATTTAGTATCAAAATCAAGATTGAAGTTAAGCATATCTATAGAGTATGAGCATACTCATACTCTTGCCAAAATATTAATATATTTTTTTTTTATGATTTTTCTCTCATATTCTACTAGTTGCACTCTTATTGTCAATGACGGATCTACATGGGGCAGAGAGGGGCCTTGGATCCCAAAATTTTCATTTTTTTTCAGTTTATATATATATATATATATATATATATATATAATATAAAAATATAATTTTTTTTAAATTGTAGGTAATGCATATTAGAAATTAATAAAAATTAAATTTTTTATTTTTTATTTCTTTTATTTAAACATAACATTTAATATAAATACATAATAAGACATAAAATTAAATATAATAAAAAATAAAAATATTTAGATTTAATTTTTCTTTTGGTTCCTGTTTTTATTTAAAAATTGATACTAGGATTAGGTTAATTACACCAACAAAGTAAATTATTCATATTAAGAATCTCAATTTTAATGAAAAGATCATTGATTTGGTTCGAGGAATTTAACGAAATTTATCGTAAAAGACCGAATTACATCAGTTTTTCAAAAATCGGAACCAAATTGAGATTAAAAAAACATTAGAGGACCAACTTAACATTTTTAAAGGAAAGCATGAATCAAAAGAGTAATTAAACCAAATATTTATTGACATAATTTTTATTTTCCTTTTCATTGTCTTTTTAGTTTTTCACAAATTGTAATAATCTCTCACTCTCATATTTCTTTTTTTGTTTTGTTTTTAAAGATAAAAAATTAGACATAAACTCATTATATTTCTCATTTATCTTTTTCCTTTCTCGTCCTTTGTCTTAATTGATAATAAAAACATTATTTTTTTTATCTCATGAGCTTTTTGTATATTCATTTTTTTTATGAATATAGAAAAAATAATAATGTATTATGTATTAATAATAATGAATATATTTTTGTTTTAATAATTACGTGTCTTAATTTTTTATTAGATTATGATCAATTATTTTTTAGTATTGTTTACAAAAAAGGTATATTGATAAAGAATGGAAGAATAAATGAATCGTTTAAGAGTGATGAAAAGGAAATTATTGACTAAAACAAGATAGATTCTACCTCTTCACATATGTTGAAGTATTATACTAATAAGTCATTTTTTGAAGCATTATACTAATTATCGAATCTAATGATCTCAAAATTATATTACTTTG
>Ga0214544_1003730_pt1 | contig 31127 bp, 14 predicted proteins | sample CNSS3metaG_FD_160074 | JGI IMG/M metagenome (GOLD analysis project Ga0214544, IMG submission 160074) | Root nodule microbial communities from cowpea collected in UCLA plant growth center, Los Angeles, California, USA - CNSS3 | ecosystem: Host-associated > Plants > Roots > Nodule | place: USA...
GGTACCCCGATCGTCATCCCAACCGATGAGCTAAGGAGTGGATTTCGTTGAAGTCATTGGAGAGGAGGAAGATAACGCGAAGTGAAGGAGTTCATTTGGCGGGCTCTCGGTCCCTACACCCGAAACAATTTTTATTCTAGAAAAAAAAAAGGATGATAAAAAAAGGGAAAGTGTTACCATTCCTTACCTCCATTTGAATGGAACCATACACACAATGGTTATTTTCTTGATGCTTTGTTCATCGATCAACAAGATTTAACAACAATCATCACAGTACATAATTACTGAGGAAAACTTTGAAATGTGATCGCTCAATACACCTTCATCATTCTTGTAAGAATTAGTTTAATAAAAAAATTTATCAAAGTTTCTAGACCGTTTAATTAGGACTATATCATCTAGTGGTAATTTGAAACAGATGCACTCGGTAAACCATCTAGTCTCAATATCTACCGAGTCATGGAATCGTCTAATGGTTGTAATCTCTTCATACGTTTAGCTTACTAGTCTAGGTGTGTTTCTGTGTTTGTCACTTCTAGCTTTAGTAGCTACTAATTGAAAATTGTATCATTTGAGTTATATTAAGTGTGATTTATTACAAGAGAAACTTCTAAATTGTAATGTGTTATACTGAATTTTCCAAGTGAACGAAGATTGAAATCCGTTAATTCTTCATCTGTACCACATTTCCTGTTTACATTTAACCATCTAATATTTGCAATTTTCTCTCGAATCATTTCTATTTGTGTGGCAAATATTCTGATTAAATTAAGATTTATTAATTCGAGAACAATTTTCAAAGACCACTCATTTCTATCCAACACGAAGATTGTGTAATTATGCTAAACTTGCCTAACATACCCACATAACATGTCATATTAAACAAAACTAAATTTCAAATTTTGTAAAATAAAATTACGATTTCAAAGTTGTAAATAGAAAAAAATTGAATCGACCTTAAATAAAAAAATCTTAAATTAATTTTTTAATTGCTTTTGTCATAAATTAACAAATTGGTTTTCACACGTAATATTGACTTTAAAACTATTTTGAAAAACTAACATAAATTAAATTATTTAAAAAATAAATAAAAACCAAATTGGAAAAGAAAAATAAAACATTTCTTGATAAAAATAAAGAAAAAAAAATGTAATTTAGCCAATAATTTATATTGGAAAGAGAAGAAGTGTGGTGGTTAGTTTATGACGTGCGTCACACTTTAAATCGATACTTTAGTCTGATGGCTTGGAAATCCGTTAAATAAAGGGAGTAGTGTTATGCCTGGTAGAGAAGACAAAGTGTCCACGAATAAAATAAATAGTAAATGGATATTTTAAATGATTATGGCAGATAATAAATAAAGGATAATTTAATACTTTTATAAATGGGTAGGCTAGGGTATCATAATTTTTTAAACAATTATTAAATCAGAAAACTTAATGTATAAATATAAGGAAATATATTATTTATTCAATACGATAAAATATAAAGAATTAATGGAGCGGTTAGTTTTTATTAAAATGAAAAGTGTTTTTCTTTTAAGGATAAGGGGAGAAATGCAGAAATTGGTAGGTGAACGAATGGGGGAGGTTGGAAAGGGAATATCCAATCGATCCAACTTTTTGTGTTGTTGAAAGCAATGAAAGGCGAGGCAAGGAGAAGCCAAAAGACATAATAAAGTGAGAAAAAAAAAAAAAAAGAGGCAAAGAAACAAACCTGGGTGTAGTGTGGTGTGTGTTACTCACTGGCTAATCTTCTCCCAAACAAGGCCCACTCTTCTCATCTTCTTCACTTCTTCAATGGCTTCCTTATCCCTCTCCTCACCTCCTTCTCTCTCCTCCGTGCACCACACCGCCTCCACGCGCCTTATCCTGCGCACTCCTACCTCTCTTAAACTGCGCACCCGTCCTCACTGCTTCCCCGCCGTCCGCGCCATCACCCTCACCCAGGATGACCTCAAGAGACTCGCTGCAGACAAGGCCGTCGAGGCCGTCAAGAGCGGCATGGTCCTCGGTCTCGGCACCGGCTCCACCGCCGCCTTCGTCGTCTCCAAGCTCGGCGAGCTCCTCGCCTCCGGTGAACTCACCAACATCGTCGGTATCCCTACCTCCAAGCGCACGGAGGAGCAAGCCCGCTCCCTCGGCATCCCCCTCTCCGTCCTCGACGACAATCCCCGCCTCGATCTCGCCATCGACGGCGCCGACGAGGTCGATCCCGACCTCAATCTCGTCAAAGGCCGCGGCGGCGCCCTCCTCCGTGAGAAAATGGTGGAGGCCGCCTCCGACAAGTTCATCGTCGTCGTCGACGACACGAAGCTTGTGGACGGCCTCGGTGGCAGCGGCCTCGCCATGCCTGTAGAGGTGGTTCAGTTCTGCTGGAAGTACAATCTGGATCGCCTCCAGCAACTGTTCAAGGAAGAAGGATGCGACGCCAAATTGAGATTGGATGAATCTGGTAAACCCTACGTCACTGATAACTCCAATTACATCGTCGATTTGTATTTCAAGACTCCAATTAGGGATTCCCTCGCTGCTGGCGCTGAAATCTCCGCTCTCGAAGGCGTCGTCGAGCATGGACTCTTCTTGAACATGGCCACCTCTGTCATCATTGCTGGCAAATCTGGCGTTGAAGTCAAGAACAAGTGAGAGAGACGCTTCGCCAATTCGTAATTTGTTTTTTTTTTTCGTGTATTGTTTTGTTTTCCGAGAAATATTAATAACAATTATAGCCTACATTTGATTGCTCCTATCTCAATCGCCGTGATTATAATCTTGCTCAAGAAATGAAACTTAACGCGAAAAAATTAAATTAACTTGTGCATTTTAAGCATTGATATTTTTTGGATAGGTAGAAGGACTTGGTTGATTTGCATTACAGTTGAGAGTTTGAAAATAATTTTTGGTTCAGAAATCCAAAAGGCAGGAGCAAGAAATTGTTAAAAGTTTAAGAAATGATCATCAGGATGTGGCTGCTGGGATTCGAGCCCAGGTCTCCACGGCCACAACGTGGAATTCTCACCACTAAACTACAGCCACAGTATGTTTACGACCATAAATAGTGCATTTTACTAAAATTATATAATCTTTTTATTTTTTAAAAATAGATGTGGCTGCTGGGATTCGAGCCCAGGTCTCCACGGCCACAACGTGGAATTCTCACCACTAAACTACAGCCACATTATGTTTACGAACATTATTAGTTTAAATTTGTTAAATTAATATAATTTGTTTTTTAAAAACAGTTGTGGCTGCTGGGATTCGAGCCCAGGTCTCCACGGCCACAACGTGGAATTCTCACCACTAAACTACAGCCACCACATGTTAAGAGAAAAATAATTACTACAAATCGCATTATAAAGGATATTAAAATCGGATTAACATTCTCACATATACTGGAAATAATAATTTAATACAAAGAACAAGGACACTTAATTGAGAACACATTTAAATAATATAATAACAAATATTAAATTTTGAAATAAAATAAAATAAATATAAATAAAATCTTATCATTTTAAGTTATTAAGTGGATTTTTTTTCTTCAAAATATTACCATTCTAAATACTTACCATTACTAGATGTGATAGGAATGAAGTGGAGATGAACCTAATATTTCTAGTTTATTCCCTGTTTGGATTGCCGGACCCAAGGTTGACTTAATGGCTTATTCGGCGCAAATTGGACCTAAAATTGCTGTGAGAGAACATAATATATATTACATAATTTTTCATACGAGAGAGGACTTCAAGACGTTGTAAATAATATATCTATTAAGTTACATTTTATTAGTTTGAACAAAACCTTTGATGTAATTATAAGACGGAAATTCATCACAATATTCAAACAATAGCATAATGAAAATTAAGCGCAAGACTCTATTTTAGTATTGTAATTTATTCGTAAAAGACATCTCAGAAATTTGGAAGAAGAAAGTGTACTTAAATTGATTTTGATCTTAATTCTTAAATTATGAGCGTATTATTGAAAAGGACATTCACAGGTTGAATGTTGAACTGGATGGCAAATATATATAAAAACACATTTATGTGATTTATGTATTATTTGTTATTATTGATATGCATCAGATCGATAAACATGATGCAGAGAAACGATAAAAATAAAATAGCATACTAATTACTAAATGACTGTATTTAACTAAATATTAAGTCTATTTCTTATAGTGGGTTGAGGTGAAAGGCCATAAAAATCTTCTAACTATGGAGTAGCTAACGCTGCGTATTATTGACTATATCACAGCCCAACCCCAAAGAATACAACAGCATAGAGACAAATTCCAAGTCAACACATATAATAAAGTAAGTTATGTTGATTTTTTTTTTCTTTATCTTCGACGCTAACTTCTGATGTTGATGAGTTGCAGTAAACATTTAGAGACCATGGTTTATCACTTTTGTTTATTTTCCAGTACTTGATCATTAATAATATAAACCTCAATAATAGGATTGTAACAATTTGGTAACATAATCACACCTGTAATAAATTGGGCATTGGGATAATAGTTTTTTTTTTTGTCATTAACAGATTTGAATTTCCATGATTATATATAAAAACTTAGATTGAATGCTCTAATTAAATAGATTTGAGCGAAACAATCTTATATATCCATGGATAGATATATGGTATTCCAAATTGTTCAGTAATTTTTCCTTGAATAGAGATTGATAGAATAAAGAATTACTATCATTCATGGCCCTTGAATCCCTGATTAAACCTCAAAGAAGCTTTAAAATGTTATAAAACCGTGACTTTTCTACCTTCTTATTTCTATAGAGAGACACTGCATTGATTATTGGAATAAAAAAAAGAGAGAAAACCCTTTGATTTTTACAGCATGGTCCCCTAAATATTACTGAAGTCAGAAAAATTTACAGCTCTTGACGATCAAGCTGAGGCAATGTTGAAGTGGAATGCTCCACGAGTGTGGCAAGTGCCAAGTGGCTTTAACAGAGAAAGCTTTGCAGGCCAAAGGCCGCAATGAATATAGTTAAATAGCAGCACAAACGCCCAGAAAGAGTTACAGTGAGCAATTAGTACAGTTGAAGAATGCAGTGTATATATATAATGGATGTGTAGTGTATGTAACAAGATTAAAACTAACACATGAACTAGAAGACAAGACCCCTTATGTGTATGTACTGATTATGTGGTGTTTCAGGCAATAGGAAGCTTTGTGGCTTCTTCATTTGGCAGGTGAGAAACAGAAAACAAGAAATGGGAAAAGCCAGCAAATGGATCAGGAACTTTCTTCTGGGGAAAAAAGATGAGAAAATCAAGAAGATCGATGCATCTGAGGATAGTAAGAGTTCCAACACGGGAAGTTTGATTGTGAGTCCAAAAGTGAAGCGCAGATGGAGCTTTGGAAAACTAACAGGTGGAAGAATAACGAGCAAGATAGTAGGGCATAAATTTTCCAGGTCTTTTGACTCAGGTGAGTCTGCAAAACTGCAAATACAAGCCTTGTTGGAAACAAAGGCTTCGAGGCGTCTTCCAACACCACTGCCAAGAAGTTATAAAGATAAAAACAAAGCTGCTACAAAGATTCAGGCCGGTTTTCGCTCATATTTGGTATGAATTTCTTGTAAAATATTTTATGGCTACTACATCTAGCTATTTGGTAGTTTTTCCTATATCTTCGTGTAAATTTTCAGGCAAAGAGAGCATTGCATGCTTTAAGGGGATTAGTAAAGTTACAAGCACTAGTGAGGGGTCACCTTGTGAGGAAACAAACAACTGCTACACTGCGTGGAATGCATGCGCTGATGGCGATACAAGTTAGAGCGCGAATTCACCGAATTCAAATGGCAGATGAAGTAAACCTCCTTGGAAAACAGCCTCCACAACATAGAGAAGTTGCACACTTCAGAGACCTAGCAACAGAAGAAAATAAAGTAAGATTCAGACTCTGCAAAAGACCTCGATTTTATCATCTGATGTTTAAAAAATCATCGTAATGATGTTTTTGGCTAATATTCAGTTACCTGTTCTGTTATGCTGCAATCCAGATAATATCAATAATATGACTATTATTTGTAGGATTCAAAGGATATGAGTGTGGAAGAAATGTTGGAGGCTTTGAAAAGCAGAAGTGGCCCTCTAGATGGTTCATATGTTAAGGCCAGAGAACGTGATTCCATGACATTCTATTCCAAGCATGTGCCGGTTGTTTCCAAACGAAAACATCAATACAAGAATACTCAAATCGTAGAACCAAACAGCCCAGAGAACTTCCGGGTCATGTCTGGATTTAACACAACGGCAATGGCCGCCTTATCAACTTCTCAGCGTCACTCGGTGCCTCACCGCCAATCACTGTCACCAAATTACATGAACAAGACAGAATCTTCAAGGGCCAAAGCAAGGTCGCAGAGTGAACCAAGACAGCGACCCAAAAGGGGAATGAGGAACAAAGGGAAGTCTGTGGAATCTCCATTGAATGGTCCAAGACAAAATCTGTTCTCAAACTCATTACGTTTCGATCATGGAAGCTTGGATCTTTGGTCTAGCAATCTTCGTGGGGACAGCAAGCGCGATTCCTTTGGCAGCAGCTCGGTCACTACTGATTCCTATTATTGAATTCTCCTGCTTTGTGACAATACTATAAAATGTGTTTTAGTTTGGGCAACGCAATTTCATCACCCATCTACCTGTACTTCGCAAGAAAAGCGGTGGTATGTGCTAGGATGCCAGTACAATAACCAAATCATTTATGAAAGGGAAAACGTAGATATAACAAGTGCTTTTGATCCCTAATTTGTGTTAACTTTTACATACGAACAATTATTTTATGGGTTGTGAAAGACAAATAGGAAGTGAAATAAAAGTTTAGAAAATGTTTCTAGATATTTATCATTTTAGGTAATTACTCAGATCGATTATGTTACCAATTCGTGAAAAGAACTATGGTCATTCATCAGATTGAAAGTGAGTTACATCATTTGCTCAGTAAGTGAAAAGAAAGTGGGTAAATGAAAAAACGTTGTTACCTATAAAAAAAATTGCTATCTAAATTGTGAAATGAAACACATGACTCTACAAGCATGACTATGAGATATTACAGCAGTTTAAGTGGATTGTTCTCGGCTGAAAGTGTTCTCCTTGAAACTCTTGCTCAACCAAATAGCAGTTTCCCTTGGGGAAGCTTTCCCTGGCCCAAACGGTTTTAATAAAACCCCGAGTTCTCCATACCTTTCCTGCTGCAGTAATCTGGCACTAAATTCAAGCAGACCTTCTAATGCCTCCGCCCTTTGTTGGAATGATGAAGTATCAAACTGCCGGCAGTGCAAGTCTGAAGAGTTGTGGCTTGATGCTCCAGCTGTTGCATTTTGATCAGATGACCCACTTTTATCCTCATTGTTTTTCTTGAGCATGCTGCGCTTGATTCCCTGCCAAGCATCCGTACATCCTGGCTTAACATAGGATGTGTCACATACCTTGATTGTGCACTTGTCTATCAATGTTGAATCATTGCCACAAGGAGGAGAACCTGAGGAACCCTGTACCGAGTTTGGGGAACATCTATTGATGGGAAACAATTGGTCTTCATATGATGCTAATGGGAATTCTGCTATCCTATCAATCCGGGGAGAGTTAACTGAAATATTGGGTGAGGTTACATTGCAAAGTAAACCAGTACTGGACCTGCGGGGAGGCAGCTGAATGGCACAACTTTGTGGGAACGGCAATGATGCTCTGCGAGTTGTATGGACAGGTTGTTTCATATTGTGTGAAACGGGAAGCTACAACCATGGACTTCAGAAAGTCAGGAAAAAAAAATTCTAAATTGAATAATACAATACCATTACACATGCAAGAGTAGTTCCTTGTAAAACAGAGATCACGCAACTGAGATCACATGCTTAAGTTTGTTCATGATATACCATAAGGCAAACATTAAAAATTGATTGACTCTGGCTTGCCTTACCGTCTTATGATTCTTTGAGGATACCATTGATTTCTTCGGGGTGGCAGAAGCTTTTGATGTAGTTAGCGTAGGAATCCTGGCATTACTAGAAGTTCTCGAAACAGCTGACTTATGCTGTGACTTCAAATCGTGATTGTCTCCAATAGAAAGTTTAGCAAATCTTTGATTTAAATTATCAGGAGTACAGTCTATCTCTAGCGTAGAGCATAGAGAATCTACCTCCGCTCCTGATACACTGGGATTTAAAGTCCTATCATTACTAATAGAATGCCACTTATACCCAGAGACAGAAACATGATCATCTTCTGACTTCAAAAATCTAGCTTTCTTCATGTAGTTGGATTCTGACCAAATACCTGGCAAAGTACTTCGCCTTGGGCTATTGATTTTGAGATGGACCTTACGAACATAAGGTTGAAGATGTTGGTTCCCGAGTAGTTCTGCAGCCTGTATCCAAAAGTACATGAAGGAAAATAAGCAAGAAAGCATGGTTACAGAACTCCACTTCACACAACCAATGTCACTTCACAATCAATCTTCGCACTAAACACATAGCATTGTTTTAAAAGCCAGATCAGTCATTGACTTGACAAAGGTGCTACGTGATTCACACTTCACCAGTCTCCTCTAGTTAAAGCATAGTTATGTATATATTTTTACAATTATATAATAAGCAAACTAATACAATATAGAAAAACTAGTTTTTTTAATATTAGGAAAAACCAAGTTAGTAAACCAAATTTAAATAAAAAACAGTAATAACCGTATCTGTGCTGACCTCGTTTGAGACTAAATAATAACATCAATACGTCATTTGTCACCCTTTATGTTGATAAAAACGTAATTTTATTTAAATAATAAATATTTTCACAAACATATTTAAAATATTTTTAAGATACGAAATAATAAATGTTCATTACTGGTTTTACATCAATATGACCAGTTCTATGACCATTTGACCTTTCAAGTTGAATGCACTGAACACCTGACAAGTATTTTCACAATTGACTCACTAAATCTATCCAAACAAATTAAATTTGATTCTGATAATGCAGAATCACATACTATGAAGTTTAGATTTCTGCAGACATATTTAAAATTTTACAAACGTGTAAGCACTTCCTTACTCATCAAGATGCACACGTAAGTAATAAGTTTATTATTGATTTAATAAAGAAACTAAAATTATTCTTTTGCACAATGCAAGTTATGTTAACATGAATGGAGAATAGGTAATAAATATTTAGTCATTATATAAACGAAAATTATCATTGAAGTTTGAATGTGGAACCCATCATCAGCCCAACCTATCTCCAACATGATACACGGCACTAAAGCTGCACCATTAAATTGCATAGAATTATTCCATTGTCAGAGGATAACTCTTATATTATACGTACACTAGGTCTAAGCTCTGGATTTTTCCGCAGCATGCTTTTGACAAGACCACGACTGCCAAAAGTGAAATAAAAAAATTGTTAGAACAATCGTACAGTTCATAATATAACTGATTAATTGCAATAAATTTACAAGTAACCTCACTTTCGGTGAGCTTTGACTTGCCTAAAGCTGTTAGTTACGGCAATTTTTGGCATTAGGTCAATAAAAGTTCCACATTTAACAGCATTAAGACATGGCAGAGCAATTTAAGAACTAAAAGTAGAGGCCATAGCAACTAAATGACAAGAACAAAGACTTACAATGCACCAGAATATTTTGTTGGCAATGGAGCCACTATGGACTTATTAATTTTGTTAATCAGGGCCTGTATATCCTGTTTGAAACAATTGAAAGACAATTATATATATATATATATTTTTAAAATACAACAATATTTTCCAAAATTATATAAAATCAGTAAATGCAAGTAGTTTTCAAGCTTTTGGAGAGATATATGTAATTATGGATAGCCATGCAGCTGATAACCAATTAAGAAAGTCATGACAAAATAGAAAGAGGATTTGGCTGCCTAAAGAGGAAAGCATATTTTAGAGAATAAAATGCAGAGGTATAACCATTGATCGAAAAATTAATAGAGTACATTTTAACAACTCAATAGTTATAATGTGTATGTATACATGCACATGCATAACAAAACTAATTGTTTATTTAAGTCATCCGTTATAACTCCACAATTTTTCCTATATTTTAGGGTGCACAGCACGCCTCACTTTAAGGGATTCAAATTCAATTCAATATCAATCAAATTGATATTCAGACATTGGCATCTTATTATAACAAACAGAAAATTGGTAATATTACACGAAAAAATATAAAATATTAAATATGTTCTAAGAGAACGTACAAAAAGAAAGAAAAAAAAAAGTGTGATCGTAGAAGAAAACTTACAAATGCTTTGAATGCAGGCTTAAGCGAGGTCATTTCATATATACAACATCCTGAATAACCGAATTCAGAGATCATGAATACACAATGAACGAGATAATAAAAAAACTTATCAAATAGTACTTACCAAGGGACCAAATATCTGATTTAGAGCCATAAGGTATATCAGCAAGGAGTTCAGGACACATATAGCTTGGAGTTCCGACGACCTAAATTACAAGACAGTACTTATGATGACCATACAAAAGTTGCAAGGAAGGCTAACTCATTCTTAGATTAAACATTTCTTACAGAGGAAGTTAGATCATCGGAAGTCAACATTTTGGCAAGTCCAAAATCACCTGATTCATCATTGACCATCTGTAAGCAAACTGTAAACCATATATGCAATTATGCTTTATTTAAAGGATCAATAGAATAACTTACCAAGGCGTATGTCACGATCTTTTGTCAAAAATATATTTGAACACTGACAGAAATACATAATTCTCATTAATATATTCCTTAATGGAATTTACATGGAAATTGGAATGTTCTCACTAAGCAAAGAAGATTCTTTAGCTAACCTTGACATCACGATGAAGAATATGGTTCGCATGCAAGTAATCAAGCGCCATAAGAAGTTGAACAAGCCATTTACATAGTTTCTGCAAATAGAAGACCGTTTTAGGTTCTAATTGTCCAAATATAAATACTATCTTGTTTATTCAAAGATGAATATTCATGTCTAAAGGAAAAGACACATAAAAATTCATAATTTCTGCAAGGAAAGAAAAAACCAGACATAACCTCCTCAGGGAACATAACACCACTAGCTTTCTTTATAGCTTCCGCCCTGTGTTTCATCAATGGTATATTAAAACAATATTAACAACCCAATGTATTAAATAATAACCAAGGGAAAGAAAACATAACCATAACTTGTAAGCTAGTAAAAATGAGAAAAGAAACTTACATGTCTCCACCCTCACAATAACCAATAATAATGCATACATAGCAACCCTGAGGAGGAAGTTAGATTACTAAGTCATCCATGAACAATTAACAATAAAGACAAACAGTAATAATAAAAGAAAATAGATGAAGTGATTATCCAAACAAGAGAATAAACTTAAATCTTAACTATAGCATAGCTATGTAACCTAGTATTTTAGCCAACATTACTGTATTTCATTGAAGATGCAAACTAACCCGTCATTGGTGACACCAATAAATTATCAAGGCAAATGAAACAAAATGAAATAACATATAATTGTCAGCACAACACCAAGTCCACGAGATAAAACTACAAATACTTTATAATGCAAATGTCGAGAGACTTAATTGCGATCATCCAATAGAAGCTTGATAGGTAAAGCATCTAACAGAATCCATTCTTATATTAACATGATGAAATCAAATCAGGAGGTGAAGAGAAGTTCCATTCAAGAACCACATACCTTTTCTACCCATGAATCTTTATACTCCACAATAAATGGGTTCCTTAATTTGGAGAGGAGCTCCATCTAAACAGAGAAAAAGAAGAAAAAAAAAATTAATAATATACTGAATCCTATTCACAATAATATACTGACTCATAGTCACATCAAATGTATGAAGATAATAGGTTGTTAAGTCTACAGCCATATTCATATAAAGGTTTGAAATTTCTTTCAACCTGACAGAAAATGAAATTCGCCGAAGCAGACACCCTGAAAAAAATCACAGCAGGAAGGCAAGAACGATGTAGTAGAACACAGGCACAGAAAGCGATATTACAGAAAACAGCACATGATGTTTAAGTTAATCCATTTTTCAAAATTCAATTTAAGAACAAACCTCCAGGTGAGCAGACCTACGAGAGCGTTCAGTTTGGCGGGCAAGGCGAATCTTCTTCAGCACATATCTACATAATTGTAAAGACAAACTTAAAATGCACAGATAAATAGATATAGATGCTTAAAAGGGAAAAATGCACATAAGTTCAATTCTCACTTTTTCTTCTCATGCTTATGCTTCACAAGAAGAGCAGAACCAAAAGCGCCTTTTCCAATTTGCTCAAGCACTTCATACTGCTCCATGTTATCAGTTAGCAACAGATTTTCCTCTCCTAGATACAAGCAAGTCCGATTCCTTAAGAAAATTTAAAAAGAAAAAAGGGCTAATAGTATAATACAAAACCACAAATCAAATTTCAAAGTCAATCACTGAAATCTAGCGCTACATCGGGAGGAATTTAACTAAAATGCCAAAGGAAGCTCCTTAACTTTCTCCCTTTCTCATTGTACATGCAACAAGGTTACAACATTGTAATACTGTGCACAATACCGTCAAGTAAGTACCGATTACTTTAACTTACGCATGAAGGTTAACCAGCATAGTAATTCTTAGCGAGAAACCTAGAGAAATAGAAACTGCAGAAGGATTAAGAAAAACGCTGAACCTCTTTTCACTCTTAATTTATTATTATTATTTTTATTTATTTTTTTTAAACAAATTACATTCACGAACTCCGCAGTGAAAAGCGGTTACAGACCAGGAATTTCTCGAAGAGGAGTCCAGAAATAACAAAATAGAAGTAAGCGCCGAAAACGCAAACGCGGAAAATGGAGAGAAATCCAAAAAATTACTGAAAAAATAAAAAAAATAAAAACTGAGAAAACGAAATGAAACATTTGAGGCAAAAATGAAAGGAAAAGAAGAAAAAGAAAAGGCAAAGTGCACCTGAAACGGGATAAGGAGAAGTTGAGAGAGGTCGATAGAAGGGATTCAAAAGGCAGAGGGAAGAGACGAATCTGAGAATGCGAAGTTCAACATTGGCAAAGGAAGTTCAAAACGACACCGTTGTTGGAGCTGCAGCAGAGGAAGCTGCAGAAGCTCTTTCGTCATCGTGGTTGGTTTGGAAGAAAGAAAACGACGTTTTACATTGCAAATTATGAAAGCTGGTTAATTCAATGAAGGTTTAAGCTCATGATTATGAGAGGAAGCGAAAATGATAGAAGAGTCAACATTCGGGTGATTAATTAATAATTAACAATTCATCATTAATACAACTTCAGATCTCTCCAACACTAGTAATTAAAGCTCGTTCGTGAAAGCAACAAACCACTTAAAACCTCAGTCAACACCTTTTACTGGTTAATAAATTTTTAAAAGTGATTTAAGTTCTAATCAAGGAATTACATGTGAAGAATTTTAGTTGAGATTATATAATTCTAAGCTGCTAAATACAGCTTAAAACCTTTTATCAAACTCATCTCAAATTGAAACCTTAGTCAACAACTTTTACTAGTTAATAAATCTTCAAACGTGATTTATGCTCTAATCAAGGATTTACAAGTTAAGAATTATTACTGAGATTATATGATTCCAAGCTACTAAAATTTAGAACAATATAATTTTCTTTTTCACATTTTAAAATTTCAATTTTATCCTTTAAAATATAATTATTTATTAATTTTTTTTAAATTAACAATTATTTTTATAATTTTTTATAAAAATATTTCTATTTTCTTTTTTTATTTGTCAGTTATTATTTTTTTAATTTTTAATATATATATATATATATATATATGCATGATAACAAAGTCATTTGACTATTTTTTTTATATAATCTGGTCAGATTTATTTTTCATAATTTTAATATTTATAAAAAGCGACTTTTTTTATTTATGGTAATTTTATGTAAATAAGACTTAATTAAGTTTTAAATTTATTATAAATATATGTGTTTTTAATTGAGCCTATATTAGTTTTTTTATGGACTACTTTTTTTTCAATTAAGTATCTGTAGTTTAATTTTAATGGATGATATAACTATTATTCTATTACTTTTGTTTCTTTTATGTAAGGTATTAGATATTAAAAATTGTAATATTTATCGATTAACATAAGATAATATTATAGTTAATGAAAAATATGATTGACTTTTATTATTATAATACTTTCTACATTAATTATATAATTTTATATATGAAAACAATAATATAAAATCGCGGACAAGATATAAAAAGTATGTCATTTCATTAATGAAAAAAATTAAACAGCACATATTGAATTGAAAATATAAAATTTTTCAAATATTCAATAACCATAAAAGATTTAATGTTAAAAAATATAAAAATTTAATGAAAAGTTAAACTTAATTAAATCTATAAATAGTTATGAATTTGAAATTGTAATAAATTCATAGAAAAAAAAGGCTAGTTAGGGAAAGATTCTTGTAATAAAGTAGGGAAAAAAAACAAATACACTAGAGGCTTAGGTGTTGTGGTGAGAGTATTAAATAATAAGGAACATTATAGGCTCTGTAGCTTTGATTAAGAAAATAAAAAGAAAGGTAAAGAAAAGCATAAGCAATTGAAGAGAATGAATATAATAATGAAGAAAATGTTGTACCAACTCATTACTTATTTGTTAACAACCTCTTCTTCTTCTCAATTACCCACCTTATCATCCGCCGCATAACTTCACGTCAATTTATTCTCACATTCAAAATTCAAATTATCATATCAGATGCACATTGTTTTCACTGCTTCTATTGGAGTTCTGGTATCACGGTTTTATTTGAAGGTCAAAATGTCAAGTTGAAAATTTAAACGCGAGAATAAATTTTACATTAAATAAAAATAAAAAGTTGAATATCTATAAAAAAAATATGTTTATCGTCTAGTTTTTAAGTTATAAATAAAGAAAATCACTTTATGTGATGTCTTATTTGATATTGTGTTTCTTTTTTTAGTTTAAGGTCTCTTCTTGTTTATTTTGGTTGTAGGTTGTTTTTTCTCTATCTTTTTCTATGATCTCGGTTTTGGTTTTCAATTTTTGGAGTGGTGTGTCTATAAATATATTTTGATATTCAAATTAATGTTTAATTATGAATTCATTCTTGAGAGGATAAATTAAATTTAGAAAAGTTTTGGCTGTGTTATTTTCTAAGAATTAAATATTCACAGAAAAACAAATGGACGAATTTATTGTGAACGGTGCTCTTTTCCATAGTCTTGTGAGCAAGAAGATAATAATAATTAAAAGTAATCTTATATTTTAATATATTAAGACAAATTATATTTGTAAAATTTTTTACAAATTTTATTCTTAAATTCACTCATTTCCACTTCCAACTTCCTTAAACACATAAATTTTATCCTCAAATTTATTTGGTTACTCTTCTTCAAATTCATATTCACAGAAAAATATACACTTAAATTTACTTTTAAGTATTCACTTATTTATATTATTTTTTAATGGAGTAGTGGACTTGTCATAATTCATACAAGTAAAGAAAGGTTAAGTAGGGCTTAATATGTTATGTGCTTAATTATAATTTAATTATGTTTCAACATTAATATTAAACTAAAATGGTTTTTTGTCATAAATTTTGTAGAAATCATTAAATGTGATCCCTCTCTTATTTCATTTTACTATTTAATTAAGTTTCAATATTTGTTAAAACAATTCGATCAGGTTATTCGTATTATCAAATTGCAGTATTTTTCTGTTTTTAATTTGTTTAATAAATAAACAAATAACAAATTTTTTTAAGTAATTTATACTGATGTAAAATACGTGTTTTAACAAAAATTAAAATTTAATTGAATAAAAAAAAGAAATCACATAAAATAATTTCAATAAAAAAAGACAAAAAAAATATTTTAACCTTGATATTAAGGTCATGGTAGACTACTTTGATTGTTCACATCTTATAAATCCATTTTATCAAATAAATGAAACTAAACTTCTAATTTAAAATTGAGAATGAGTTACTCACCTTACCAACATAATCTAATGCTTCCAACTTAATAGTATAATTTGTCACGATGAATCTATTTTCTAGAAGTATAATTCTATTAATTTATTTTAAGTCAATATCTTTAATAGGTGAATTGATTTATTTTATATGCTTAACTATAACTTGTTTATAGTTAATTTCTCAACATAAAATAAATGAACACATCACAAAAATGTTAAAGAGACACAAATCTAATCAGATGATAAAAATAAAAGAAAGTTAAAGGAAAGATGGAATAGATAACGAATCCATGCCATGTCTCATTGAAAAAAGTAATATATTAGCCATTAAATAAAATAATAATAATAATAAATAAATATATAATTTACAGCAAACAAAAGATAGTGGACACATTACCTACTTCAATAAATATAAATAATGATTATTTGTAATGCCTGTCTCATTCAGGCATTCCATCGAGTCAACATCTTTACTATAAGAATGCAACAAATAATTTGCTTCTCTTCAATTAATTTGCACATATATTTTACGAGATTTGAGGTGGAATAAAATAATATAAATGTTTTATATAGAACAAAATGGCCTCTACAACGATCGAGTCTCTAGCTTCTATAATTTCTGTCCTTTTCTATTATAATAGAATATTTATATTATCAAAAATTGCGAATCAAACTTTTTTTTTTCTGGAAAAGCAAATAAAAAATTATAAATAGTGTATACGAAATATGAACATAATTAAGAAAAGACTTAAAGGATGTTAAAAAATGCAACAGCTTTTTTTTTTTTTAAGGTTGAACCGAAACCGCGAGTTCAAGGAAAGAAGAAACATTTTGGAAGATTGTGAAACAAGATAAAACCAAATCTAAAGACGGTGAAGAACGATCTACGAAAATGTGTTTCCCATAATCGGATATGATAAATTATTTATTTATCTTATTTATTATTGTACGGTACGACCTATTACTTGTTAACAATTTGGTGTGAGAGACTATATGAGTTGTCGGAAAAGAGCATATTACTACATTTATGTATACCTGTACTTGTTTATGCAAATGTGTTAGCAAGAACAAACAATTAAAGTCGAGGACTCAACTAAACATTATAATTAAAGTAAGGTTTAAATATATTTTTGGTCCTATTTTTGTAGTGTTTGTTGCGGATGATCCTCATTTTGATAGAATGTTTAAAATGGTCATCATTTTTACCGAATGTTTAAAATGGTCCTCATTTTCGCAATTCGTGTTTTATTTGGTCCTTTTCGGTAACGCTGTTTAAATCATTAACATAACATTATACATGTGGCACGATTTGTATTAGGGTGTGTTACGTGTATTGTACTTGTACATGTATAGTAATTAGATATTTGGGGATAAATAAGTGAGCTATGATTTTGGTAAGGAATATTTGGACAGTGGGTGAGTTTTGGCAATCTTGTTCCTCCATTCTCAATTGGTGTTGTTGGCCTGCAATCCCATTATATAGGTATGTTATGGTCTCAATCTTCTTCCTTTACCTCTGGTTGTAATCGTTGGAGACAACCGTGTTGTATCACTTCGTGCACTGTTGGTGGTTCAACGAGAAATTGATTAACCCCGATTTGTAGCTGCAGAGAGATAGCAACTTTGAGGATGACAATAACTCCAAAGAATATTGGTAGAAAATTTTGGGTACAATCTGTTTTTATTTTTTGATAATAATAAATTAGTTTTAATTTTTGGTTTATTGATTTACAGAGTGGTGGTTCCAATAATGTGGGTTACAACTTTTTCAAATGGTGGGGTTGATGAAAAGGATGTCATCATCATGACACAAACGAGGGCAGATTAATGACTTGGAGAAGTCATTGAAGGTTGCTGAGAAGAGATTGCAATTAGTAATAGGGTTCACTTGTGTTGTTATTGTATTATTCGTCTGTTATTGTGTGTAATCTTTTAAAGTCCAATATGTTTTTTACTATTGTTAAATGAAGAAATGAATTAGTTTGATTATGTTGATATTAGTCCCAACATGTTCAAAATGACATCTTAATTTGAGCATTGAAGTAAGTGATATTGATCTAAGCTTGGGAAAAATTAAATTGATCTAAGTCTGGAAGAAGTTAAATTCATAACATTAATTCATCCTCATCAAAATGCACTACATCAATGATTGGTATGAAGTCCTCAACATTGACATTGATGAAATTCATTGCTACAATAGCATGACAGCAAGGGATAATAATCAGAAGTCATTTCCTACAGCTGCAATGTTGAGCATCCACATTCATTATGCTCCTAGCAGTCTTCCACATGAGTATCTTTTCTTTAACTTTTGGTCAGAGAATCTTTTTCTGAAATTTGCATACAGATGTCTCATGCAAAACCTGCGCTCAGCAGTGCATAATAGGTCCTGAATGACAAACATTAATCCCTGTGCAATGATAAGATTATTAGTACTTACAACATTAAACAAAAATTAATAAATTGAACATATATTAAACATACCTTTTGTTGGTCAGACATAAAGGTCATTGTCCCACACACGTCAATACCTCCAAGATCACCATTAAGCAATTCCAAGAACCATGTCCAAGTTTCTTTGTTTTCAACTTCCACAACAGCATACGCTAAGGGCAGTAACTGATCATTAGTATCTCTACCCACAACACTCAACAACTCACCTCCGTATTTTCCTTTTAAAAAATAGCCATCATGGAAGTAATTTAGAAACCATGCAGAACATCTCAACAATCGTTACGAAAATTCTAACCCACGAGCAAACACAACCCAGAAAACCCTAAACCCACTTACCTCGTTGATGATGATTAACTGGAAAATTGAAATGAAGAGCGCAACTGCAATCCAATGATGAAATGACAAGTATTAGCTGCTTCCTCTGCAAATCCGAGCTCAAGAAAGACGAAGATGAAGAAATTTCCCTAATTGCAAAATTTCCCCTAAATTGAAAAATTAACGTTAATTAGTCATATGTATAGTACACGTAACACACCCTAATACAAACCGTACCACCTGTACAATGTTCTGTTAATGATTTAAACGACGTTACAGAAAAAAGACCAAATAAAACACGAATTGTGAAAATGAGGACCATTTTAAACATTCGATAAAAATGAGAACCATTTTAAACATTCTGCCAAAATGAGGACCATCCGCAACAAATACTACGAAAATGAAGAACAAAAAGGTATTTAAGCCTTAAAGTAATAATCTTCTTTGCTCTCTTAATGAAGATTATTGGATGATTGGATTATAATTAGACCTGTCGAAAGGTAAGAGTGGACGAGAGTCACTATAAATAAATGGTTTAAGTAAGGTAATTATGATTTTTTTACCAACATTTATTACAACCTTAATTCAGACCAATGATTGATTTGAGTATTAGTACGTTGGAATACAAAAAAACTCATTATCAATTAAAAGTATTATCGTTTTGTCCTCGAGAATCACTTAACTAACAGTGAAATAAAATAAAAATAAAGAACACAACAATATAACATGCAAATCCCAAATCTGGAGAAAAACCATAACCATTGTCTAATGATAACTAGAGAATAACACTATCTGAAAATTTATACAACACATAGACTACTCTCTCATGCCCTTTAACCCCAAGTATACCCACACTATCTAACACAACAATTTAACCCAAATCTCATAACACCCTACTACAAGAGTAACAAAACAATCAAGTTCAAGCTTAAAGTGTTTTTAATTGGGCAAGAAACACCATGGACTTAGAGTTCGATATATGGTTACCAACACTCACTCCCTAGCTTACCTTATTTGATGTTAGGCTTGGGCTTCCCAAGAGGTATGTATTTTCATCAGTCAAACACTTTGTTCAAGTACACTCTGAAGAGTTCAAGAAAACCAATAGGACCAATAAGAAGTAAGGAATCAAAGGGTGATACTCTACTTTGTACAACATTATGGCTCCACTATAGGGTCGAGTATGACACTGATCTTTATGGTAACTACCCAAAAGATGACTAGCAATAGCGGGTCAAGAGGGGAAGAATATGAACAAATGAACCACAATGTTATGCTTATAAAGTTGAGAAGAAAGCATAAGACTCTCAAGAGGAGAAGCATTACAGAAATCGAAGCCCTTCCTTGGCTAAAAAATTGTGTATGAAGAACAAGATAGAGAAGTCGAGTCATTCCTTGTATGTGCACACTCAACATAAACCTATAGGGTCTATCAACGCTGCCCATGCACAAAAGAATAATTACGCACCAAGTCAAGACTAGTCAAGTCGATCACATCTTCGCCCCCAAATTTTGGAAACCTTGAGAAGGGGAAACCCAAATGCCACTAAATCCCAGCCATAGCATCAAACTCTAACCAACAATGGAGATCACGTGACATATCACATCAACCTTGACAAAACAACAATGGCTCCATTTTCAAGGAGTTACGATTTGAGCACCATTATACGTGTCACGTGATCTCAAGCCTAGTATGCATATAGCGAAACTACGGTAGTCGAGAGGTTGAACTCAAATAATGATATTTTTTTGCAAAACACCTCGTATAAGCATTTATTGGACACTCAAACTTGGGAGCCAGTGTACATGTACAACTGATTACTCATTAATATGTCGATACCGATAATACATGAGTTGTTGGGACCAAGCACATTACTACATTAATGTATATCAATATGCTCGCCTATGCAAGTGTGTTAGCAAGATTTGACAACTGAAGTTGAAAAAACACCGTAATAATCTCGATTAGTCCCCGTAATGAAGAGTATATAATGATTGGACCATGATTATGCCTGTCAAAAGGTAAAAGTCCACTAAGGACACAATAAATAATAGGTCAAATAAGGTAGTTGTGATCTTTTGATCACCATTTATTGCAATCTCAATTCAGACCCATATTTTGTCTTAAACTTTAGACTACCTTATGCAGTCATATTCCGAAAAAATCGATAACATGAAAACTGACAAAACCAAATAATCAAAGAATAATACTCAACTTTGTACAAACAATAATAATAATTATTATTATGGCTACTAAAATAAATACCCATAACTTTCCTACACCGCAAGAAAGTTACATTGTACCTGGAACACAAAAAATTGGTGATACATCATTATATACAAAATATATTCTTATTTATTTATTTTTCTTGATTTTTTGTTGATAAAAATATTTCCTATTGCTTATGTACTCTCGCAGATACCAACTCACTACATTTTAAGAAAAAAAAAATTCAAATATTTTTCACCACTCAACCATATCACCACTGACACCATCGCTTTCATCATCACCACTACTAGAGTAAGAAATAAAAAAAAAAAAGGAAAAAGAACGTTGTAGAGGAAGAAAATGCAAGAAAAAAAAACACGCTCAAACTCTAACATATTTCATGAATTCTGAAAAGCTTAGAACACATTATATGCATTCTGAAAAGTTTGTTCCGATAATTTCATTCCGAAAAACTTGTTTCAGAATGTATATCAAGTGTTTCAAAAATTCTGTTCTGAAAATTAAATTATGGAAATCTTGTTTGAAATATTTTGTTTCAAAAATTCTGGAAAACTTGTTAATATGTAATCGGAGAGCCAGGATAAAACATTTTGAAAATTTGAGGAGGTGTGTGAATAAATTGTGGAAGTGCAGGAAGTAAAAGTCGAAATACTTTTATGAAAAAATTTCTTAGAGTGCGTAGGCCTTTCAGGGTATATATTATGGGCCGAATATTTAGAATAAGGCCCAAGGGTTTATTTGGATGGGGTGGCCTGATACTCTTATTTGACTGGTGTGGTTAAAAGTCAAATAATGAAGTAGTGTTAGTAATAAGAGTCCACAGGGCGCACGTGTGAGTCTACTGAAAGTGAAATTTGTATAATAGAAAAGAGAAGAGATGCAGAGGAGCACATGGGCATGCATGATGCATGATGCAGGTGGCAGTGTGTGACAGTGAAAAATGAATGAGTGTGTTTGTGTCTATGTGTTATGCAGAGAAGTGTGGGGCCAGAACCACTCTGATATGAAATATACCATTCCTTTGAAACCTTTTTATCATAATCACTGCAACTATTTCTTTCTGTTTCCATTTCATTTTCTTTTCTAGGTTTTCATGAATTTTAGTCCTCAATCATTTCAATAATAATAGCATTAATAATAAATATTTTTTTATTACTAATGTTTTTATAGCTCTTATGGGAGATTTATATTAGTTTAGGAATCAGTTTAAGAATGATAAAAATGAAATGTGTGTAAAAAAAAGTGATGAAAAAGTTACTTATATATATAAAACCTGACAAATATAAACAAGGTGTTGCCAAAGTGCCTCTTTCTTCTACAGTAATTTTCTTACATCTATTATAATTGGTTGTGACAAATCAACACTATACACCAACTGTTACAAATACTGAATAGGTTGTTGGAGACAAATTATTTTTGTTAGGAACCAAAGGACAATGTTAGCAAAACAACAATGAGGACTCCTCGTGTACCTTACAATTTGTTTTTAATATTTTAGTTAAACAAAAAATAAAATAAAAAATATTTAATTCAACTAGTGGTGCAAATTGATTCTGTTAAATGTTGACAGCAAGTTTTTCTAAAGCGAATTTAACGTCAAGTTAACACAATGTTTGATTGAAATAATAACAAAAGTTTAAATACTTATAAGTAAAAAATAAAAGGCAATTTTATGGTGTCTATTTACTAAAAGGTAAAAGTTTAGCATAGATTCTCTTTTCAATTATAAAATATATCCAAAATTCAAATAATTTGAGTGTGCTTGTGAGCAAAGAAATAAGCAATGGTTAAGCTCCAAATTAAAGTAGGTTAACACACAATTACCTTCCTAAAAATCTAGAAATAATGAAATAATATTGCAGATTAAAGCGAAGAAGTCAACGGTTTAACAGGGATGATTTTGAAGATGTGAACCATTGATAATGATCAATCAAAATGTACGACGTGGATATTTGTTGCATTTGAATGCTATGTGATGAATTGACAAAACATTACCTACAAATTTTGTTTTATGTATATATATTTTTTAAAATTGCACGCAAAAATAATTATATGCAATTTGGTTTTAGTATAATAGAATAAAAAATAAATAAATAATATCAATCTATAATATAATATTAATTTATGTATATATAGGTAAAATGGAAGTATTTTGAATAATTGTATACTATGTATATATGACTATATTTTAGATCTGTCATATTGGTGATCTGATCATATATAGATGAAAGTGACGATAAATAATACAAATTTTTTATAATTTTTATAATTTATTTCATATTCAAGTGATATAATAAAATTTTAGACTATAATCATTTCATTGAATATAAATAGAACACTACCACTTGTATTAAAGTAAAATGTTAGTTCAACTTAAATTTTAGAAACCACTTATATTGAATATTTGTTTATTAAATTGTTTATTCTTTCACATGATATAAAAATTAAGTTTAAATTTGACATTTTTAATTTAACAAAAAAATCATAATTTTATAAACAAAAGTATTAGAAAAACATACATATTATCTAAAATAGGGAATGCCAACATAATTTATTTTATTCTTAAAATTTGACTTCTTTATACACTTCGACTAAGGAGTTAAATCAATAATATTTTTTCTATTTAAATAAACAATTTTACTATTATAATTTATTCTAATTTACATTTCCTTTTAAATTCTGAACATTATATCTATAAAATAAGATGATGCATCATAAGTTAATTTTTCTTTTATAATGGTCTCAAAATTAAAAGCATTACCTTTGGAAAGAGAATATTCAACATTTAAGAGCACGAACTCAAATATCCAAATTCACCTTGCAAAATATTCTCTTATTAATAAGATCTCATTGCACATATCCGCTAAATTAATAAGAAAAGAATAAATTAGTCGTAATATTTTTTTTTTCACATAACTTTTTATTTCATATAACGGTTACCATTATTAACGCAAAAATTCATCATCATGCAAGCTAGCAATAACTTATAACTCCCCCACCCCCTTATTTTTTGGGATGAAAACACTGATAATTTCTGTAGCTTTTTTTACAATTAATTCCCATCCCATTACATTTCAAAAGTACCAAGACTTTATGATTACAACATTAAATCTGGAAAACAGCATCACACATTTTTTTATCTAATTTATTCTTATAATAAATTTTAAATAAAAACTGAAGAAAAAGGTAATAAATATTTTGTACAAAATAAAATATTATTCTTAAGAATGTCTCATCCCCAGCCCTCTCTTTTCCTGGGGTCAGTGTGTTCCCAATTAATAGGCATAGGTGAATTAATACATGCATGAAACATCAATCTCATCAAAAGAAGATCTAATTAAATTGAAGTGAGTGCCATTAAAAAAAGTCTTCCATAGAAGAGAAACATTGTTCTACTTCTTCAAGCTGTCGGTGCCAACCAAAATTCAAAATATACATATTCAATTCCCCCAACACAAAGAAAAAAAATAAGGAAAATAGTGGAACTTATTATAAAATGGGCAAATTAATGAATTTGAAAGTAATTAATCACGACCCAAAGAAGAAGGTATTATTACTTAATAATTTCAAAGTTTTCTGACCTGCATGATGAAATTAACATGCATAATGATCCAAACCACCAGACCCCACATGAGAAGACTCATCTTCATCATCGACACCAAAATCCGGTGGCACTTGGCCGGAATTCGCGGTTGGATTCATGTAGTTTCCTTCTCTTTCCGATTGTGCTGCCACAATTTTTCCCTGACCATACAAGCAACTCAGTTGATGGAAATAGGGACAGGTCCTAGAATTAAGGGACCTTTTCTTGTTAACATCCTTAGTTTTTCTGAAGTACTTGTTTATGTTCTCCCACTTCTCTTTGCATCTCTTTGCGCTTCTTTTGTATCCCAGCTCTGACATCCCTTGCGAGATTCTCTCCCACAGAGGACCCTTGTTTCCTTCTTTTTCTTCACTGTTGTTGTTGCTTACACTCGTGCATCTCAGGTTTATCAGTGCCAGCACTTCATCTCTCGGCCATCTTCTCCCAACATCATCCTTGGAGTTCTCAGTGCTGGCTTGTGGGGTTGTTGAGGTTGTTTTGTATGTGGAAACTGAGTTTGATTCTAATAACGGGATAATATTATTGTTATGGCTGTTGAGGGAAGAACTAGGGTTGTGGGGATTTGGAGAAGAATTGGAGGAAGAAGGAACTTGTAATAATAATGTCTCACTCGAATTAGGGTTTTCTGGTCTTAACTTAGTTTGATCATGGTTCAGAAGCGTTTCAGGAGAAGGTGGTGTTGGATCAAGATTGTTGTCTTCATTGGAAGGACTATTAGGGTTTAGTGAGTGCAATAGTGAACGATTTGGAAGACTGGAAGGAGATGGTGAAGTTGCTGATGTTGTTGCTGCTGTTTTTGCACATTTCTTTAAGAATTCGATTATAATGGCATGTCTGTCTCCGGCAATAGCTTGTTCCTGTGCCATGATGTCAAGCTCCTTGTTCATCCTCTCCATCTCTTGCTTCTTCCATGCTTCCTCTCTGGCTAACTTCTCTTGGTCCCTCTTCACCATGTCCTCGAGGAGCCTGTTGTGAATCTCTTCCTGTTGAGCCATCATCTTGTTCACCACACTCTCGCAAAAACCCTTGAACATTTCGAACCTGTCACGCCTCTTCCTCTTCCGCTCCTTTGACTTTTCAGCCACAACAACCTTGTCTTCTGTTCCATCACATTGTCCATGTCCATGGCCCATGTTGTCTCCTCCAAGGTGGAGGAGGGTCTTTTCACTCCTCACAGTTGCATCATCACCGTCACCACCACCCGAATCAGGGTTTTGACAAAGCTCCTCCAGCTCGCTAAGGAACCGGTAATTGCTCTTGCCGAAGTTGCTAATGTTGTCGAAATATCCACTCTCATCTTCGAACTTCTCCTTGCACTTCTCGGCACTCTTCTTAAACCCAAGCTCTGCCAGCTTCCTGCACACATCATAAACACAAAAAATCCAAAACCCACAACATAAGCATTTTCGTTATTTCACTTATCTGCTTGGTTTTCATTCGTCCATGGCTTATATATATCTTTCTCTCGGGCTCTGTGTCTTACCGTGCTGTGTCAGCGTGCGAGCCAAAGTACTATAGCTGGTCGCTGATTGGTGCACGTGTGCGTTAATTTGTGTACCACATGAGTGTAATTAACATGTGTGATGTAAACTCTGTCTAACTCATTAATTTCCCATTCCCCCAGATCATTAGTCTGAGTTTACTTGCTCGAGAAACAGTGAGTGAATTAAAAGATAACAGTGTGGTTTAATTGAAAGCATGTACTATAATGTTATGTAATGCAATGGAACATATAGGTACCTTGAGACATGGTCCCATGTGTGCTCCGGGAACCAATTCTCCATGGTAGATCTGATTCGGAAAAGTGCAAGCAGTTCATCGTTGGTCCAGGAATCGGTTAGGTCTGGTAATTGTGTTTGGTGGATTGAAGGAAGCTTGTGTTTGTGGGTGGGGGAAGAAGGAGGGTGCAATGAGGGGTGGAAGAGATTGGTTTGGAATTGAGATTGAGAAGGGTTATAGGGATCAAAGGGTAGAAAAGTAGTTGGGGAAGTTGAAGAGGCATGAAGAGGGAAAGACAAGTGAAGAGGAAGAGTGGTCCTTGGTGCTATGAATTGGTGGAACTGGTCTGATACTCCATCGAACATGTTGGTGTTTGTGTTGGAATGCGAAACGAAACCTTTACCTCTCTTCTCTTTCTTCCTTTCTTTCTCCTCCTCCACCTCGCTGTGAATCACCACCACAACAACATTGCTTGCTACAACACAAAACAAAACACTCTCTTTTCTCTCTTTCTCTTTCTCTTTCTCTTTCTCGCTCGCGTTTATCAAGGAGATTGTCCTTGCATGAAAAGGAAAAAGATGGCCCCGACACTCTTTTAGGAGAAAGTGAAGTCACCGGCCACCTTCAAAACCATAGTATTTTACGCAATTAAATAATGTGAGACCTTGGAGAAGTCAATCCAACCACGTTGCCATACAAGGTATATTCAAACTTTTGCAATATTTTGTGAGGCGGGGATGTAAGTAATGGGTTAATGCGAAGGATTGATGTGGACGCGCGGGGGAGTGAGAGTGGGAGTAGGTGAGGGTGTGTAATTAACGGCATAGGGATGGCAGGACACGTGAAAAGAAGCAGAGAGTGGGACCAATGATTTAAGGATGGGAATCTTGAGTTGGTACAAAGGAATACAGTGGCGTCGTACAGGAACAGCAGCCAGCACGTGCAAGCGCTTACTGTGGAGTGGACGCTTGCACACCCTCACTGAACACGCCCAAGAGCACATGGGATGGGAGAAAAGCTTATGCAACAAATTGTTTCTTTTGCATGCCATGCCATCTAATACTCCTCACCTTTTTCTTTTTAAGTACACAAATTAAAAAAAATATTATTACTAAATAAATTACAATGTTATTTTTATTTTTTAATTTTAAAATAATAAATTTACAAGTTTATATAATAAATTACATATATATTTCTTTTAATTTAATATTTTTTCATACAAATATTAGCAAATTTTATAATTCTTTAAGTTACGGTTAATTTGACATTAATTATTAAGAAATGGTGTTGAAATTTAATTAAAACCTACAAAATTGAGATTCACATCTATATATATATATATATATTACAAATTAGTCTTATCTATATTTAATATGAAACTTTCAATATATTTTTATCATGTCATTGATGTGTGTGTAAAACTATACATTAATAAATAGTCTGATAATATAAAAAATAATAAATCTAACAAATAATAAATTTTGATATAATAAAATTTAATTCATAATTCGTTTTATCTATACTTGATGTGTAAAACTTTTAATACACTCTTTCATATTATTTAGGCATATAAAAATTATGTGTGTAGAACGATATATTAATCAATGATATCATAGTAACAATAACATTAAACCTAACAAACAACAAATTTTATTATGATAAACTGTAATTCGACATTCTAATATTATTTTAAGAAGTATACTTTAAACTTAATTCAATCTTCCAATATCAATTTTGTCCGATAAAATTTTCATTAACTTCAACATTACAAATTGACTCAAATATAAAATTATTGATAAATTATTTATATATATATATATATATATATATATATATATATATATATATATATATATATATATATTACTTGCATACACCCGATATAAATATTTAAACCTACCTTAAATTCTAATGAAAGGATTTGTTTTGGTTGAGTTAAAGAAAAGGAAAATGGTGGTAAATTGATAGTGTGGGGGAAAATCGATGCAGACATGACATTATTGTAAGAGTTAAACAAATAAAAAATGATGTAAAAATGAAACATAACAGATGTCTGGTTGAGTCAGTGTCTGGCCCCGGAAGAGGGGGGCCCCCAAAGGAGCCTGATATACAAAAAGACAAGGTGGGACCCTCTCTCCTTACATAAACATTGCACCATATGCATCTCCTGTGTTGTCACTATATATTCAACACTTGTGTTGTGAATCACCACCACCTCGCAATTACTCTTACACAATCCACATTTAAGTTCCAAAAGAAAAAATATTACCCTTTTCATCAACCTGCTTTCAATGCTGTTATCACCATTTTTCTTGTTTCGTGAAAAACCTTTTCATCATTTTTTAATTGCAGTTTCGATCTGTCCAATAATGTTGGAGAGTCTCCTCTTGTGTTTTTTCTTTTTTTTTTCTTTTTCTCTTTTTAGGTTAATTGTGGTTAATTAAGAGTTAAATTGGAGGAGTTAGTTGAGGTAACCTTCCAAATTTGGTAAAATGAGTTTGATTTTGTAACCTGGGAGAATGCTTAAGTTGGTCCACTCAACCCAACAAAATCCAAAGTAGGATCAGAATAGGATGGGTTCAACCTGACACATTTTTTTGATAAAGGTACGTAGCTTTAATTACTCTTTTACAATTTTTATTTAGGTTTCTGCCAGTTATAATTTCTATTAAATGAAAAATATAATTGATATATATATACACCTCTTATTTTATCTTTTACTAATATTTTTCCTTCTTTTTCGCTCCCTTTTTAAATTATTAGACTCGTTAATTTTGAAGTTGATTTTCTCTCAACTGTACTCCAATTCAATAGAGAGTAAATTTGGGGATGTGGTCGGAAATACTTTAAGAAAATCGATTATATTTAATGTGAAAAAAATAATTTTGGTTGATGAAAAAAAGTAGAAAGAGTTAACTTTTAAAATGTGAATTTTTCATCTATAATTGATTTTAGAAATTGGTTTTGGATGTTTCCTAACCATTTATTAGTATGAATTGATTTTGGATGTTTTCCAAATAAAATTAAACATGCAATTGATAGTTTCAGATTTTCCAACATAATTTTTATTACTAATGATATTAAATAAGTTTATTTTTTCATAATTAGTATAATTAATGTTGATATTCGGTAAGATCAACCTATAAGATATGTACATATTTACCTATATGTACAATTTTACACATATATAAGATAATATATATTAGTTTCTATTATTTTTTTCTTTTTGATTTTAATTGAGTGTCGATGGTGAAAAAAAATGTGCAATTGTTTGTTGATAATCAATGAACAATTGAACTAACTAGTAATGAATTTGGATTCTCTACTAAATTTTACTGTGTTATTTTTTTATTATGTCTTCATAATATATTTATTACCACTAATTTTAACGTTTTAAAATATATTAAAAAAATATTTAAAATATTAACACAATATTTTTTAATTCTCGGCAAAAGATAACACAACAAAACCAGTAAAAAATCTGAACTCACTAAGAATTCAATAAATTTATAGAAATAATAAATATGAATTAAAAGAATGTGTTAGAATTAGTATAATTTATTCAAATACTTTCTAAAATCGTCTTGTATGAAACATTTACATCATTTTCTCTTATTTCTTCTTCTCTTCTCTCCCATTACTGTCTGAATCCTTAACACTTTTTTAGTATATTTATAGGTCCTAATATCAATTAATAATGCTAACATTAACATATACTCCTCTTAATTCATTATATAAGAAAAAAAGTATGTATTTGATGAATTCAAATATAATTGAACTTTAATTTTCTTAAACTCGATTAATGTCATTATTTCAAAAGTATTTTTATCTTTAAAATCTAAATACCCTCTTAACAAGTAGAATATAGGTTTTTGAGACTGTAAATTCTTCAGAAAAATTGTGTAAAGATGTTTTTCCATTAGAGGGTCTAAAAGACATTTAACACTTCAATTGATGCATTAAACACTCCCAAAGCTTGATAATTTAAAAATGATGCAAAGAGAAATATGCAATTAGCTTCAAAAATAATAAAAAATCATTGATCTTTCCATTTTAAAGGAAATTAGTTTAATAATAAATATTTCGTGTAACAATTTTATATGTGGCACATTATTCAATTTAGTATGCCAAGTGATATTCTTTAGTGTTATTTATTATTTGTTTAAAATATATCTATATTATAACTTCATGTATTTTATCTGTCTTTTCGTGTCAACTTTCTCGACTTTCTTTACCGTCGATTTTAACATTTAAAAGATTTATGTTCAATTTTTCATATTTTAATAAACATCAATCAAAATAATGTTTATTGAATTAATATATATAATTTGTCAAGAATTTTTAATGTAATTATGCACATGAAAAAATGTCGTTCAATGAATAATATTTAATTAAAATTTGAAAATTTATATTATATCAATAAAAGCAAAGTATTAAGAGCATACTTAATAAGAGATTCTTAGGAATTGTTTTCAGTTCATAAAAAAAAAATCAACTGGATAAATTATCTAACACCTAAAATTGTTTAAATAGTGCCTAGTACTTCTAATCAATTTAACCTTTGGTATAAAATTATTATTTATCTCTTGAAATACGCCATTCAGGTTTAAGTATAACTCAGGTTTTGTTATCAGAAGTATAACCCAGGTTTAAGGTATACGTCATTCAGGCTCATAACAAGCTTTTGTCGGAAAATAAATCGGCAAATGCAAGCAACTCTTTGAAGCAGATACGGTTAAAGCAAGAGGATGGAGTTGAGAGGCATCGGGAAAGTCAACAGTCCCAGAG
>Ga0214544_1003731_pt1 | contig 31120 bp, 15 predicted proteins | sample CNSS3metaG_FD_160074 | JGI IMG/M metagenome (GOLD analysis project Ga0214544, IMG submission 160074) | Root nodule microbial communities from cowpea collected in UCLA plant growth center, Los Angeles, California, USA - CNSS3 | ecosystem: Host-associated > Plants > Roots > Nodule | place: USA...
TATATATGGTAGAGTAGGTGTATATGATATTGATGTTAATGATGATTTATGACATGAGATATATAGCAAATGGAATCAAATTTAGGCAGTTGAATTTTATATATAGTGAAAGAATTAAATGTGTATGAATGAGATATGAATAGACTTATGAACTATGAAAGAATATATAATTTTGATATATTCATTTATGTTAGATTTTTAAAACATTAGTTTATTTTATTTTGAATGCTTTTGCGTTGTTTTTAAATAAACATGAGTAAATGATATTTCAGAAGAGAAATCGAAATAATTTGAGGAGAGAGAAAAATATTATTTTTTTGTTTTAATTAATTTATTTTCTTTATGTATATTAATTTCCTGTAAATATCTTAAATAAAAAATAAATTAAAAAATATGTGAAACATAAGCTAATTACAAACTAAAAAACAAATTTAAAGAAAACAAGAGAGTTTTTAAATATTTGCTTAGGCATAAGTTTATTTAGCTTATCAATAAACTGATTTGTTATTTTTTTTATTAGTATTTATTTATAAAAAAAATTGTCCAAATATGTCCATGAACCTATAAACTTCTTCATGAAGTCAGAAGAACCTAACCTTTAATAATCTAGTATCAGTTAACTTTGAAGAAGTTAAAATGCATCAAAATAACTCACTTTGTTATAGACAAGTGTAATCCTAAACAACCTATTCTGATTTTGTAGACTCATTTCCCATCGATATTTTGCTTTCGTAGGGATACATGATAAAGTAAGCCAATAGATTGTTATTGTTCTTCAATTCAACCTCCATCAGGTAAGGCTGTAGCGTCGATTTAAGAGGTTATACCAAGGTACAAATTTAGGTAGTGTGTGAAATGTTACAATGGTGGTAATCTCAGAGATAAGTTACAGGTAGTCCTGACCGAGAATATTTTGTAGCATGAATTTAATGTTCTGTATTAATGGTTTGAGATGGTAACGGAAGAAACTTGTGAAGGGGAAGGATGAGATTTTGGTGATTGAGATCAGAATTGAGCGTGACAGGTTGAGGCATCACAGTTTAGGATTATTAGGGTGTCGTTTTAGTAAATTGAAAAAAATGACGCAATCTTAAAATGATAAAATTAACAAGAGCACACATTTTTACAATTACATATCTCAAGCAAATTGAATCGATGATCCTGCCTCAAATAAATATTAGAAACCAAACTAAAATATAGATCATGCGTCCTTCAATTGACTTTACTCACATATATGTAATGAAAAACTTATACATAAATCCGTACCAAAAAATTGGATGCATGAATAATTAACCTTCAATTCTTTCCGGAAAAAATAAAAAAAGAAAAAGAACAGCTTGGTGGAGTTAACTCCTTGTAGACAATAATAGTCTTGAGGCTTGACCAATTCGAGGAATCTAAAGGGCATATTATGTGATGTTACAATTAGTCAAATACACATATATTTATTTATCTATTCATTTTAAGTTGTCATAGTTTTTCAAGCAAACTTAAAGTCAAAACTTGGGTTAGCCGGCCAAAGTCGTTCGGCCGGCAACAAATGCACGTGCGATTTCAGTGGACCAAAACCACTGTTCTATACTTTAAAACGCAAATTTTTCATTGGACACAAGCTCCTTAACTTGTTCTCAATTTCGTCCCATCACATTGTTCCGATTATGGGATCCTCATTCAGTTGCTGTGTCTCAGAGAGGGTCGAAGAAGTGTATGTAACAACACTAACAACATTACGTTTCTTCCATTACTGTTTTCTGATTTTCATTCTTAATTATGTGAATTAATGATTAGGTCTCATAGTGGTTATTGGCATGACCACCAATCTTACTAATTAGCCGTGTGATTTTGCATAGGCCAACATCATTTGGCGTGGTGAACAATTCATGGAGAATATTCACGTACAAGGAGCTGCATGCGGCTACCAACGGATTCAGTGATGATAACAAGCTTGGGGAAGGTGGTTTTGGAAGCGTGTACTGGGGAAGAACCAGTGACGGTCTTCAGGTAAAAATAGAAATATATAGCAGGCATATAGTGAAAATTTGAGTTTGAATTAATGCGTCAATGATGATGGCAGATAGCGGTGAAGAAACTGAAAGCAATGAACTCAAAGGCAGAGATGGAATTTGCTGTAGAAGTTGAAGTTCTCGGAAGGGTTAGGCACAAAAACTTGCTGGGTCTCAGAGGCTATTGTGTTGGGGACGATCAACGCCTCATAGTGTACGATTACATGCCAAATCTCAGCCTCATTTCTCATCTCCATGGCCAGTTTGCTGTTGAAGTGCAACTCAACTGGCAAAGGAGAATCAACATTGCAATTGGTTCTGCAGAAGGCCTTCTGTAAGTTTCACCCACACCCATTCAATGAACTATCTGAAAAGTTATAGTAATGTTTGAAATTGTAAAATTGGATGTTGATGGTAGGTACTTGCACAGTGAGGTGACACCGCACATCATACACAGGGATGTGAAAGCGAGTAACGTGCTTTTGAATTCAGAGTTTGAGCCTCTAGTTGCGGATTTTGGGTTTGCAAAATTAATCCCAGAAGGGGTTAGCCATATGACTACCCGTGTGAAGGGTACGTTGGGATATTTGGCACCTGAATATGCGATGTGGGGCAAGGTCTCGGAAAGTTGTGATGTGTATAGTTTTGGAATTCTGCTGTTGGAACTTGTGAGTGGAAGAAAGCCCATTGAGAAGCTACCTGGTGGGCTTAAGAGAACGATAACTGAGTGGGCCGAGCCTCTGATAAGCAAAGGAAAGTTCAGAGAGGTGGTTGATCCAAAACTGAGAGGGAATTTTGATGAAAACGAAGTGAAACGAGCGATAAATGTGGCTGCTCTTTGCGTGCAGAGTGAGCCTGAAAAACGACCGAACATGAAGCAAGTGGTTAAGCTTCTTAAAGGGCAAGAATCTGAAGAGAAGAAAGTGAGTGTGACGAGGATAGACAGTATCAAGTACAGTGAAGAACTATTGGCACTTGATGAGCCTAGTGATGAAGAACTTGATGATGCAACTGCTAGTTATGGTGTTTTCAGTGCCATTGAAGTACAAAACATGAAGGATCCATATAAGCGTGGGGACTACAAGAAAATCGGTTAAACCCTTATATATGTGTGTGTAATGAACTTGTTTTTCTTTTAAGCCTTTTTTATCTATCGCTAATTTGATCAATTTCCAACTTCTAAGTATAAAATTTTAGTAATGACCAATATAATCATTTCATCCTATTCTTTTAAGACAGATCTTCCTTTTATACAACTTTGCATCAATTTGATTTTCCCCAATCCTTAGTTATGATACACGGGATAAGTGATTCATTGAGAGAGTCTTTTGAATTTTTAATACTACTTTACGATTAATTAACTTCACTTAATATCCTAACTTCTAATACCTAGATATTTTATTATCGAGAGTTATTAAATAACTAAGTGTCAACGAAAATTAATATCGAATTTTTAAATATCTTAAAATATTTAGTATTTTTTTTAAATAATTTATACTTTGATTAAAATAGTTAAGATACTAAATAATTATTTTATCAATTACATCATTCATCCATTCTTATTCTTTCAATTATAGTATAATTTTATAATAATAAATATTTATTATGTGCACCATCAACTAAATATTAATTAAAGTTAAGATCGAAAATATCTCACTTAACAAACATATAAAAAATGTTAATATATTTACAATTTTAAACTTAAAATATATACCCAAAACATTGAATTTACAAAATATATATAATGACGTATTAGTTATAAATTAACTTTTCCCTCAAATTCTTATATTCATATATGATCTCAGGAATCGAATAAACTCAAATCAATGACTCAATTATTCTCCAAGAACAATAATTAAATACATGCATAATTCACAAATATTAACAGATTCAAGATCATAATCTACTCACGCAGAGAGTTAGTTCATAATCACTCTCATTTTTTTTAATTATTTTTATCATTTTTACCCACCAAAACACTTGATCTTGCTTCCATTATCACTCATCCTTACAACCAAAGGTTTTGTGAAAAAATAAGTCCTCTTTCCTCTTTTTCAATAACTAGATATTATCATGTAATTACAATTAGTTTAAAAAAAATTAGAGATATTCAAGTGAATTACACACATGACACTCTAGATTCAATTATCCGGATCTAGACATTGATATATGATTTTTGGTGGTTTGCACTTGTGGTGACATCTACTACTTATAGAATCATCGTCAATGAGTTTTACCCTACCACACAAGGTTGGTTCCTTTAACCGTCATAAGAACCCTGAGACTGTTATTAAAGACAGGACCTCCTACCCTCTCACCACATGACTCATTCCACTCTACATGAGTCTTGAATGAACATTCGAGTATTAAGATAAACCTCCAGTACTAACTCCTTACATCAATGATCACAACCATAAGGTGACACGTGGCAGTTTATTTTTTAAATAAAAAACTAAAAAAAAAATTAAAAAAAAAATGAAAATTCCACAAAATGACATGTGGCATGTACGGAGACGGTGTTAACGTATACTTAACGGCAGAGACCAAATTGAACCTTTTAAAGAATTAGAGGACCAAATTGAACCAAAAAATAATAAGGGGACCAAAATGAACCAACCCAACAAATTAGGGGACCAAAATGATAATTAAGCCTTAAATCAAATAGGATTTCCCCTATTGAATCTTCTGTATTCTCACACAAGAATTTTAAAACACATATTAAAAACCATACAACATATGTCTCTCTTAGAAAATAACTAATTCTTATAACTTTTATCCATTCCAACTTAACAACACATTATGCAAACAATTTGGAATTTTAGAAATAAAACTGCAGCTTGTGTAAAGATCTAAAAATTTTATATTTATATTCAAATTAAAGATGGTTGAATCAAGAACCAAATGCAAAAAGAACCAACTTAATTGAATAACTATAGAGAAATTAATGCATCAAACAAACACCAAAGGTCAATGTTGTCAACAACCAAAACTACAGGGACCTTTCGATAAAATCTGCTCTCACTACAGACCACCGATTCAAAATTTGACTGGTCAAAGTCAAGAACTATGTGTTTAGGATCAGCTGTTAAAATTTCAGCTTGATCTAACGGTTAGCGAAGTGTGATCCTTCATTTTACGAAAGGTGTGCAGTGTAGGAAAATGAGTAGTGCCACACCATATGCTTCTTGGTTGTGATCCACTGCACACTTTTGTATCTTGCACTTTTTATCTTCTCAAACTCATTTGAAAGTGGTTTATAGATGATAACAAACTAAACAATTGCAACAATCGATATCTATCATTCCAATTGCATTCTAAACTACCTAAAATTCTCTAACCCATAGATATCCAAACATGAAATTCATCCTCATTCAATGCAATTATCAATCAAACATACTCAGTACACTCCATAACGAAAATAAGTACAATCTATTTCAAAGAAAAAGAAAGAGTTCTAGCTTCCCTTACCTTGAAAGATGCTAACCCAACAACAGACCCCGAAAGAAGAGCACCACGGCACGACTACAACTTACGGAGCTGGAAAACTAGCGAAAAGAAGACTAAGACAAAGACAAAATGGGACCAAAGCTTTGGAACAAAAAAAAAATGGAAGTGGAACAGAGGTAGGGATTGACTTACGTGGAGGAAGAATGTTTAATAAGTTCGGAGGAGGAAAAAGCTTATGTCGTAGCAGAGCTTTCTGCTTGAGAACTGTGAGGGAGAAGGGGAACTGTTTTTGGAAATGAGACATATGAAAGTGAGTGGCTAGAAGAGAAATTCTGAAAATAACAAGTGGGCTGACCCTGAATCCTTTAATAAAACCAGCTCAAACTTTTTTAAAACAAAAAGGGGTCTTACACAAGTAATCGTGAAATATCATAAATTACAAGACACCCATTGTAGAAAAAAAAGATATATATAGTTTGTAAAATTGAAAAGATCAATTTTGTGATATTGAATAATGATTTATGTTGCCATTCATAGATGAAAGGTAAAGAGAGAGAAACAAAACAGAAATGACCTTCCAAATTGTTAATATCAATTTAATGAAAAAATTTATTAAAATCTTTTAAATAAAATTTGGACTAAATTAAGAAAATAATTATTATAAAGTAATATCAAAAGCAACCAAAATAATAATTAAACATAAAAGAAACTATCTTTTTTTAAGTTGAGATAAGGTAAACTTTATTGAATTTTATTTAATACAAAAAACAACGACCGTAAATCAGTAAATTGTGGCAAACACAGATAGTGACAAAACAATCTTAAAATGCTTTAAATTTAGTTCAAACTTGTATTATGGTTTGTTCTTTGTTTATACCAACAACTTACTCTTTCAATTAAGTTTTTCTTTGCAGTACTTTGAAACCATAAACTCAACCAGAATTGTAACTAATGTCCTGATAATGTTAAATCAGAATAAAAATGTTAACCGTTGAATTGTTGATGGATTTTTGAAACGAAGATATATTAACGAACTTGAACCGTATATTCTTTTGCTTTAAATTAAGGCATTCTTCATATGTTTCCAATTTAATTTTGTTTTTTCCGAAAAAGTGAAGCGCATAGAGCTTAAGAGTAAGGTGAAACTGTCGTTAAACTTTCGAGGTGTGGGGTTTGAAAGATGGCTTATCCATGTCTCGACAGTTCCATAATCCCAATCCCTTGCCTTCACAACTCCAACGTTAGGTATGGCAATCCGTTGTCAAGTCTTATGCACCATTTTTGGATGCTAGCACAATTGCAAAATTTCTGTCATTTTAGCTTAGAATTTAAAGTTTTGTCAATTCATCAAAACATTACCACTTTCATTTTGAGTCTGTGATCCAAACCTGCATTAGCACATTCTAGTGTCGCATCAAATAATTCAGCACCAAATAATGCAATTTTATATGCCACATTTACTTTAAGGTTGTGTATATTGTGTGAACGTATTAATTGATTCATGTATAAAATAATGTTACTTGTACCATGTAAAGTCCAGTTTTCTTTTTTGTTTTTGTAGCAATCCAAATGAGAGCTAGAATAGCATCACATGTTCCAGTTTTTTATACTTCTGAGTTGTGTAACATCGGCATTATTATTTAACGAATCTTGAAGTGAAAGTCGCACATGCTTATTCAGAAGGGGAAAATTCTTGTTCAGAAAAAAGCAATAATTGGGATGTAGAATGACCTTATGTTCCTTGGAAGGGAGAAAATTATAAAGGAATCCACTCTTTCAGAGCACACTGGAAGGGCCATCGGTTCTGAGAATTTCCATGTTATGAGAACCAACTAGTATATTTGTAATAGATTTTGGCTCAAACTTTTATTGCTACAATTCTATCAGAAATGTTGCCACTTCATCCATCAGAAAAGAGAAGATAGTTAGTGTCCTCTCGAAGTTTCATTGATGTTGAAGTGATGAGTGAAGTTCTTTTTTTAAGAGAGTGGCAAATAGCCACACAGTGTTTCACACCAAATGGAAGTAAAAAAGAAAGAAGAATAAAATAAAAGAAGAAAAAGGTACTTTGCTTACTAAAATTGAAGGGGAGCTTCATTTGTGGCTTACATAGCAAGATAAATCAAATATGTGCCCACCACCTTTGCTTATACCCCAAAGCACCCAACTACTACAACACTTAATTGTCACCAGAGAGAGAAATAGAGTTTAATCAGTTTTCCTATTGCCACTCTTAAAGGCTTTTCTTTTCATGCTTCTCCAACAAGAATTGGACATGAGGTTGGCCGTTGGCCTCACACCCCTAACTGAATTTAATCATGCTCTTCCTTACGCTACTTATTCTTAAGCTCACAATGCATTCATCTGTGTGTGACAAGAACTAGCAGAGAAAATAATTTCATTTCTCTGCACACATTCACAACAGTGACTGAACCTGTTGTTCAATTTTCATTTCAAAATGGTACTTCCCTCCCCTGCCAAAATACTCATTGGCCTCTCCTTAAACCCGGAGGACAGCAAGGACCTTCTCTCATGGGCAATAACAGTTCTGGCCAATCCAAATGACACCATTGTGGCTGTTCATGTGCTTGGTTAGTCACTATTTTTCCACCCCAATTGAAAAGTTTGAACCATTTAACCTTGTATTACTTATTACTAATTCCTGCATTATCAAGTTATCACGTATTCAATGGTGTTTTGATGAAGTTCACTAAACTTAAGATTCTAGCATGAATGATTGACGATTTTTTGATACATTTGTTCATATTGTGAATGTTTAGTGTTGTAATAGCCAGCGAATCTGTTAAATTTCAGTTACTGTTGACAAGAAGAAGCGAGTCTCCGTCAGAAAAAGACAATCACAACTTAGACAAGCAAAAGCATATGTTATATCTGTGCTTGGAGAATTTGCACAGACCTGTTGGTCTAAGCAGGTAAATTCGCCAGGATCAAATATACAATTATAATCTTTAAAATCGGTCAATCTTTTAATAATCTTATATAGCCATTAGAGTACACCATGCTTGTTAAGTCTAGAATCAAATGAATTATCATGAAAACATCATTATCAGGTTAATTTGGAGGCAAGGGTGGCACTCAATTCCACAGTTGGTGAAGGTTTAGTGGAGGAAACCAAGTCCATCAACGCTGACTTTCTTCTTATTCGTGGCTCAAGAAACCAAACTAATAAGTATGAACTGAATGATATAGTAACAGTTGTCAATTTTCTGTATGAAAATCATGCAAGACAGACCAAATTCATGTTTTTTTTTTTTTGTTATTTCTTAGAAATGGAACTTCTAAAGGAATTACCAGGTATTGCTTTGAGCATGCACATGAAGGGTGCACAATGGTCTCAGTCCGAAGACGTGATAAGACAGATCAAAGTGTCAAACCAAATTCAGCTCCTTTTCAAGGTAATTCAGTTCTCAGAAATAATTTAACAAAATAGAAATTACAGTGGTGGACAAGTCCCTTAAATATGGTAACTTGTATCTTTTCACTAGTAGATAACAGACAACAAAATTCAAGATGGTTTAAGAAGGGAAAACAATGTGAAAAGGGTGTCTCCCCTGTTCTGGAGGATTATATCTCAGGAATCAAGGCTCAGAACCGTTCACCAAGAACAGTACTGAATGGTCTAGAGGGACAATCAAACAGCACAGAAGATGATACCTTTAGCACTAGGGTCTCAAGCACCACTTATACCCCATCGATGGATTCTAAGATCAAGAGCCGATCCAAGATAAAACCACAGTTCTCCTTTAGGTTCATAGTCTCATTCCTTGCTTCACCATTTAGAAGGAAAAACTTGAACATTTACAGAAGTGAAAAGCGTCAGCCTTTGTTAAAGTGCTTCAGCTACGAACAGATATCCAATGCTACCAACGACTTCCACCAAGGTATGTTATTGTGGACTCTTGATTTCTTTCAAAATGATTTTTGGACAATCTTATATGCTTCTGGGAGCCTAGTTAAATAAAGAAACAATAGAGAAAAATGAAGGTAGGATAGATAATATAAAATAATAGGTGTTGATGGGAATTTTTTTCCTTTTTCTTTTATGAAAACAACAGATAATTTGGTTGGACGAGGTGGTTATTCGGAAGTATACAAAGGTGATCTTTCAGATGGACGAACCATTGCTGTGAAGAGGTTGGCCAAGGACAACAAGGATCCTAACAAGGAAAAAGAGTTCCTTATGGAATTGGGTATTATTGGACATGTCTGTCATCCTAATACTGCAACTTTAGTGGGCTGCTGCATTGAAAATGGGCTATATCTGATTTTCAATTACTCTCAAAATGGAAATTTGGCAACTTCATTGCATGGTAAAAAACAACCTGTATTCCAGAGTTTCATTTTATTTTTTCAGCAAGAATTGCTTGTTATGTCATTTGAGATTAAATGCATTGGAATCATTATCAGGCAAAGGAGGAGATTCACTTGACTGGCCAATCAGGTACAAAATTGCCATTGGTGTTGCAAGGGGTCTCCATTATCTTCATAAATGTTGCAAACACCGAATAATTCACCGTGACATTAAAGCCTCTAATGTTCTTCTTGGTCCTGACTATGAACCACAGGTAGAAATAGAATTATAATCAAATACAAACATTTTGGAACTGGAAAAACAGCATTGTTTTGTCGTGGTTCAAGTCAATCAACTTACATTTTAAAATTTTCAACCTCAATTTAGATTGCTGATTTCGGGCTTGCAAAGTGGCTTCCTAACAAGTGGACTCACCATGCTGTGATCCCCGTAGAGGGCACATTTGGATACCTAGCGCCAGAGTACTTTATGCACGGAATCGTGGATGAGAAAACAGATGTTTTCGCATTTGGAATTCTACTTTTGGAGATTGTAACTGGACGGAGACCTGTTGATTCGTCAAAACAAAACCTTCTCTTATGGGTATGTTCCATGGTAAAGTTATAAGGAATTTATCACCAGACATGCATCTATAAATTTGGTTAAGCAAGAAATTTATAAAGTTTTATAACTACATATAGGCAAAGCCTTTAATGGAATCAGGGAACATTACCGAGCTTGCTGATCCAAGAATGGAAGGTAAATATGATGGAGAGCAACTGTACAGGGTAGTGTTGGCGGCTTCATACTGTGTGAGACAAACTGCCACGTGGCGTCCTCCAATGAGCGAGGTGAGGGAAGAATAAAGGCCATGTTTGAGTTTGTCGAGGTCTCAACATGATCACACTTATTTTATGTTTTTCCTTGTTTTTGGTTTTACACAGGTGTTGGAGCTGCTAACCAGTGGAGAAGACAGTGAGGTTGGAAAAAGCTGGAGGATCCCAAAGTTCACCTCTGATGAATTGGATGATTACTCTATGGTTTTCGGCTATGATGTTCCCTCAGACCTATCTTTGGAGGATTATTTGTGAGGATGAAATGCACGCTTCAGTTTCAATTTTCTTTCCATCATACACTATATTTTAGGTTTCTGGTTGTAGGGGTCAAGTAAAGGTTGGTTTTTTATCTGTGTAATTTATCATACGATTATTTTCTTTAGTTTGTTTTTTTGTACCCCTTAGTCCAGTTTGAATTGGTTGAGAAAATACGTTTTTTTTTTTTGGGATTGAATAGGGGATTGAATAGAGGGTAAGAATATTATTATTTCAGAAGATTTTAGGGAAATACTGATAATACCAGAGACATTCTCGTCTGTGCCCAGTTTTGGTATATAAAAGTGTAGTTTGTCTTTGTTTTGATGTAAGGTATTTGCCAGAGAAAAACATTCAGAGAAGGTTCGATTCGAATAGATAGGCAAATGAAAAGATATCACATAATTTTCCTAATATCTAGCATTTCGATAAATATGCAGCTGTCATCCTATTTATTATTTATGATAAAAACAGGATCACTTCAATCTTAGATCCTGTTTATACGATCGATCAAACAGGTGAATGTGATGTTTTTGAAATATATGGTTTTTCAGAACAAGAAAAGCGAATATGTTATCAAATACGAATTGTCTTTGACAATATGTCAATGATTGTTGCTACACTTTAAAAGTCTATAATTTATACATATAAGTTAACAGTTTAAATCTCAAGCGTGCGTACTGCTATTTAATTAAATATTAGAAGTGGTTTTTTAAGATAATCTCTACTGGTATATATAAATTAGAATGAAATATTTTTTATGACTTATTCTATATTGAAAATGTTTTTTTTTTATATTTTTTTCCTACAAAAGAAATTTTACATGTTTTTAAATTTAAGATTTAAATAAAATTTAATAAAAGCAACATACAAAACATTCAATTATTAGACGACAATATAAAAATATTTTCACACTCTCACAGTCGGTATATAATTTAAATTCATGAATTTGAAATCATTACTTGTTTCTCTCATTTGAGAGAAAGTTACTTATTTCTTTTGGATAGATTTCTTGTTTGCGTCCAGTCATGCGATCATTACTTGGGCTCAATCAAGGGATGGCCCAAAAGCAGAATCTGAACGTAAAATAAATAAACGAGACAGCTTCTTCCCATACCTCTACATTTCAACCTCTAACTCATTTATGAAATAATCTATTTATCTTTATTTTCTTCTCTCCATTTTTTTCCTTCCCCACTCCTCTTCTTCTTCTTCCCCATCCCCCACTTTGTAATATGGAATATATTTTTATTTTGTATTCCACAATACAATATTTTTATTTTGGAATATATATAATTTAAAATATTAATTTTATATTCTGGATGATACATTTTGGTCTTTATATTGTGCTTTATTGAACTCAAGATGAAAATCCTAAATTAGAGGATAAAATTGAAATTTTCATGTATTATGGGGTGTAATGAAATTAAGGAGGTGCAGAAAGAACCATCCAGTAAACAACTTTAAGTTTTGCATCTTTGGGCTTTGAAAGTCATTCTTTTTAGGTAACGGTGTGGAAGTTGAAAGCCCATCACAAAATGAAAATGGGCAAGTAATTTATTTGGGTTCTTTCAAGTTTCGGCCGAGTAAAACGTTCCATTTTCATATATGGGTTTGATTGTTATTTTTATTTTCTAATATTCTGTTATGTAGAGAATAAAAAATGGTGAAAAGTGAGAGTAAGTGAGAAATAAAGTAAAAGTGAAATGTTAAATGATTGTCTAGTTAAACTTTGTTGCAAAAATTATTGTTATAATTTATTTATTTTAATTAAATGTTAAATGGTCGTCTAGTTAAACTATTTTGATGCAAATGCATATAAATCTTATACTTTATTGGACTCAATTTCACAAAAATGCATACAAATTTCAGCAAAATTGACGTCGTACATTTCCATATTCCTCGTGTCTCTTCTTACAACCACAAAGGACTAACTAATGGGACATATTAAATATAGGTACCAATCACATTATAGCTTAAAAATGTACACTAAATCTTACAAACGTGTAATGTATGTAGGATGTTCGCACTTATGCTTCGTTAATGTTAACATTGATGATCTAACAAAGGACTAAATAGATTAACAAATTACAAAGTTAATAACTTTATTTGTGCTGTTAAATTTAATAAGTAAGGAGAGCACACTTATCAAATTCAAAAACAAATTGTTATTCAATCATCTCTATCATGTTTAATATTTTTACCTATGTACGAAATTGTGGAGGTTCTTAACATTTTGTTAACGTACTTAAAATTGTCGAATGTGTTTCCCAAAATCTAAAACCTATATTCAAATAGAAGTGCAATAAGTCTTAACTAGGTTTATTATATTTAATCATACATTTTTTTTCAAACACCTTAATTTAACTATATTTTAAGAACTTCTTATTGTTGATTCCGAGTTCTAATAAAAAATACTATTCAAACGAGAGGTACGATGAATTGACACATAATTATTTCAATTCAATTAATGCTTCGGCGTAATAACATTAAATAATTATTTAAAAAAATGAAATATTAGTTTGATATAATCCACTTTATATCAAATTAGAGTATTTAAAATATATATATATATATATATATATATATATATATATATATATATATTTAAACCTTAGTTTTTACCCTTTAATTCATTTTCCAATTAAAATTGATCCACTTTACACCGTTATGGATATCTTCAACCATAACTAAAATTTTATTGGAATAATTAACTTAGAATCTAAAATATGCAAATATATATTCCGTATATAATTTCAATCTAAAAATAAATAAGATTTTTTTTTTCTGTCCGCGTACGAGATATTTGTCAGTGTACTTGTAAATGAAAATAACTGGTGCCAACTTAAGGCCAATCCTGCAAATAAAAAAAAAAAATGGAAGAGTGCATAAAACAAAGAAAGGACAGGACCACATCGAACATAAGATGTAGCCTAGGTTGGATTCTAGCCTACCACTTCTTCTTCCATCGGGAACCGAATTGAGAGCACTATCAACTAATGCTGAATAGTAAAATAATTATAAAAGGTTGAAAATGAAGGAACGGGTTTATCCAATCTCATTTTTCTGGTTGGTGGTAACTTTCTATGTGATGGCAAAATAACGATTCTAAAAGGAGAAGAAACAGTTAGAGACCAAACCCTAACATGCCATCTCTTACTAGATTTGTGGAGTCCTAACCCCAAATCAACATCTGCATATGTTACATGTTGCTGTCGGAAATTAATTACTTACTATGCATACCAATTTGCTTTACATGTTTTTGCGTGCTTCATTGCAGTAGTGTTGGTGAATGATACGATAAGTGTTGTGTTGTGCTGTGTCGTGTTGACTATGCATACATACGGTAGCACTGTGGGGTCCTCTGCAGAGTAGTTTAGTGGGGGTGATGATGAACATGAGTTGAATGGACCACACGGGACAGTGGTGCTGCAACCAGACAAGTGAGCCCACAAGGGGGTGGTTTGGACGAGTGGCGCACGTGAAGGGGGTATGGGCCGGGCCCACTCTTTAGCCCATTTGACAGTGACCCCACGTGAAACAAGTAACCGACACCTTTTCGTCTTCATTGTTCCATCCCTATATTATTATTTATTCATATAAAACGCAGCCTCCCACTGTCCGTATCACTTCTCAGTTTTTCCAACATCAAATTGAATAAAAATAAAAATAAAAATGTTTTGATGCTAATAATTTGAATGGATCCCCGTTGTAACCAGTTCTCCAAGAATCACATTTTCGTCTTCAATTCCACGTCAACAATGTTGTTCTCAAGTAAATTTGTCTCAAATTAAACCAATAATGTTTTTAAATATGTTAATTAATAACGGAAAACGACATTTCATTCTAAAACTACTCTTAAAAATGCTGAAATTCGTCGTCGCTTTTCACTGAATTAATTAATTTGTGAACAAATGGTTGTAACTAAAAGTAGAGAATAACTGGATAAGTTTTAATTAAAAAAAATGATATAACTTCTCTAAGAAATAATATACTTGAGCTTTCAAGAGTATTGGGATAAAGAGACAAAAACAAATATATTCTTTTATAGTTTCAATTTAGTTTCTATAGACTGCTATATGGATAAATATCAAATTTAAATTGGAAGAACTATAAAAGGACAAAAAAAACTATACTCTTAAGAGTTTCAATTTAGTTTCCATATGATATAAATATCAAATTTAAATTGGAGGAACTATAAAGAGACAAAAATTTCATTTTAATTTGATTAAAGAGTATGTGAGAGTGACACAGATATCCAACCTGGTATTGTTATCCTTTAAAATAGCTATTAATTAAAATTAGGATTAATAAATGTTTTGATTATTTTTTTTTTCATTTTAATATTTCTATCATTAAAAAGTTTAGTTAAATAATTCAGTTTTAAAAAATGTAAAATTAATCAATTCTGCGCTTAAATTATATTGTACGTAACTTTAAATTTCATTGTTTATTATATAATTTTAGCATTTGTTAAATGAGAAGTAACTATAGTTACATTACACCTTTAAAAGTTAAGAATCTTAATTAAAAATTTTAATAATAACGAAACTAAACAAAGTAAATAAATAAATAATAAAAACTAAAAAAAAAAAATTATGTCATGAAATATAAAGAACCTTATACAAATTTCTATTTTTAGAGACTAACAGTCAATATCTCACACTTTGGAAAAAACAATGGTCATTTTCTTTAAAACTACTTTAAAAAGTAATTTAATCATTTACTTCAAAAGTTCCTTAAAATCATAGCCAAGATCCATTCATAATATTCAAAACATACGAAGTTAAATCTAACGAATAAAAATGAATTTCCCACAAGTTTAAGACATGTCAAATTGTTATTGAATTTTGGTGAGTTTCTACGGAAGAGAAATCGTCGGAAATATACAACACCACTAAAAATATTATGACAATAGATTCCGTAAATATTTATTTTTATATATTTGTTCAACTTTTTTATTTGTATTAAAGAGACTTAGATTTATATTTAAATTTTCAACAAATCTACTACATAAAAGTGTTTAATTATCCTGTTAAACCGTGTTAAGAAGAATCAAGCCCAACGGTAAAGTTACCAGATTAGGTTGTGAAAAGTAATAAATATTTAGATTGAGGTTAATTATGTACACAATTGGTTTGTAATTAAAATAAAATTTAAAGTCGTATATTTTAATTGAAAACCGTGTTGCATTTGTTCTTAGAGTAACAAATAATAACATTGACCGTAGTGTGAAGGTGATGTGGTCACTGTTGCTTTCGTATTAAGAGTCAAATCCAAAAAATCAAAATAAGGAAACAGTGGCAGTTAGATTGATCAATCAACGCCCAACTACAGGCATGAATCCAGACCAAGAGTTTGTGGGGACTCTATTTAATCAAGGATATTTTTTATATAAATCTTTCAACCTATTTATCTTTATATTTATATTATACTGTGCACATTTAATGTTTTTATATAAACAAGATAAGATATGATCAGTGTACTTTTTTGTTTAATAATCTTTAAAATTATTAAGTGATATTTTTTGTAGTAGACTTTAATTCGTTAGTAGAGGTATATTTTTTGTAGTGATTTTTAAAATGTTTTCTTAATATTTGTGAAACTTCATAAAATATGTGTTTATATTGAAATTACAGGTTACACCACACGCATTCTATTCTTTTGTAGTTAAAATTTTTTATTGGTCCATGTTTTTTTTTTTAAATCTCAAAGAGGTCTTAAGATTTTTTTAGTCTTAATTAAATCCATATTTTAAAAAATTGTAATAATTAGGTTCATCCAGTTAATATTGTGTCAACGGTATTAAGGATGTGTCACGTTTCACTTTATTGACTTGATACAATATTAACGTGACACGTGACATGAATAATTTTCAAAAACAAACTTAATAAAATTCAAAAATATAAAAAAAAATTTTAAAAATGAGGAGCTAACATGTTGTACATCTTTAACACCGTTGACGTCATACTAACAGCATAGACTTAATTATTACGCATTTTAAAAAATATAAACCTAATTAAGACTAAAAAAATTCTTAAGATCTATTTGAAATTTTTGAAAAAAATATGGATCAATGAAATATTATTTTGTCGCCATATTATATTCAAGTAAAGGTTTGTTTTTTGAAATTTAAATAATTGGAAACGATTTAATTGAATGCGATTTGGATCAACACTTTTCTCCACAGCGAGTCATTAATTGAAGTATGTGTTTGTTTGATTGGTGATATATTACACACTGACCTCATTTCCAACTTCTTTTCCTGTTGCATATTCCTTTTTTTCTCCCTTTTTTATTTTTTCACCTTTTTTTTTTCCCCTTCATTTCAAGTCGGGGATAAGACGCACAAGTGGTAAGTACACCACTAGAAAAAGTGCATTTTAAATCTTTGCAACTTGTAGTCTGTTTCCCGTGCTAACTCTACCAAGGGACAATAATAAAGCTCACCAATTTTCCAATTTTTAATACTAAATAAATCAATTAAAATCAACTTTGAGCATAATATACAAAACACCACATTTCCCCCAATTTATAATTAAGAAATAAATACTCATACTCAATTTTAACATTTTTTTTCTTCAATTAGTTTTGTTAATATTCTGAACCTAATCTTCAACTATCAACCTACAAAAGAAAGTAGCAATACCAACTATTTAAGTAAAAAGATCGGGAGCTTCAATAGTTGACTTGAAAAGTCTTCAAAACGCGACTTAGAATTATTAATTTAGTTTGGTTACTAACTGGAATCGCATTAACCTATACAATTAAGTATATTTTTATAATTTTTATTAGTCTTACATTAAATAAATATCAGTAAAAAATAATTAAAAACTTTTTATTCTAATGTTAGCAATGCAACTTTTAAAATTTCATATTTTGATCTAGAACTCCAAATTGACATATTGAATAATGCTAAATATTTAATGTGGTTTGAAGATATGTTATTATTCCATTCTCATATCTTTAGTTTGAGTAGGAAATGATTGTTTGTAAAGATAAATAATGAAGAGAAGAATAAGTATTGGTTCTATGCACCTTTCCAAACTTTGCCAAGGTGGAAGGTAACAACACCGACCTTCGTCTGACCTGTTACTTACACATTACATATTTATAATTTAACTGTCTCCTCTGCTAACGCACAAGAATCACGTTTTTTATGTGCAAATATGTTTCAACAGTGTTTTTGGTAGGCTGTTAAATGTGCTTTGAGTATTTCTTCAAAAAAACATCATTTTATTTTCTGAATCAAAATTTCATTTTAGAATAGTTTATAAGTCAATACATACTTATTAAAACTCATTAAACTTATATTTAGGATAAAGCTTACACATAATATTTGAATATACTCCCAGTGGTATACACAATACAAAAAATAAGTCTAAGTACTGAATTATATAAATAAATAAATTATATATATAAATGATGTTATGTTTGAGAAATAGTTGTGAGAACAGTTGAATTATTACATGTTATGAGTTATTACAAGTAATCATTTATGTAAATGTTAGATCAATTGATACGTAGACTATTTCTTTAGGGATGATTGATTACATGTCACGAGTGAATTTTGATCTTTGTTAAGTTTATTTTTAATTTTAAAATTTATTAGCCCGCTTAAAAATGGGTTGAACATGGGTAAGGGATGATTGACTTCCTAATTCATCCAAATTTTTATTTTATTTAGTTCTACTAATTCAAATATTCACATATTATTTTTTGATTCGAAATATTTAATTTGAATTTGAATTTACTATCGATTCTACAAAATATGTTTAATTTTATTTGCATCGCCTTTTAAAAATATTTGACCTGTCAATCGATCAATTTCTCTATCGAGAATTTTAATCTTTTGCGGATCAAACCATCTCCTATAAAAGAGAAGTTAATACATAGGATTCAAATATTTTATTATTTTAGTGATTATTTTTTAAATTTAATAATTTCTTTCCATTTGATTGCTTAACCTTAATTATTTTTATCTTTTATTATCATAAAAAAAAAGTGAACGCTCGACCACATAGTGCATATATTTTCGTTAATGGCTAATTACTACATTAGGTAGTAAATATGTGTAAGATTCGGCTTTCATTACATTATCACAATTCAAAAAATAATGACAATTATTAGATATTAGCGAAAATACAGGTGTTGTCAGTGTGTTTGATTTTTTAATTTTGACAAAATTAATAATATTTATTTTTAAAATATATATAATAAATTTTAAAATTGTTGTTAAATAAAATAACTCTTAGAGAAGTTTTTTAGAATAACACTCAAAATAAAAGAGATTTAAAAGAAAACGGTTAAAGATAAACTAATTATAAAATAATTAATTTTTAAAATAATAATTAAGGGTATAATTGGAAAACAAAAAGTAGACACAAAAGAATAAATCTTCTTTATATATTGTTATAGATAATTGTTGGTCTTTAGGATTATCTTTTGTAATTATTTATTTTTTATGTTAGATGTCACATTATTTTGTGTCAAAGTTCAATAACTAGAAACATACTTAACGAATTTGAACTTTGTCTCTATTCAAAACTTTGATACATTTTTGTCCTCAAACTTAAAATTAGTGAATATAGTCCTTTTAATCCAAGTACGTTAAATTATTTTGGCGTGTCAAACACGTTTCATGTTAATATTCGAGTTGTTTACACCATTTGATATGTTTCCGCTTCAATATTTGTTGGAAAGCATGTTTTTACACGTAAACAAACATAATTGAGTTAAAAAAAAGACTATATATATATATATATATATATATATATATATATATATATATATATATATATATATATTCAATTTTTAAGTTTAAAAATTAAAGTGTATCAAGGTTTTAGACATGGACAAATTTCAAATTCACATCAAAATTTAGAGACTAAAAATATACTTAACTCAATTTAATTTTTATATATAAAAGACATTGTTAATATTCTTCTTCATTTTTTGTATTATTATAATATGCAAAAGACGTTGAGTAACAACGTCGTTAATATACATCTTTTAATGAAATTGTTTAATTTATACTTAATTCTTTTTAGCGAAATATTATTTTCTTCTATAGATTTGTATTAAATTAAGACATTTTAGATTATCTTTCGATGGCTAAAAAATCATCTATTCTTAAAGAGAATGATATTATTAAAGAAAAAAGAATAAAAATAAAAACAAATACAAACAAAAGACAAAGTAAAACTTATGATAGAAAACTTGTATCCGGAGTCTCAAACTAGTTTCTAAAGAAATTTTGTCTAATATAAGAGTGAAAATCTTAATTTGTTGATTTATGAACGCATTTACACTACAAAAATTCTGTATGTACTAATAAAATTTTACTATTGAAAATAAATATGTAGATAAATCTAAATTTCTTGATGAATTTTAAAATTTATATTATTGATAGATATTTTCGTTGATCATGACTTCATTGGTAGATTCAGTTGACAACAACAATGGGACGACGATGACGATGAGGGTGGAGGGGGAGGAAAAAGAGAAAGAGGAAGAAGAAGAAAGACAAGAAAGAAAATTAAGAGGAAAAGAAGAAGGAATAAAAAGACTAAACCACAACATTTACCGATAAATTTTATTGACAACCAAAACCTATTAGTAATTACCGGCGAATATTTACTAATGAATTTCATGGTAAAACTCACATGATGGTGGAGTACTTAGTGTAATGATTTGAAATTCCCTTCAAAGTTGACTCAGTTGATCATTGTTGTTGTTTTTATTTTTTCTCCCTACCAGTTATATCATTACTCTTTTATGCGGGAAGTGTGGGCTAAAAACAATCCATGAATAACACCACATTACATAATGGGTATGATGTTGCCAAAGATGACACAAATATATTTGATCAAAGAGAAAATTTTGAATAAGGCAAAAAAAATATTATATGCAGAAGAAATTTGTATGAATGAGGATTATTGAGGTAAATTATGCAATAATCCCTATGTCAAAACAATTAACATGATTGAAAATTAGATTGACCAACATATTACTCTTGATGTTGGTATACATTTGAAGACGAATCAATTTAATAAGTACATTATGGTGTGATTTGTTGATCTCTTGTATTTAGTGATAAAAAAATGCATGCAGATAGATATTTGAGTATAAGATATGTAATAAATATTATACAAATTCTTTTATTGAATATATGGGTGACAAAATGGATCAGTCTGGTCCATTTTGGCCTGACTCGTCAATGGCCCATAAAAACGGGTCGAATTAGACTAGCCCGTTAAACAGAAATAAACCAATAATGATAGCTCGGCCCGTATAGGACGGGCTAATGGGTCGAGCTGGCCTGTCATGTTTTTAATTATTTTAATTATTTTTCAAATTTTTTATTTTCAAATTTTTTTATATATACATGAATATTAAAAATATATTTAATCATATAAAATATTTTCTAAAATTTAATTGATTAGTCAATGTTTTTAATTAGATTAATTAAAATGATTATTATATTAAAATTTTAAATTACTTTATTATAACTAATAATTGAAACTTAATTTGTAAGTGTTACAATATTATTATATACTTACATCTTTAAAAAATATAATATTAAAAAATATATTTTTAATTATTCTTTATTTTTTTAAAGCGGGCCAACTGGTCGAGCCGGACCGGACTAACCCGTATTTTGGTATGTTAAATTGACAGGCTGGACAAGTCAAATCAAAATGGGCTAATGAGTTGAAATCTTCACCTATAACTCGTCTCTTCTAACACGGACTGATGAGTTAGCCCTTGAGATCCAACATGTTTTGTCATCCCTAATTAGATATGATGATTAATGAGCTTGGTATGATATTTTAATTATTCAACTCTTAAATACACATTAACCACTTATTATTCTTATTGAATTTGAAGTAAATATTTAAAAAAGTGATTAAAAAAAATTATTGGTGAAAGAAATATTAACTTTTAGAAAATTACCTAGAATTTCATTATATATATATATATATATATATATATATATATATATATATATATATATATATATATATATATATATATTTGTTTATTTATAGTTGTTGAGGTAGTACATATCATAAAATATTTGTTAAATATATCTTTTGCATGTATTTTGCATTTTCACCCAAATGATGATGAATAGGTAAACTATATGCATAATAAAATAGACAACTAGTTCCAAATAAATAAAGAAAATATCCATTTTATCAAAATAAAAGTTATAATCATAATACATTACAAATCATATAAATTATAAAACTTTAATTAGCTTCCGTGAATGATTACTTCAAATTCCTTATTAATTAATGTATTTTATTTTATTTTACTATTTCAATTTACACAACAAAACTTTGATCACAATCAACTTAGGTATAAGTTTTAGAAAAAAAAAACATTAAAAGTATTATCATCGCAAATGAAAACATGTAATTAAATATTTTAAATTAAAAGAAAAGGTAATTTCTTAAACAATTTTTTTAAATAGCACTACAATGATTAAAATAATATAATTGCTCTATAAAAAAAGTTTAAAAATATTGAATTCGTAATATCATTGACATCTTTTTTCGTGTTAAAAAAAAAAAAACTCAAATATAAATAATATTTTTCTTGTCTTATGATTATTCCTCCTTCATCTCCTTTGTTTTGATCACATAATTTATTTTCATTTCTCGTTGATTAGATAAATTTGTTTTGATTTCTTGTTGATAAGATAAATTATATTCACTGATAGAGGTGGAGTTAGACAACAGGGGACCAAAACTGTTTTTTTGGTTCGAATGGGAGAGTAAAGAAAAACCTTTTATGTTAAAAAAATTAAGGATCTGATATCAGTGAGTCCTCCCCTGATTTTATTTATACAACGATAACAACAACATTTAACTTGTATTAACGTAACTTAAACACCCATCACTAGGTTAGCCACAACCAGTACCTATAAGTTTATATATATTTTTTATTTATTTGATTATAATTTTCATTTAAAAATAATGTATTGTTAATCGTATGTTTTGATTGTTGATCTATGATTTAAAAATGTATTATTGTTAAATTTATGATTTGGTAATATATAAAGTAAAAGATAATGAAGAAAGCAAAAGAAGATATGATAGTCTTGAAATGAAAATGGTGAAACAATATTTACATAAGAGATTAAAGCAGGAGTAGTTGGGAAAGGAATATTAGGGAATCAAAAGCTGAGGGCGTATGAGGCGTTAAAAGAAGAAAGGGTTTGATGACAATGAAATAAAATAAAGAAGAAGTGATTTATATATATAGAGTTGGAAATGGCAGCCAATAAGAAGGGGGAAAGAGATCCGTGATCGGGGTGATAGAAAAAACAGACTTTTATACTAAAAAAGACAGCAGGGAAGGTAAGGCAGTGAAAAGAGTTTACAGTACAGATTCTAATTCTACACGAGCTGAAGATGAAGATGCAGCCCCTTTAAAGTTCTTTAAAAAAAAGTAAACGGGCTTTTCTCCTCCATCCTAATGAAACAACCTTCCCCATCGCGTTCCAGGTAAGAATCACGTTCGTACCGATTCTTCACCTTTTTCCCTAATAATCAATCCCACAGAATCACTAATCATTATTCTAAGATTTCCCGACACTAGATTCATGCACCATCCCGCCATCGTTCCCTCTTTTATACAGACTAAAACGACGGTACGACGCCGTATGGACTGTCCAGCATCAGCGACGCAGCGCCAGGGCTGTACAGACGCTCCACATCCGAGTCAATTTCGGCTCGCTTCGCGAACCGCCCTTTTATCCTGGGCCGGGTTTCCGCATAAGCCTTCCGCGAAGCGTATCGAATGGTTTTCTCGAACTTTCGGTTCTTCCTCTTCTCTCTGTATCGCAGCACCCTCGCTTCACGGTCCATCCCACACAACTGCGTCGCCCCTTGCCCTCCACTTACTCCGGACAAACCAATCCCACTCGATTCCGAACTGTTCCGCCCGAACGAGTACGACATCTCCGACACGGTGTTCCCGTCCGGCACCACTCCAACATCAAGCGATGACGACGAAACCTGTTACATAATTTAATTCTCAAGTCAACTCACTGGAAGACCAAAAATTTATATATGATTTAAAATTTGTTACTAGGTGGTAGTACTCACGCTTTGGCTGAGAGACTGGGATGGGTAGTTAAAGGAGGAGAGCTTGGTGCGGCAAAAATCGATGTCGAAGCAGCTTTCTGATTGGTGGTGGTTATTGATGAGGGAAGGAGCGAGGGAAGGTTTGGTTTGAACCGGAACGACGCTGTCGTTTCCGGCGCTGTTGTGGAAGGAGTTTGAGTAATCGAAGTCGAGGAAGGGGTCCATTTCTGAGTAGAAGATCTCCTTGGACTTGATGTCAGGGGCGTCCATGAGTTTCGACCCGAAATTGGGGTTAGGGATGAGCCAGGCGGCTGCGTCGGTGTCGTCGGGGGCGAAGGCATCGGAGGCAGCGGTGGCGTCGTCGGAGGGGACGATGAAGCCGAAGGAGGCAGCGGCGGAGGCCTTGACGATGGAGTCGGCGGAGTCGAAGAAAGGCTCAACGGGGACGCGGTCGTGGCGGCGCGCGAGGGGGTTGGCAGAGTGGATGTCTGAGTCGCACGTGATACAGAGAGCGGCGGCGTCAGCCTTGCACGTGACAGCCGCGGGGGCCTGCTCGCAGACCTCGCACATCCAGACGCGCTCGTGGCGCGACGCCAGCTTGTTGGCGCAGTGAATCTTGGAGTCGCAAGCGATGCAGAGAAAAGCGGAATCGGGGCGGCAGAAAAGCGCCGCCGAAGCCAGTTTGCAGGAGTCACATGGCTTTGGCGGCACGGTCCAGCCGCTCCTGAACCCCTTCAAGCCTCCTCTTTCAATTCCCATGGTCTGAACAGAAAAAAGTACTTTTGAAAAACGCGGCTAATCTAACGGTACTACTCTCTCTTGTTCCCAAAGAGGAGTGGAATGGAATAGAGTTAGAGCCACCTACACGCGGAGACGAGTGAGTAAGTTGATTTCTTTGGGTGCGGTTTTTCTATTATCTATATTAGTCACTGGTCGCAGAGAGGAAATCTAGGTGATGACGAATCAATGCGGGACACGTGGTTCTCTCTTGGCCACATAAATGGTTCGCTCAGACCAACAATATTAGAATAGATATGTATTGCGGAGTAGTAGTTGTCATCGTGTTGTGTCTGTGCCGACGTGGGCCCGTCACGGACATTAGATGCAATCACTATGCTTTTTTTAACATTTTTATTACTTACTAAAACAACGCAGAGGAGTCAAGAGGATCATTTTCTTTTTCAAGCAACCCCTGTTATCTCTCGAGAAAACGGAAAAAAGATAAAACTATTTTCTATTGGCATAATTTTGACTACTTTTACATCATCGATTAACAGAAAATGTTAACAATATAGTTTTTGAGATAATAAAGATTTGCCATGTATGGTAATGATTAAATAATTGTGTGAAATTATTTTACATCATCAAAATTTAATTTATTTTTTATTTCATCATAATTATTTTAATGATATAAAATATTCATATTTATTTCATGATAAATGTATGGAAAGTAAAATCTTTAAACATATATTATGTTTCTCCTTCTATAGTTAATGAGAGCCTCATATCCAACAATCGAAATATCAGGAGACACAATTGGGAAGGGGAGACATGTTAAAGTTGGCACGAATAGCCAACAGCAAACCCACGTGGGTAAAACAGGATATATGAGAGAGAAAAGAAAATGGAACAATTTTAAGGTATTGTTGACTTAATTGGTATTTTGTTTAGGATGTTATATATCAATTTTCTTCTAAACTGATGCTAATTAACTACTAATAGATATTAATTGGTGGCTCACATTATACCAAATGAAAATTATTTCGTCGAGTTGTAAACATCCGATCATCTCCTACAGATATTTAAGCAGATGCTAATTACTTTAAGTAGATTTTAATTTGTGTCTTATAGACCTTCATACGATTATTGACAGAATTTTGAGCTGACACTTTTAGACTCTATTATAGAAATAAAATACTTTGAGCTTTGGAAACAGACAATAGCCCATTATAGATGTATTCATCTTATGTGAATTATGGAACTTGCTTTCTAAACCGTAAAGAATAGAGAAACAAATGTAGTAGTCAAACATTAACGTAAGATGCGGCCTTTACTTTTATATAGAAATAGGAATCGAATGTTCTACATAATTAAGCACTTATTTTAACCGAAATTGTTCGCAAACATCGGATATAAATTATGTGTATCGGTGGAGTTGTTAACCGATGCCTTTAAAATATTAATTTAGAAAGTGAAAATAAAATATAAAACAAGAAAAGACTAATCTCAAATGTTGATATTATTAAATAATAATGAATTGTGTGACATTATTAAAGTCTATGTGTCCTTAGAGTTTAAATCTGGAGGGTTATGTACCCTACAAGTCGATCAAGATGTTCATATAAAGACAACATCATACCAACATAAGCATGTTTTTTATCATGCCAGCATGTCCTTGTGATAATATGCTAATATCGTGGAACGATGACATAACTTCTTGCTCCCTCTAATTGATCTTCAAATATCATATAGATTTTCTTGAAATGATCATCAATAAGAAATTTAACACGCATTTAGTTATTCTAGTTCAACTTCTTCTAACCCAAAGTGAGGACATATATTTCTTGTCCTACAACTATTTTTTCCAACACAATCCCTTTAGTCAATCATACTCCACATCTTGTGCTATATGAATAACTTATTACTTGGGATAAAAATAAGTGAAGATAAAGTTTACCTAACAAATTTAAGTATTTCGCTTAGCAGAGAAAAAATGTTAACATTTACAGTTAAAATTTGGAAGAAAAGTTTGAATGATCTATAAAATAAATGACGATAAAAAAAATAAAATTATATATAAATATGGTAAATTAATCTTATTAATAGGAGAATCTCCAACATTATTTCCATGATTTTTTATATATATTTTCCTAAAGAGTACTTAGAATGATATAGTAATATTAAATTATTTACACACAAAAAAAAAATTACATAATAATGAACTTTTATAGTTTTTATAACCTTTTAATTTAATTTATATATAATAGTTTAGTTATTGTCTTATTAAAATGTTTTTTTCTTATAAATTAGTAATTACTAACAACAATTTTAAATTTAATTCTTATCCAGCCATATAGTTAAAACTTGATATTTTTTAAAATATTTAATTATGCCGGTTGATTAATCCTTTGTTTTATAAATTTGTATCTCATTCACTTTCAGAAAGCCACTTCTTCTCTCTAGTCCTATTTTCTCTCAAAAAATCTTCTTTTCCTACCATAAAATTCTGATTCAATTCTAATCCTTTTGAATAGTCACTACCGTTAGAGTAATCCATACGAAGAGTTCTACCAAAACCCATTCAATTTCTTTTAACGGTGAGTTCAAAATTTTGTTCGTTCTTTACATATAACAATATGTTTTCTTCTACATGCAAGTTTCTTTTTGCTGCGCAAGTTACTTCCATTCGTCCTTAATGAAATTTCTTTTAGTTTAGATTCTAATGTTGTGTCTTAATAATCATTTGGGTCTTTTTATTTCCATAATATATGGTAAATTAATCTTATTAATAGGAGAATCTCCAACATTATTTCCATATTTTTGTATATATATTTTTTCCTAAAGACTGCTTAGAATGATATAGTAATATTAAATTATTTACACAAAAAATTACATAAGAATGAACTTGTATAGTTTTTATAACCTTTTAATTTAATTTATATATAATAGTTTAGTTATTATCTTATTAAAATATTGTTTTCTTATAAATTAGTAATTACTAACAACATTTTTAAATTTAATTCTTATCAAACCATATAGTTAAAACTTTATGTTTTTTAAAAATATTTAATTATGCCCGTTGATTAATCCTTTGTTTTATAAAGGTATAATAACTGATTTGATACCCCAATTTTTTGGTTAAGTTCAATTTGATCCTCATACTTTTCGTTTGTTCCATTTAGTACCCTAATTATCTAGAAAGATTCAATTTGGTCCGTGTCCGTACAGAACATGTATCAAGGCGTGAAACTTTTAATTTTTTTTTAATTTTTTAATTTTTTTTCAAAAAATTTAAAAACTGCCACGTGTTAATTTACCATCATGTCACGTGGCAGCTTACAATCATGACACGTGACAGTGGTAATAGTTGTTTTCAATTTAGTCCTCTATTTAAATTTTTGGTTCAATTTAGTACCCAATTTTTTAAAATGATTCAATTTTGTCCTCTCCAATTTGAGACCAAATTATAAATAAGCTTAATTACAACTTATATATACATGTTATAATAACGTTTTCTAATATATACATAAAATCATTTCACCTAAATACTTAAATTATTTTATTTTTTACATTTTTTATTTTTGTAACTTTTTACACATGAAATTTTTTACACTTGTAAAAAATAAAACAATTTAAATATTGAGGTGTAGTGATTTGATGTATAAATTCAAAACAATTATTTTAACATGTATATATAAGTTATAATTAAACTTAGTTACTAATTTGGTCTCAAATTAGAGAGGACGAAATTGGATCATTTTAAAAAATTGGGATACTAAATTGACAAAAAATTTAAATAGATGACTAAATTGAAAATAACTATTATCACTGCCACGTGTCATGATTGTAAGCTACCACGTGGCACAATGGTAAACTGACACGTGACAATTTTTAAATTTTTTTGAAAAAAAATTAAATTTTTTTAAAAAATTAAAAATATCAGGGCTTGACACATGTCCTGTACACGGTGCTAACTCCAACTTATCGGAGAGGACCAAATTGAATCTTTTTAGATAATTTGAGTACTAAATTGAACAAACCAAAAGTATGGGACCAAATTGAACTTAACATAAAAATTGGGGTACCAAATCAGTAATTATACCTTTTTATAAATTTGTATCTTATTCTCTCTTAGAAAGCCCCTTTCTTCTCTCTAGCCTTATTTTCTCTCAAAAATTCTTCTTTTTCTACAATAAAATTCTAATTCAATTTTAATTTTTTTGAAGATTTACTATCCTTAGAGTAATCCATACAAAGAGTTCTACCAAACCCCATTCAATTTCTTTTAACGGTGAGTTCAAAATTTTGTCCATTCTTTACATGTAACAATATGGTTTCTCAAGTTCCTTTTTGCTTTGCATGTTACTTCCATTCGTCTTTAATGAAATTTTCTTCTTTGGTTGAGATCCTAATGTTGTGTTTTGATCGTCATTTGGGTCTTTTGCTGTGTAGATAGAGTGCTTTGATATGTGAAGCTATTTAGGGAGAAAAGAACAATGCTAGGTCAAGACTGTATGGTAAGGGAAACTATTTTCTTTGCAAAATTAATGCTTTATTGTTGAAGTATAAAATATGGTTTGATTTTAGTGTGTGAATGTTGATAAAGCTTAAACAATTTTCCAAGAGAAACAAAGTTATAATGAATGATGTTCGCAATAATGATGATTTTCTTTTGTGTAGAGAAAGTTAAGACTATTGTAAGAAGAATAGAATTTGGTTTGTGATTTGTAATTATTAAGTGTGAGTGACATTGCTGGTTGAGATAAATTAATTTATGGTTGCTACTATTGGTGTTATGAAATTTGAAGAACTAATGTTGGAAAAGTTGTTATAGTAGAAATTTTGGGAAATGACTATGACTTTTATGAATTGTATGATTCAATTGTTCTTGTGGGTCTGTTTGCTTGAATGACTTTGATGCAGTAAGGTGATTTTACTTATGACATTTATCTTGTGTGAAGGAATGGGTTATATCTTTCTAAATGGTTTTTCTTGTGTGCTTTCTGTGTGATTATGATTGTATTACCATATGTTTGATAATGCATGTATAATGTGTAAAGGGTTTTAGTGTTGGGTTGTCAAATTAGTTATTTCCGATGGGAAATGCTAATCTAAAATGAGTCCAAGTGTATTGAAGGCACTTGTGATGTGAGACAATCCTAACTCTATTAGTATCTGACTCAGGATGATAACTAGGTGGCGAGAGTCAAAGGAAGTTTCACATAGCAGTAATATGATATAAAAGAGGATCATACTCAGGGAGTTAACGAAGTTAACCCTGTCAGTACTTGATGACTTATATGGTTGTTCCACTTGAGTTATTATTGTTGAGAAAGAGGAGAAGAGGGACAATATGACAGGTGCAGAGTCTATTCAATACACTAGTCTTCCTGAAGCAAGAGTCTAAATGTATTATGGTAGTTCTAAGTTTGATCTTTAGTATCTTATTTGATATTTTGTATATTTCAAATAATTAATTATACAACATTTTTAAAAAGATATAATATATTGATATTGATATTTATTCTTGTAAAAATTAGCTTATGTTGAGTCTCTTGGCAAGCGTACCAAAAGTCAACTGTAGTATAATGATTTGAAGTAAGAGTGTCGAACCCACGAGGAACGGATTCAGTTAAAATAACTAATTATCTCGATCAGCATATATATACAAAGATTTTAATTTGATGTGACATTACTATTTCATGAAATTAATACAGTAAAAGCGGAAAAGTTTAGAAAAATGCAGTAAAAGAAACTGGGATTGAATTTATCTATCTCCCTTGTCTGTAATCTGGATGAATATAATATATAACATCTGAAAATACCAATATTGATGCACACTCAAAAATCATTTATACCGATCCCTCGCGTATAAAATTCATAAGATTAGTTTCCTGAATATTGATTCCTCACATATTCAACAAACTATCCAGCATTACGATCGGGTGTTAAAAGCAATTGATATATTGAGATCTATTCCTAGCATCACAGTATATCAAGTATCATCATTCAAATCAGATTTTCAGAAATACTTTCCAGTCAGATCTAAAAATCAAAATCAAAGCATCTATTGATCAGATAGAAGTAAGCATTAAGAGTAGAACAACAATACCAATACTGAGTAAAACAGAAATGCTATATATAAATATCACCAGATTACATCCAAGTTCGAGTAGATTACATTCAATCCCACGGAAAGAGATTAGCCACTCATGGTAGCTATCAAAATCCTAAGAGCTAAAGAAGAAGAAGAAGAAAACGTGAATTCTGTAGCTCGTGGTCACAGCTCCAGCAACTCTGCAGTTTTTCCTCCCAAAATTCCCAGCTAAAGCTCACTTTCTGATGCATGAAACATATATACCCACGAAGTCTCGCTCAAGCTACCCAAGTCTCGCTTGAGCGAGACAGCATTCTTCATCCTGAAGAAAGCCTCTCGCTTGGGCGAGATGT
>Ga0214544_1003732_pt1 | contig 31117 bp, 18 predicted proteins | sample CNSS3metaG_FD_160074 | JGI IMG/M metagenome (GOLD analysis project Ga0214544, IMG submission 160074) | Root nodule microbial communities from cowpea collected in UCLA plant growth center, Los Angeles, California, USA - CNSS3 | ecosystem: Host-associated > Plants > Roots > Nodule | place: USA...
TATTTCTTTTATAAAATATAACCAATTAATGTTAATAGATAATAAAACATAAAATTAAATATATAAAGAATAAATATATTTAGGTTTAATTAATTTTTGGGTTACTATTTTTATCTAAAAATGTCAAATTGGTCATTACGTTTTTTCTAGTCTTAATTTGATCTCGACCTTTGAAAAATTGATGCAATTTGGTTATTCTCGTTAAATTTATTGAAGCAGATCAACGATTTTCATCAAGATTGATAGTGAGATTATGTTAATTACACCAACAAAACAAACTATTTTTATTTACAACTTTAATTTTAATGAAAAAATATTGATCCGTTTCAAGAAATTTAATAAAAATAACTAAATTGAATCAATTTTTCAAAATTCATAACCAAATTGAAACTAAACAAAATTAGAGGACCAACTTAACATTTTTGAACTAAAACAATAACTAAAAGAATAATTAAATCAAATATTTATTAAGATATTTTACAAAAATTGTACTCATCTCTCACTGTCATATTTTTTTTAAGAGAAAAGGTAATTATTTTTTCTCTCATTTCTCATTTCTCTTATTTATTTCTTGAAGAAAAGAAAAGAAATTATCTTTTATCTTACTTGGTAATGAAATATTAATTTAATAGTTAGCATTGTTTCTTTTATCTCATGAGCCTTTGGTATATTCATTTTTTGTGAATATAAAAGAAAACTAATGTATTATGTGTTTTTTCATAACCGATTTTTATTTGTGACTTAACTATACTATATTTTTCCTTTAATATTTACGCTTCTCAAATTTTTTAGTAATGTATGATAAATTATTTTTAATATTATTTTAAAAAATAGGTATATTGATGAAGAATTAAAGAATAAATTCATTATTCAAAAGAGATAAAAGTGAAGCTATTCGTGACGATGGAAACAAGATAGATTATATTTTTCACATTATACTAAAGATCAAATTATTCAGTTAGAGAAACCAATCTTTAAAACATTATACTAATGATCCAACAATCTAATGATTAAAGAATTATATTATTTTGGCCCCTCCAAAATTTGTGGGTAAGATCCGCCACTGTATATAAGCAAATGAAATAAATATAAAGCATTGTCTTAAAATTAAGAATATAATATAAAATAAAATAAAAAACTATTTTCTAACACTCCTATCACCAATGAGGTGATAAATGCTTTCATCTGGTTTGGAAAATAAATCACTAATATCAAGATAAGTAGCATCCATATGGCAATAATCAGAATCACTATCTTTATAAGTAAAGTGTGTTTCTAAGTACTTCTTTTAAGTGATTCTTGGTAGAGTTTAACAAGATGTTTTGGTGTATAACAGGCACGAGTCCAATGACCTTTACCACCGCAACTATAACATATATTTTCATCTTTTTTGCCATTATTTTCACCTTTTTCTTTTTCCTTTTTCACATTATTGTTCTATTTTGTTGATGAAATTTCCTTTATAACCATATCCACGACCATGATTACTAGCACAACCACGACTATTATTATGGTCTCGGCCTCGACCATGATTATATAGATCAGATGTTGTTGCATTCACTTATGGGAATGGAGCAGAAAAAATTGATAGGGCTTCATGATTTTTCATCAAAAACTCATTGTTTTGTTTAGCCACAAGAAGGCATGAAATCAATTCAGAATATTTGTGAAATCCTTTTTCACGATATTGTTGTTGTAAAAGCAAAATAGTTGCATGAAAAATGGTGAATGCTTTTTCCAACATATCCTCATCAATAATTCTTTCTCCAGATAGAGTCAATTGAGAAGTAATTCTAAACATTGCAAAATTATATTCACTTACAATTTTAAAATATTACAACCGTAAATTAATCTAATCATAACAAGCTTTTAGCAAAATTATAGTTTTCTGGTGGTCACATATTTCTTTTAAATTTTTCCACAATACAAAAGGGTCTTTTACAGTAAGATATTTCAATTTTCAACCCTTCATGGAGGTTGCGACGAAGGAAAATCATAGCTTTAACTTTATCTTGCTCAGATGTTTTAGTTCTTTCTTTAATGACATTATCAAGACCAATTGCATCTAAATGTATTTTAGCATCTAAAATCCATAGTAAATAATTCTTCCTCATAATATCAAGGGTCATAAATTCAAGTTTTGCGAGGTTTGACATGTTTAGAACTAACACATAAAATATTAATAATAATCAAATTTCATGTATGAAATTATTGAAATCAATTATAAATAATAATGATAATAATAATAATAATGATGATGATGATGATGATGATGATGATGATAAGACAAAGATGAAAAAAAAACATTTATTATCACAAAAATAATAATATAAGATAAAATTGTGAAGGAGGAAAAAATTAGAAAGAACCGCGGTTGAGGTATGTAGAGCGTTGTCTTTAGAGAGAAAGAATGCTTCCACTAGCTTAGTTAAATAACCTTCGTGCTCATATAATAGAGAAGAAAAAAATAATAGAGAATGAGAGAATGTGAAGCAAACTGTGAGAGAATGTGGAGCAAACTGTTTTGTGTGCGTCTTATAAGAAGAATCCTATTTATATATACAAGATGTAACCAATAAAAGATACATATCAAATAGTTATTACAAATATTTACTTCTAAAGAATAATTAATTATGAGTATCAATCATAATCATTTGAGTAACTAATAACTGTATCAAATTAATAGATGACCATTAATTCGCATATATGAATAATATGATAAATTTCATAGGTGTTGAGTTAATATATATATATATATATATATATATATATATATATATATATATATATATATATATATATAATATGGTAAATTTCATAAGTACAGAAAATGAAAATGACAAAAAAACTGACAGATCAATAATTTAGTCCTTTTCCTAATACATTTTTTTCCTAGTTATATAATTGATATAGTTAATAATACTAACAAATATTAACAATAAAAAAGATAAATGGTACTATAATATTAATAAATAATAATAATATTTTTAAACAAACATTCGTCAAAATTAAATGTACTTCTGTCTCTTTGATATATATATTTTATCAACTTATTTTATTTTCAATTTTTAACTATATAATTTTTACTTTTACTTTTTCTTTTATCCCATTTTGTTTTCCGGTCACCTTTAATGATATTTTTTGTTTTTATTATAACGAACGTATTTTTTAAATTAAAAGAATTACCGTGATGGATATAAATCATTGTAAACTTTAAAATATTTATTTTATGATAAGTATAACTAATTTTAAAAAGTATGGCAATTTTAATAGCAGTTTTCTTAAGACCAGTTTATTCAAATGTGAAGCATTAGGGTCTGTTCGTTTTAACAGACGTATTTGAGATGATTTACTGTTATCATAGAAAACAAAGTTAACAAAAAGAAAAAATTAAAAAAACATTATAATCAATGCAAATTTGTTATTGTATACTTTCTAGAAATTTACAGTTAAATTTGAAAAAATGTCGTAAAAGACCTCAATATAATTTATTATATTATATATATAATAATTTATTTTAATTTAATAAACTATTCTATTTATAATAATAATATAAATAATAAATAATATAATATAATAATATAAATAATAAATTATATAGAGCATTAATGATGTCTGATTATCCCATGGGTCGAGCCTTGACTTGGGCTCTAGCTTGGGCTGTGAGTGGGCATGGGCCCTAACCCAGGCCCTTAAGACCTATTGAACATGGGGGCTTCCATTTTATTAAGTCTTTAAGAGCGGTCTGATCCCTTTACTTCTCAACTTGTCGGATGTCGCCCTTGGCCGCACACTGTCTTAGGTTGGCCGTTTTGTTGTTACTTTAGCCTTCGTTCAGTTATGAGTTTGAGTCCATGCCGGCCCAAGTCGTGTACTTGGGTTGTTTCCGGCATATATGTGAGGGTTGTCATTTATATGGTTAAGTTGACCAGGTCCGATACACCAGTCCCCCAGCCTTTGTCGATACAATATGTCGGTGAAGGATGATATGTATTGATATGCTAGTCGAGATCGGCTAGGTGTGATACACCGGTCCCTCAGCCTTTAAGTGTGATGAACAGTGTTAAGGCTAGAAGAGATTTGTGGCAGGTGAAAAGGTTTGTGGCAGTTGAAAAGGTTTGTGGCAGGTGAAAGGGCGTCAGAAGGCTGACTTAGGGAGGTTTGGCGCTGCCATTTTGGTACTTTGTGATGATTGAAAAGAGTTATGTTTTTGGCGGGAAAGGATTATGACGCTTGAAATTCGTGTGTATAAATGAAGATGATGTTGCATTTCATTCACTCTGTTTCATTTGCAAAAAATTCGTTCACGTGCGTTTAGAGCTGTCTGATATCTTCTCTTCCTCCTCCATCATCTTTTCTAAAGAAATCAGGTATGTCTAGTAGTAGCGATAGGTTTTTGTTGTCAGACTCGGGTAGTGAGCGGTCTAGGAATAGCGGGAGTAGTCGAGATGATAGTAGCGATAGGGAAGAAGTGGGTAGTGTAGGGAGAATTCCAGTGGAGAGGGTGGTTGAAATTAGGGAAGATCCGTCCGAGGAGCTGGCTGAAAGTAATTGGCCGACGAAGACCAGATATGAATGGGTAGCGGCAGATGTGCAGACTCAACGGTCGTTGTTCTGATGGTCGCGTTTGCTAAAATCGTGGTTGAATTGTACGCCTATTTTCGAAAAGGGTGCGCGAAGGGACATAATTGCTCCAGAGCGGGTTACTGCTGTTGAATGCGCGTGCCATGGCCGAGAAGGAGCAGCCGAAGAATTCTTCTATATGTATATGTGCCACTTCTCACAACTGCACATCCGCCTACCTTTTGATGAATTCACTATGGGAGTGCTGCGATTATTGAATGTTGCCCCTACTCAGCTTCATCCGAACAGCTGGGCGTACTTGTAAGCTTTCAAATTACTGTGCATGGCGCTGTACTTGGAACCGTCTCCCCGAGCGTTCCTATACTTTTTTGTTACAAGGCCGAAGAGTCCGATAACATGGTTATTGTTAATCAGCCAGCCTGGTCTCAACAAATTGGAGGCCTTCACTCAATCGTTCAAGCATTTCAAAGATGGGTTCTTCAAAGTTGTAGTAAAGCCGGTTGGTCGGTCGCATTTCTATACCACTGATGGTAATACTAAGTTTTCGTTCTTCTGGACCGGCAACCCTTGGAGATATAAGGTGATTTCGAGGGAAGATCTGTCGGTGGGTGAGAAGGAGGTGGTGGATACTTTGATGCAATTTAGCGATAAGATGCCCACTAAGGGCTTAGTTAGGTTGTATAATTCAGTTCACCCTATTATAGATATTGAAGGTATTTTTTTGAAACTTTGAGCATTGTTATTGATTGGAGTATTTTGATGATTTCTGTGTTGTGTATTTCAGGGCATATGGCGCAACTTGGCAAGAAGAACTTGACATTTTTCCAAGCCCTTCGTAAGGAGAAGGTGGTGAAGGCTAAAGCTGTCGGGAACAATGTGGTTCCCAACTTGCAGGATTCGCTAGTAGACGTCCACATGCATGGAGGTACAAAAAAGAAAGCGGAGTTACCTATTAGGGCGGGCAAGGGCAAGGACGTGAAGAAAGTGTGAGCTACCGTGATGGGGGTAGGCTCGGCCAGTGGGGTGAAGGGGCCGGAAGCTAGGTTGATTGAGCTTCCGAAAACTACTGTGAGGAAAGACATTGAGATTAATGTGCCAGAATCATTGATAAATTCAATTGACAATATGGAGCCAAGAGCTTTGGTGAAGGCCATGGTTGAATTTAGCAGCAAGACGTTGCTGCTTAGCCGACGTGTGGGTTCTTTATATGAACGAGAGCTGAAAGAAGGAAATCGAACCAAGGTGGAGGAGTTGCAGGAGAAAGTTGATAAGCATGATGAAGAGAAGGAAGCTTGGAAAAAGGAAAAGGAGGAGTGGGAATTGGAAAGGAAGAGGCTTGCTACGTGGAGGGTACGATGCCTTGATTCTAAGGAAAAGTTGAAGGGTCGAATTGCAGAGCTTGAGACCGACTATGATGATATCAAGGAATAGCATGATGGGCTGGAGGGTGAACTGGAGGACTTGAAGAGCTACATAATACAAGAACATATCAATGCCTTTCAAAAGGGTGTTCGGCAAGCGTCAGTTTTTTATGAGAATGTTGATGCTAATGATGTTAGGTTTGATGTGAATAAGGATGTTGTCGATGGTGTGCTTATAGATGAGGAGGAATCTAGCCCAGAAGGAAATGGGGAAAAGGAGGCAGTTGACGCTGATGTTGGTGGTGACGAGGTGGTGGCGGAAGACGTCGAGCAGAAGGCAACTTAGGATTTTTAATTTAATACTTCCAATTTGGTTTAATGATTCTAAGTTTGTAATAACTCGTACATTGCTCTATTTTGCTGTTTGATATGAATGTCGATTACTTGCGGTTTAATTCCTCTTTATATTTGTGTATGTATGGAATGTTGGCGTACGCTATTGTATGTTAAGGGTGTTTGACCCAGGCCGCTTACTTGTGGTAAGGGTGGAGAACTTAAACGAATCCACATGAAGTTAGGGTGTTTGACCCAGGCCGCTTACTTGTGGTAAGGGTGGGGAACTTAAACGAATTAACATGAAGTTAAGGTGTTCGACCCAGGCCGCTTACATGTGGTAAGGGTGGGGAACTTAAACGAATTAACATGAACTTAAGGTGTTCGACCCAGGCCGCTTACTTGTGGTAAGGGTGGGGAACTTAAACGAATCCACATGAAGTTAGGGTGTTCGACCCAGGCCGCTTACTTGTGGTAAGGGTGAGGAACTTAAACGAATTAACATGAACTTAAGGTGTTCGACCCAGGCTGCTTACTTGTGGTAAGGGTGGGGAACTTAAACGAATCCACATGAAGTTAGGGTGTTCGACCCAGGCCGCTTACTTGTGGTAAGGGTGGGGAACTTAAACGAATTAACATGAAGTTAAGGTGTTCGACCCAGGCCGCTTACTTGTGGTAAGGGTGGGGAACTTAAACGAATTAACATGAACATAAGGTGTTCGACCCAGGCCGCTTACTTGTGGTAAGGGTGGGGAACTTAAACGAATTAACATGAAGTTAGGGTGTTCGACCCAGGCCGCTTACTTGTGGTAAGGGTGGGGAACCTAAACGAATATGAGAGTAATAACATAGGAAAGTTGTATATTTGAGAACCCTTCGTTTTATTTATTGAATATGGGGTGCCTCGTTAAAACCTCCCTGGCCAAAACCCTCCTTAGGGAAAAAAGACTAGGTGAGGAAAAAGAGTACACCTAGGGTTACAAGTATTGGTCCAACTACAGTATATATTCAGCTAAAGTAGAATTTAAGGTGCGATACATTCCAAGTGTTGGGAATCTCTTCCCCAGATAAGTGTTCCAGGCGATAAGCTCCTCCTCCTGCGTCTTCGCGTATGCGGTATGGGTCGTCCCAATTGGCGGAGAACTTGCCATCCTTCTTTCTAGCACTGTTGGCCATTCTCCATACTAAGTCCCTGATGGCGAATGATCGTGGACATAGGTTTGCATTATACTTTCTGGCAGCTCTTTGTTTGGCAGCTAAGTTTCGTATCTGAGCTTTCTCTCTGAGTTCTGGTAGGAGGTCGAGGTGAGTGGCCATGGTTGCGGTGGTAGCGGCAATATTTGGTCATGTCAGTATTAGGAGGGGTGGTTGTCTTGCGTGGTGGAGGGATTAGGTCAGCTTGTAGGGCCTCATCGAGGATGCGGGAGCGAGCTATGGTAAGGGGGGCATATCTTGTGAAGCGAGGTTGGCGGGGCTCGCGCGGGCGGGTATCAGGGCGGGGAGGTTGCGGGGTAGGGTTGGCGGTGGTGGCTGCATAGTCATTGCAGAATTTGGTGTGGAGGGTTTGCATTTCCTCCATGCGGACGTAGTTGGCTGCACGTAGTTTGAGTTCGTGCATAGAGGCAGGTGGGTGGAGGTAGACGTTGTTGGCGAAGGGGCCGGGTTGTAGGGTAAGTGCCATGCACTAGAGGATCATCTCCTGGTTGAGGTGTGGGGTGCGAAGAGCTACCTTACTGAAGCGATCTATGAACGCTCTGAGTGGTTCGCCTTGTTTCTGTCTAATGCCCAGGAGGGAGATTGTGGTAGTTTGGTGTGGACGGCTGCCAGTGAAATGGGTGGAGAACATGTGGGAAAGAACGTCGAAACTGTCGATGGAGTAAGGCGGAAGGGTTGTGAACCATTCTAGGGCAGGACCCTTGAGGGTGGTGGGGAAGGCTTTGCAGAAGACTGCATCTTGGGACGTGTACAGGGCGACATGGGTGATGTAGACTTTGAGGTGCTCGTCAGGGTCGGTTTCGCCAGTATAGCGGTCCATAGTGAAAAGTTCCCACTAGGCAGGAAGAGGGGTGTTGGCGTCTGGGCTGGTGGGGAGGGAGCAGGTGGGGTTGGATGGGTTGAGTGATCATAGCGGGGAAGGTGGAGGTAAGGTTGTGAGGGGGGATGTGGCTTGTTGGGAGGTATTGCGGGTTGTATGGTGGAACCTGTGTGGTGTGTAGGGTGGTAGGTATGTTGTAGGGGATCTGGGTGGTAGGGAGGGTAGCGGCAGGGGTTGGGGCTGCGGTATGCCCTGGTTGATTGGATGGAAGGTGAGTGGGATGGGTGGAAGGAATGGGTGTTTATTGGGTGGTGGTGAAGGTGTGAGGGGTGGGGTTGTATTCACTCTCCTCCTCTGTGGGCTGGAAGGCCGGGGACTTTGCAGCTTCAGAGGTTTCCTTAGCCTTTCCCTTCAGGGTGGGATCAGCCTTGATCTTTCGCCTAAGGCGAGAGTTCTCTTGTCGCAGCGCCTCCATCTTATCAGCTGCGTTTCTTCAGATCTGCCAGCTCTTGTTGCATCTTTGCTTGGCCGTCCAGGATGGCGGCGAGGTCAGGGGTGATGCCAGCAGGTCCAGAGGGACCAACATCCGCCTGCTTGTTCACTCCAACTTTGCTGCGGGTGAAAACCATCTTCGGAGAAAAACGGGTACTAAAGGTGTTCGTCTCGTGCCCCACTGTGTGCGCCAATTGTTCCTGCAGAGAACAAATAAGATGAGTTAGGCACAAGCGTCACCTTACCATGTAGTCCGCTATCTCCTCAGTTGGCTTCTTCCCGGTTTGTACATATCGGTTTGGACCCATAAGGGGTTACCTGCAGAAGAGACTCCGAAGCTCAAGTGAGTCAAAACTCTAAAAAAGGTCAAACCTGTGATTAATGAATGCGTACCTTTAATTACTGGGGTCCACGCGTATTTATAGAGCATTAATGATGTCTGATTATCTCATGGGCTGGGCCTTGACTTGGGCTCTAGCTTGGGCTGTGAGTGAGCCTGGGCCCTAACCCAAGCCCTTAAGACCTATTGAACGCGGGGGCTTCCATTTTACTAAGTCCTTAAGAGCGGTCTGGTCCGTTTACTTCTCAACTTGTCGGATGTCGTCCTTGGCCGCACACTGTCCTAGGTTGGCCGTTTTGTTGTTACTTTAGCCTTCGTTCAGTTATGAGTTTGAGTCCATGCCGGCTCAAGTCGTGTACTTGGGTTGTTTCCAACATATATGTGAGGGTTATCATTTATATGGTTAAGTTGACCAGGTCCGGTACAGTAATTTAAAATTTAAAATATAGTATTAAATAAAAATTTAAAAAATAATTATAACTCATACAAATACTAATTTATACTATTTATTACTTAAAGGGCAAAATAGTAATATCTCTTTTATATATATTAAAATATTTTTTTATCTATCTCATCAATCAAATCACTCACAAACTCTCACAAACTTTATTTTCAAATTCTCTCACAATCACCTCTAAATTCCTTAAAAAAACAACACATATTTCACTCTCAAATCCACTCAAACTCATCTTCTCCCTCTCACAAATTCATTTATCCAAGTGAACAAAGCTTTAATGATAGGATCAACACTCCGAATGAACTCTATTCATATTTTAAACTAGGAAAATGCAAATTACAAATTAAAAAAACAATTAAATAAAATAGATGAAAAAAAAAATGAGCCGTATTAAATATAAATTGAAAAACATGATAAAAGAGAAATTTATTTGTGTGGTTAAGCATTTCTGACTACAGAAAAAATTACTAGTTTCTAAATGGGAAGGGCAAATACGTCAATACGCGAGCCTCATCCTCTGCTCCCGCTTCTTTTCACTAGAAGCACACGAAAATGATCACTAAGCCGTTCTTTATTTTCTTGATGTATTTTCCGGATATAATGCCATTCTGAATATCTCGGAAATTCATTACCTTCAATACTTCCCTAGAGTTTAGGTGTTGCAGTTACAGTCATCAACACAACCAAAGTTTCTTCCATGTTCAAACACTGAAATGGCGTCCATTTCGACGTGCATCACTATGATCCCCAGTTGTGGCCTCCGGCGGCCACAATCTTTCACTCTTTCGAGTTTGCCGAAGCACCCGAAGCAGACAATACCTTTCCCTTGCGTGCAAAACCCGTTGATTCGGGGAGTCTCGAGAAGGGTATTGGATTCTAGGGTTTTGGTGGCGAGGCCGGGAGGCGTAGTGGAAAGCGAGAAGGTGCCGTCGGATGTGAGGAAGCGAACGATGGAAGCGGTGGATGGATGCGGAGGGAGAGTGACCATTGGGGACGTGGCTAGCAGAGCTGGACTCAACTTGAATCAAGCTCAGAAGGCTCTTCAAGCTCTTGCCGCTGACACAGATGGTTTCTTAGAGGTTGTTACTTTGTTGCCATTTATATTAAGAAGCTTCCAGTACCATATGTGATAGGATGATCCTAAAGACCCCAAAAGAAGGAGAATTAAATGGTTTAAGGATTTTATAGGATGGGTTTAGAATATTACAAATTTATAATATTATTTAGTTTATATTTTAATTTCCTATAGTTAGATAATGACACTTTTAGGCATATTTTGGGTTATATGTGTATTTTTCTTACGTATAGAAAATTTTGAATGCGTGTATTTATCTTCTTTATAGCTTTAATGGTAGATTTTAGGGTATTGTAGAATAGTGCTCAAAGCTTCTTATCAACTTGGGGGAAATGTGCTGCAGTTAGATGGTTATTAATATGTTTCCTTGGTTTCCTATTTATTGTACACGGTGATTATGGTTAAACATTAGGAATCAATTCTCTGTCTGTGCTACCATGGTATCTGTAGGTTTCTGAGGAAGGTGACGTTCTCTATGTATTTCCAAAAGATTATAGATCAAGGCTTGGTGCCAAGTCGCTTAGGATTAAAGCTGAACCCCTTGTTGAAAAGGCCAAGGTATGAAGACTATTGTCTTCTCTGTAACAGTTGTTGCTGATGTTTTATCACTTGATTGTTGTTGTATAACTTTGACTTTGACAGGCCGCAGTAGAATACTTGATAAGGGTATCTTTTGGGACAGCGCTTATTGCATCCATTGTTATTGTTTACACTACGATAATTGCTCTTTTAACTAGCAGTAGAAGGTATTCCATAACTTTTAATGTCTATAATTATAGTTTTTCTTTAAAAATTTAGTAATGTGAATGAGGGAATAATGTTCTTTATTCACAGTGATGATGATAATCGAGGAAGGCGTGGAGGCAGGTCATATGATTCAGGAGTTAATTTCTACTTTAACCCTGTTGATTTGTTCTGGTAATTCTAGAGTTAATTTCTATTTTAACCCTGTTGATTTGTTCTGGTAATTCTAAAGTTAATTTCTACTTTAATCCTGTTGATTTGTTCTGGTAATTCTATTTTGTAGTGTCGGAGTTGCATTTTATACAAAATTTCTCAAATATTTTTCCTTCTTGGTTCTCATGTTTTTTTTGCTAATTAGAATTTAAAAAATTATGTGTTTCTGGTTGCTTAATGAAGTTTAGTAAGTTTTCATGTGCCTAAAAAAAGAAGAGGAAGATGAGAGACACACAATTAAATTAGGGTCATCACTTACATGTGCACATTTAATTTTGGTGATGATGATGCAATGTAGTTAAATTTGGTTACTTTCACCTCTTCTTTTGATATGAACCTTAAGAGAACCACACTATGGATAGAGAGCTCTGAAGACCTTATAAACCCAACACTAAAATCTCACACTTCCTATTTTGGACTCAGGTTTCTTACCTCTCCTGTGTTGTTGATATCACATAAAGGAAAACACTGTTAACCCAAATATCCTTTAGAGAAATCTATCAGAAGCCATAATGTGTTTTGGCGGAAGTATAGCTGCCAAAAAAGTGCAATATATATGTGTGTAGATAGATAATATAAAGATGCAGAAATATTGTTGTTCAAAAGTAATGAAAGACAACCTAACAATATTAAGTCTAAAAATTCAAATAGCAGTATAATTGTAACCAAAGGCCACCAAGTTCAAGACAAAATAATGACGCAACTAAAGATAAATGTTCTAAATTTAATTCACAGCGTCTCCTAACAACAAAGCATAAACCATATTTCTAATTGAATCTTCAATTTGCTTTCCTTCTTCAGAGCATGTGTATTGAGGGGTTTCAACCTTTTAGAGAACGAGTATTAAGTAGAACAAAGGGGTTTCAGTTTTTTAGAGAATGCTGGTCGCGTGATCATTATTGCATCGTGATGTAGTTCCGTTCTGGTTGTTTGCTGTGTCCTTGCTTTCTTCATGGATTGTTTGCCATGCCATTGCTATGTTGTTGTGCGCCTTTGCCTGTGTTAGTGGTCTGCTCTATCTTTGTGGCCATCCTATGCTGCGTTTGTGTTGCACTGGTAAGGGTTAGGGTATAAAATAAGTTTTCGTGTGAGATGAAGTTTAAGGGGTCTACTTTGTTTCTAAGCTGGCCTTTTGTTTCATATAAAACATAATATATCATATCATTAATTAAAGTTATTGTACAAGAATAATAATATTAGAAAAACATACAGAATATTTTAAAATATATAATATGATAAACTAATAGAAATAATAATAAAATTTCAGTAAGAAAATGTAAAATGTTATTTATAATGTCATATAACATTAAATTATTATATTATTTATAAATTTATAAATATTTTAATATTTTTTTATCCAAAGTAAACTCTATCCGAGTTTACAAAGCTTCCACGAGTTTACATAAACTCTCGATGTGACAAAAGGTACTAAGCAGACTCAAAAATGCAGTAGCAGGGCAGAGCCAAGTGACAGTGCTCCTGTAAGTGTTCTTTGGTTCTTTGCTGCAATACGGTTTAAAAATTGAAATGCTGCCAAGAGCATGTTGAGTCCCAAAACAACCGGGAATTAGGAATACATGTTTAAAAGTGTGGTATTGGAGAGATATTATTGACAAACCGTGTAATTGTATACTATAAACCCCAAACACTTTTCTTAGCCTGTGTGGATAAATGTGGAAGTGTAGTGGAAATTGATTTGCTTGTGTAGGGTTTAGATTGAACTAAATATATTTTTATTCCTCCAATTACATTCTCAGTTTGTAGCACATGTATCTAGTTTCCTGTATGTATAATCACATTTCATTTTGAGAGAAATGTTTGGTCATATAATTTAATTTTTATGCTATTGAAGGTACTGGGATCCATATTATTATAGGAGACGAAGGCTACAAGCTGATGATGACAAGATGAACTTCATTGAGTCGGTGTGTGATGTAATTGGAATAACATGTCATCCTCCCACCCCATTGTTTTTTGTTTCTAATTAAGATAAGGATTTTTCATTTTTGTAGGTCTTCTCCTTTGTATTTGGAGATGGTGATCCTAATCAAGGAATTGAAGAAGAGAGATGGAAGTTGGTAATAATTGAGGACTGAATTCAGTGGTCCGTTGCCTTTGATGATTTTTTTTTTATTGTTTCATATTTGGAACTATTTTCCATTTTATATGTTAAAATGTTAACTTTTTTCTTTTTTCCTTTTTCAAACTCTCCTATATCTTTACATGTTTATTTCCTCTAATCCACTTTACTCATCTGATGTACAGATTGGGCAATACATAACATCCAATGGTGGTGTTGTTGCAGCTGAAGAACTTGCTCCATATCTTGACATAGATTCTACCAAGGGACTTAAGGTAATTTAATATATGTTTGGTTGTGTCTACAAACTCAGACAAGCATATTTTATGTGATAAATGGAAGCTAAAAGGAGTTGCTTTTCTCTGTATGTGGAAATTGAATGCACGTAGAGCTGGAATTAATATGTAACTGAACATTCTATAATTTGTTTAACAAGGATATTTATTGAAGTGAGACTTAGACACCTCATAATTCACACGTCTTGTGTGTCTTGGTATTTTGCAGTGACCACACCCATCAATGTTCTTCTTGAGTTCCTCTTTTGCGTGGCCACACCCATTCCTTGAAATATGAAAATCTGGAGCGGGGACTGAAATCATAAATAACAATATTTTGCATGGAATATACAGCTTTCCTATTTAAACATGGATGCTTGAAAATTACTTGATTAGGGTAACACAATTTATAAACTTAAAAGCTTGAATAAGGTCAATACAACTTATAAACTTAAAAGTCACAACATAACTTCAATTATGAAATTGCACCCCTATTATCATTATTAGCATCAGTCTTATTTGAAGACATTTTTATCCAACACAACTCTGCATACCTAATCATAGCTTTCTAACATAGCTGTTAAACACAGCTAACCAGAACACTGAAACATCTGAAAAAAAAATGATCAAAGGCTGACAAACTTCAGTGCAATAGCAAAATCAGAAAGCAAAACAAAGGGAATATTGTTAGGAAAAAGAAGGGGTAGTTAGTTATGATAGTTTAAACATTGTGTTAGTCCGTCAGTTTGAGTGGTTGGTTAGATATAGATAGGGGGAGAAGGATAGGAGAGATTCACATTTGGGGTTGTCATTGTAAGTTAAGCACTGACTATCTGGAAAAGGAGAAATCCTTTGAGAAGGGAAAACCCTTGGAAGAAGAGTGAGTGCTCTCCCGTTTCTTGTTCTTTTTATTATATTCCCAGTCAGCTTTTGAAGATTGTGAGCTGGTGGATGATAAAGACAACCAAAAATGAAGGAAAAAGGTTTTGTGGGCGGCACAATGGATGAGTCAAAAAAGGAAAGAGACAAGAACCACAGTTGAACTATGGGTTTCAACAGTGAAGGATCTATGTATATTTTGCATGGCAACCAAACTTTTGTCCCTGGAACTACTAGATCAAGAGTTGCAGGTAGCAACCACCATGGTCCAAGCTACACAGTGCCCACTCATACTTCCACCACCACTGAAGCTACTAGATACTGTCAAGCATGTGGTGGTTAGAAGGGTACCTAAAAGGAAAAAATGGGTGCCATGGGGATATCAAAGAGTAGTGCATGTCTTTGGCAATAAATATTTGGCTCAAACAAAGCAGAAAAACACAAATGTAATGGGTATTTTGTATGTCGGGTATAATTTTAGACCCAATGGGTCAACCCCAATTTAAATGTAGCGTTTGGTTCAAGAGCAAATACTTTCTAGTAGCCTAACTAAATGTCATATTTTATTGGGTCCAACACAAAGGATATATAGCTCAAATCAGACTTCAAAAGGCTTTTCTGAGGTTTCATTAGCTCCTACTTTTACCGACTTGTATGTTCGACTCCACAGCAAAGCTAACCTTAGTCCTAGGTGTACTATTCAATAGTGGATAACAGTGCAAAGTGGCCACCCCCAAAACCGCTGTAGCGGGATAGTGGTAGTGGGAAAATTGTTATTTTTATCCTGGAGTAGTATGTTAACAAAAAACAAAGAAAGGTGTAAGTTTGACCAGAAGTTGTAGGTCTTGTCAGAAACGTTGTTGGAAGTGAGAACAGAAAAGATGAGCCTCACTCCAAAAAGATGCACACATGTTATAGAACAAAAAAATAGGTTTGAATGAGGTGTGGGTAAGTACAGTTGATATGGGATTTGTTGTGGCCTGACTCACTGATTCATAACCTGATTTTGGAAGCCTAATTGGAATAGTTTGACATATCTATCCTTTCAATACTAACAATATGGTTAGAAAAGATGGGAGAATTTGTTCTGGATTCCAAGATGATGTCGAAGCCACTTTTTAGAATCTAAAAAGTTATTAAAATATTCAAAGAGAGAATAAAAGGTCGAATACAGTTGATATGGGATTTGTTGTGGCCCGACTCACTGATTCATAACCTGATTTTGGAAGCCTAATTGGAATAGTTTGACCTATCCATCCTTTCAATACTAACAATATGGTTAGAAAAGATTGGAGAATTTGTTCTGGATTCCAAGATGGTTTCGAAGTAACTATTTAGAATCTAAAAAGTTATTAAAATATTCAAAGAGAGAATAAAAGGTTGAATCACGAATTCAACTTCACCTGCAACTGCAGGGGGTGTTCTTTGGTGCCACTGCACGTGCTGCTATGTGTCAGCAAGAGAAAAATAAGCTCTCAACCCCGCAGGGAAAAATAAGGTCTCCAGAACAGCAGGTGAACATCTGTTAAAAATAAATCTCCTCTGCAAACGGTGGGTCCATTTGGCCAACATGGTTTTGAAAAGGCTTTAGAACCATGTTCAACTAAGAAAAAGAAGCATCGAACTGAAACTGTGTTTCTATGACAACACATGGATTTATTTATAGAGAGAAATAAATCACTACAATAAATAGAGGGGATTTGATATCATCTCGTAATAAAAATATGACTCTAGAATAATGCGGATATGACCCTTGATATTTCTGATTATAGAGATATGATGTTTGTTATTTTAAAGACATGATCTATATTTCTGTAATAATAACAATTAATTTAAATGAAGGCAGAAATGCTCAACCTTGTGATCTACTATTTTCTTGTTTATTATTTATTGTTGTCGTTATGTTGTTGACAGAATACTTCTTTTACGTTTATGGTTCCTGTAAAATGAGTTGTTTTGTTTTTGGTTGATTCCTAAAACTTTTTACTTATTTATTTGTCCCTCTAAAATTTGAAATCAATGTTGTTAATCTATATAAAATAAGTGGATTTGGGTTTTCATTGATATATATATTTTGTTCTTTGGTTTTCATCCCATCAAAATTTATATATTTGGTTTTTAACTCTAGTATTTATTTTAGGACAGATAAATAGCATTCATTTTAGGATTCAAAATTAAAACTTTTTGGTAGGACATGTTGGCATGACATCACATATGCATTAATGGGCAATCAGTCTATTTACATGGTCATGGGGGCTTCCGTTAAGACTCAAACCAATCACTTGATGTCATACGATGGCATGGAGCAGAGGTATTGGTTTTAGATTTGAGGGGTGGAAACCCAATACAACTTCTACGAGGACCAAAAGCAAAATTTGCTCATTTTACATGGACGAAACATATTTGAGCCCTGCTTTTATATATATGATGTCATTCCTAATTTTTAACCTTGTATCTTTGGGTGGTGACAGGATGATGAATCCTATATCTTACCTGTGCTTTTACGATTTGATGGTCAGCCTGATGTTGACGAGGAGGTATTTGAGACAATAACTTCTGCCTTTCCTTTGTTTCCTCTCAAATGATATCTACAAGATGATCCTGTATATTACTCCTTAGAATTACTCTTTGTTGCCACTTAATAGTTGGCATACATTAGCAATGTCTGTAAGGATTAACATACAATTGTTATTAGTTGCTTTGTTTTTACAGAAGACATGGATCTCTTATATATAATAATACCACATGCTACTCATGTATAAAATATGTAGTAGCTATTGATTTCTGCTGAGAATTATTTGTTCTCCTTATTTCCCCTCTTTTTATATATACTTGCAGATTGCTTGTTATGCAGGGAAATATTCTGTATAGGTTTCCATCTCTGCAGAGGACAGCTTCTCAAAAGAGTAAGAGGAAAGAATATGTTGGAAGGAGATGGGCAGATTGGGTTGGAATTGATAAGTTTTTCCAAGAGAAAAAATGGCAATTCAGGTTTTGTATTTGTATTTTTTATGATCCAGTTGTGGTTATCCATATATATTTATTAAAACATGACTGTAGTGCTTGTTCTATTTTGCAGTAAAACTGGCACGTCTGAGAGAGCAATGGTCATTGGCCTAGGTGGCCTTAATCTGTTTGGAGTCATTATTCTCGGAACCATGTTGAAGTATGTTCTTCACATGATGCATTACATCATTAGTTAGTTTTTCAATTTTCTTTTTGTTTCAGTGCTCTCACTTCTGTTTTTCATTGATCAAAAGAGATATGGCAGTTGCACCCAGTAGCTTCATTAAATTTGTAGCCGACATATTTCCTCTTCTTCAGGTACTTACTAATATTTCTATGTTCAAGCAACTAGGTTTTTCAATGTTGAAAGAGTTATAAATTATCTTTTAGAAGGAACATTTTTACATAGGTTGATGATATTTCTAATTTTGGGAATTTGATGGCAATTTAATAGCTGCAAATTTAAGATGAGTTAATGATGGGGTGGGTGGTTCATGTGAACATGGGAGTGGTCACTTTCTTGATACCTTTGTAATTTATGAAGGAAGAAAAACATTTGAAGATGAAGAAGATTGTAGTAGGACGGGTTAAATAAAATGACTAATGAAGTGCCTTCCACCAAAACACTCCCATGATCACCATCACTTTTTCCCAACATCCCTTACTAATTTTAGACCTTTGTTGGAAAACCCACATCGACTAGAGATAAGACAAATTTACAGTTTACAAGTGAGTGCAAACTGTACCTTACAAGATAATTTTGTAAGATTGAGTCAGACTTAAAGTTTATTTCTTCAGAATCCATTATATTATTCACACTTCCAACGACAAGATACCATGTCCTTCATCATCCCTGATGTGTTACGAGCCCAGTAAACGTTAGGTCACCCAAATGGTTCAAAGGTTATGTTTGAAATTAAATAGTCTCCCTTTTTACTGTCCTACAAAAGCCCATTCTTGCAATCCTGTTCCAACCCTTATATGTACATTCTTACAGTTTGACGTGAATGAAGAAACTACTTTTACTATTTGTCTCTGTATTTTACTTTTGCATATTCCTTTCTAGTTTAGATTGTGGTGCGGCCAAACAAAATATTGCAACACTTGTGTAATCATTTTATTGATGCTTCTGTTGCTTTGTCTAGAGTCATGGCCATTAACTAAATGAGATAAAATGCAAGCATTGAGAAATATAAACATTATTGGTCAAAATACGTTCATACCTTGGCAACTGTTTTTCTTGAATGCGTGAGATAAATTGTGATTATATTTATTAGCATTGTGTAAATCTTGTGATTATAGTTATTATTAGCATTGTTTAACATCAATGTCTCATACGTTGTATGGTAATATTTGCAGATTTATGCTGCTTCTTTCTTTGCAATTCCTCTTTTCCGGTGGTTTTTTATTCAGAAAAAGAATGATGATATTGAAAAGAGAAATACAGCTAGGGAGCAGTGTGCACGAGTTCTTGAATTACCAGACACTTCACTAAGGCAGAAGGTATGATTTTTGGAAGTCATCTTGACCATATAGTATATTGATATCTTTATCTCCTATATTTTATTTCCTATAAAATTAAAGAGAATCTTTCTTTAAATTTATGAAGGCAACCTTGTGTTTGTTTATGGAAACATAAAGAAGAAGCAAGGAAATGTTGGACCTGTTTTAGACCTTCATTTCTTGCTTTATATATTTCTAATTACTCTTGGCTCTCTTTTTATAATACAGTTACTATTTTATAGTTTACAAGTATTCCGAATAAATTGAACGAGGATGTAATTAAATTTTGAAAATGATTCCTTGAATGAATTGTGTATCATTAAATTAGCTCTTCCAATCTCATTTCTGTATTATTTTTGGATGTTGTTTCTTATATAAATGCTTTCTTTGGATCTGCTCGTGTTGTTTGAGGGAGTGGAAGTTTAGATAGGGGATTGCTTTTTTCAGGCATAATGTCTCTGAGAAATTCTTTTTCTGGCTCTCAGCTTTTCAGTGCACGGGACATGGCCCAGAAGACAGTCATAGGAAAGGATCAAATTGTGTATAGCACTGACAAGGACTTACTTGAACAAGATTACGAAACTCGTGACTGGGATAAAAAATTTCGGGAGCTTGAGAGGTCCGATTAGAAAGGGTCAACTATTAACACGTTAAACAGGTAAATTGGGGTATGCTTTATTTTTTCTTTACCTTTGATTTTGTTTCGTAGACGATAATGTATTTTTTAATAGTTATACTTTTAAGTTTTAGTTAATTTTAAATTTATATAATTTTTGTTTAAATACCAAATATTTGATTAAAATTAAAATAAATGTAAATAGTTTGATAAAAATACTTTTTTTTTTTGCTTTAACGATCCAATAATTATTTTAGTTTAGGGGCTTCAAGAAACTACTGTGGTGGTAGCGAGGGTGTGAATTGTGAAGCTGATTTTTTTTTTTTTAAATTAAGAGAGGTATGGGAAGATTTCTTTTAGTGAGAGGTCAAATGTAAATGAATAAAGCAACTAGTTTTTCAACTTCAAACGCGTCTTGAAAAGTGCCAGAAAATGTAAAAGCTCTATATTTTCGTAAAATAATCTTATGAGATAGTGAAATAAAAAGAAATACATAATAGAAGGTTTACTTCATTGAATGAGTGTTATTGTAATTAAAATTTCAGGGAGTTAGCTTTTCTCATGTATTGAAAACTTGAGCAGCACAGAAAGCATGGATGTGGCTCTGGTATACTGCAGTATGTACTGGTTCATCTATCAATTGTAATTCATTTCTTAGATCCAGTAAATTGAGTGATAAAATCTGTAATTCGAACTATAAAATTAGTGAAAATTTCTGTAGGACAAGCAATAAAACTTGATAGGCATTGCCTTTGTATTACGACTTTATACGTCAGTGTTGAAATGTATTAGCGCGAAGGTGAAGAAAATCAACGTTTATCGTACAAGTACCACGGTCATTGGGAAGCAAGACTGTGTAAAGATATTGGTCCGGAAGTTTCTCCTTTTGCGCAGGTGAAAACGAAATTCGTTTTGCTTCTTTGACTTTTTATCTTCGTAATTTTGTGTTTCTGATTTTGTTCTCTTTTATTTTAGTTTGTCGTTTATCTTCTATCATAACACTTTATTGTTTGTCTTTGTAACGTATAGATAAATTGTTTTCAAAAATATTAGTTTGAAATTAATAAAATATACACAAACTAGCATTAAAAAATTAATATTTTTGAAGATCTCAAATTATCAAAGATGAATACCTTAAAAAGAAATTTTACAGGAATGTAGTTTAAAGTCTTAATTTAAGTATGATTTAAATATGAATATCTTCAAGGGTTAAAAGGATATTGAATTTAAAAGATAATTGGTTGTATTTATGTCACAAGGGGTGTTTTCTTAAAGTTGTCATGATTAATTTCTTTTATTTATTTATTTATTTATCAATACTAATGTTTACATTTAGTTATTTTTTAGAATTTGGATTTTAAATGATAATACGGCAAATTAGAAAGATTTTGTGGACGTAAAATAACTAACTATTTTTCACAAAATAAATAATTTCGTAGTCAATTCATATGATATTTTTAGTCGAAAGGAACTCTTGTATTAATAGTTCTCTTTCATAAATCACCGTCGGTTTATTTCAGTATTATTTTAACAATAATCATTTAGGAATAATGATAATAATAGCCATCCATGTCTAAGATAATAAGGTTTGTAAACAATAATCAAAAGATCATAAAATTTCTCACTAAAAAGAATGATGGTTTGTTGATGTATGTAAGATTGATGCTTTCTCTTATGTAAGATTGAAGCTCTCTTATAGTTTGCTGATTGAACATGAACTATGTTCTCCATGAAGCTTTTTAATGGGCACAAAAAAAATGGGTAGTTTTTCACATTGTGCAATGTAGTCTCTCTTGAATAGCTTTACATAGGTTTAACGTAAATATGTCTATGATTATTGAGCAACTTGTGCGTTTTTTAAATGTCTTTTCTTTTGTCCAATGAGCTTTATTGTAAAGAATGCATTAGTGCATTTTATGAAATATTGAATATTTTTCTTCTTTATGTGACATTTTAATAGTTGGATGTACTTATCTCTTTTTAGGTAATGTATATCTCTTTGAATTTGTCTAAAGAGTAATTTAATCTAATATTATATGTAATTGAGAACTAACAAATAGAAAATTTTCAATTAAATAATATTTCTGACCCACTTCTATTTAAATTTTTTTTCTACAACAGGTAATAATAACGTGTCCAACTCTCATAATTTTGAACCTTCAAAAAATAAATAAAAAAGAATAAAATTTCTCTCTCTTCTCACCCTTCGTCTCCCACACACAAAATTTTCCTCTTTCAACCTAACCTCTTCGGCTTCATCTCTCTCTTTCTCTTGAGCTTCATCTTTCTCTTCAGCTTCATCTCTCTATTTCTCACTCACTCACACAGAACTTCATCTCTTTGGCCAACAGAATCTCATACGCTTCATCTCTCCCTTTCTCACTCACACATTCAAATCTCTTTTCATTTTTGTTTTTTTAAGACACTTCATGTCTCTCTTTCTCACTCAAACATTTAGATCTCTTCTTATTTTTTCTTTTTTACGATTCATCATGCCAATGTTTATCACTAACACATTCAAACCTCTACTTATTTTTGTTTTCTTTCTGATTACAATTATGGTTGAGATGAATGAATGAGGAGAAGATGGGTTACAAGCAAGACTGTGAAACATCAGAAACTTTGCACAAGATTTGATCTTTTTCGTTGTAGAATGAAAATGGTATGTAAAGTTCATATTTCTACTCAGCTTTCAATTATTTTCAGCTTTCTCAAGCAAAGAAATAATCTTCTTTTAATATTTTCTTTTATCTAAGTGATTTTTGCGTTGATTCTAACTTTGTTTTTGTTTAAATGCTTGAAATGAAGAGGTTGAAGACATGTCAAACTCTGAAACAGCGAAAACTTTGCACGAGATTTGATCTTTTTCGTTGCAAAATAAAAATGGTATGTAAAGTTCATATTTTTACTCAGCTTTTGGTTATTTTAAGCTTTCTCAAGCAAAGAATGTTAGGTTTATATAAGGAGGGGGTATCATTGGGGAAATACAACACCAATGAGACCTGAGCCCAACTACATAAGGCATTGACACCACTCTCAACCCAAAACCTTAAGGCAATGGGTTTATGGGTCTTTATTCTTATATAGTGCTCTACTTTCTCATTTCTGGTCAATGTGGGACTTAGACTTACACTTGGATTCCTAACAATCTCCCCCTCAAGGGTGAGTCCCTTCAACCACATTGGTACATTCCCCCTCCAGTGGAAGCTGCCCAACCACGAGTACTCCTTTTCTGCCCTTTTCTGTACCGCCGTTCTTATTAACGGGACACGCTTACTTGGAACCCTTATCTGGGACCCTTGCCAGAAAGACTTTCGATACTAGGACCATACTGGTACTGCACTCGTCAGAGCCGATATTAACCATCGGCTCTGATACCACTTGTTAGGTTTATATAAGGAGGGAGTATCATTGGGGAAATACAACACCAATGAGACCTGAGCCCAACCACATAAGGCATTGACACCACTCTCAACCCAAAGCCTTAAGGTTTTGGGTTGAGAGTGGTGTCAGTGTCTTATGTGGTTAAGCTCAGATCTCATTGGTGTTGTTCTCCCTAGTGAAACCCCCTCCTCTGTAAAACCTGACAAGTGGTATCAGAGCCGATGGTTAATACCGGCTCAGACGAGTGCAGTACCAGTATGGTCCTAGTATCAAAAGTCTTCTTGGCAAGAGTCCCAGGTAAGGGTTCCAGGTAAGCGTGTGTTAAGAAAAGAATGGTGGTACAAAAAAGGGCAGAAAAGGAGTACTCGTGGTTGGGAATGCTTTCGCTGGAGGGGGAGTGTACCAATGTGGTTGAAGGGACTCACCCTTGAGGCGGAGATTGTTAGGAATCCAAGTGTGAGTCTAAGTCCCACATTGGCTAGAAATGAGAAAGTGGAGCACTATATAAGAATAAAGACCCATAAACCCATTGCCTTAAGGTTTTGGGTTGAGAGTGGTGTCAGTGTCTTATGTGGTTAGGCTCAGATCTCATTGGTGTTGTTCTCCCCAGTGAAACCCCCTCTGTAAAACCTGACAAAGAAATCATCTTCTTTTTATATTTTCTTTTATCTAAGTGATTTTTGTGTTGATGCTAACTTTATTTTTGTTTAAATGCTTGAAATGAAGAGGTCAAAGACATGCAGGACTTTGAAACAACAGAAACTTTGTACAAGATTTGATCTTTTTCATTGTAGAATGAAAATGGTATTTAAAGTTCTTATTTTTCTCAGCTTTCGGTTAATTTCAGCTTTCTCAAGCAAAAAAATCATCTTCTTTTTATATTTCCTTTTATCTAAGTGATTTTTGCATTGATCCTAACTTTGTTTTTGTTTAAATGCTTGAAATGAAGAGGTCGAAGACATGCAAGATTCTGAAACAACAGAAACTTTGCACAAGATTTGATCTTTTTCGTTGCAGAATGAAAATGGTATTTAAAGTTCTTATTTTTACTCAGCTTTCAGTTATTTTCAGCTTTCTCAAGCAAAAAAATCATCTTCTTTTTATATTTTCTTTTATCTAAGTGATTTTTGCGTTGATCCTAACTTTATTTTTGTTTAAATACTTGAAATGAAGAGGTCGAAGACATGCAAGACTCTAAAACAACAAAAACTTTGCACAAGATTTGATCTTTTTCATTGCAAAACGAAAATGGTATTTAAAGTTCTTATTTTTACTCAGCTTTCGGTTATTTTCATCTTATGTTTCCATCTGATTCCATTTTTTATGTTAGATCGATTATTTGTTTCAAGAATACAACCAAGGTAGAAACTTTTCTTCTTCTCTGGAATCTTTTCTTCTTCAAACAGATTTTAGTACTTTTATGGCTCTTTGTTTTTATGATCGATGAAGGTTTTCTTTCATATGAATGACATACAAGTTATTAGATGGATGAAGTGTTTGAAGAATACAACAAAGGTAGAAACTTTTTTTCTTTTGTCAACTAGATCAAAGTATTTTTGTATTTGTTTCTTAGTATGTTGAATGAATGTTTTATTTCAGATGAATCAACTATTTGAAGAATACAACAAAGGTTGGCTTTTTTTTCTGTCATGAAGGAAGATCGATGATCTGTTTCAAGAATACAACCTAGGTAGAAGCTTTTCTTCTTCTCTGGAATCTTTTCTTCTTCAAATAAATTTTAGTACTTATGTATGACTTTTTTTTTGTGATCAATGAAAGTTTTTCTTTCAGATGAATAATGTACAAGTTTCTAGATGGATGAAGTGTTTGAAGAATATAGCAAAGGTATAAACTTTTGTTCTTTTGTTTGCCGGATCAAAGTAAGTATTTTTGTATTTCTTTTTTGGTATGTTGAATGAAAGTTTTATTTCAGATGAATCAACTGTTTGAAAAAAGACAACAAAGTTTATTCTCTATAAGTTTTACCTCTTCTACAACACATGTATGTGTTACTTTTGTTTGAAATGTTTCATTTGAAAAATGTTATATAATGATTTTATCCAAAGTTATTTTTTCTATTCAAAAGGTTTCATTTGACAAAATTTATTTAATTTAATCCTTTATTACGCAATCAATTTTAATAAATTGTGCGTAAGTGCAGGAATTCTCTTTAATGGCCAAAGATATGCAATCAATGTGAACCATCATGCTGGCTGTACATTTGTGACGGTTGGAAAAGTCATAATAAATATTTATATTTGAGTGCATTTATATTTGTGAATCTATAACTTTTTATTAAAAATAATTTTTTTTACATTTATTGATTTAACCATAATCTTTATTATTTAATAACTCGTGTAAGTGCAAGATATGCAATAAAGAAAATACTTAATAAGGTATTTTCGCAATAGTGGACTTACAACTATTGTGCGCCATGGATCACTAAACGAAGTCCAACGTAATTTGGTGATAATAACAATGTCTATGAAGATAGGTCGTGGCTGGAAAAAGTTTTGTGCCTTTCACTCACTAAAGGAGAAAAGTTCTGTTATTTTTGAAGTTGAGAGTGAAAAGACAAGCATGCATGTAAAAGTTCTTTATAATCTACCATTGCATTGTTTTAATATGTGTAGTTTATTATTTTCTCAAAAATATCAAGTAACTTGTCATTTTTTTTTATTTTATATTTTATATACTTTTGGAAGAGTCATTAATTAAATTGTTAAGAACTTTAATGAAAGAATGGACAAAAATAAATAATAAGAACTTTTTAAAATATTGTTAAACTTTTAAAGGTATCATGTTAATATGAATTTTTGTATCATATTATATTCGTTAATAATATGAACTAAAAATCTATGAATGAAATTAATGGATAAAATTAGTTATTATAAATAAATAAATTAATTTAAATTGAATTGAATAAATATTACAAATTAAATAAATTGAATTGAATTAAATTAAATAAATATTAGAAATTAAATGTTTTATTGTCATTAATGTTTTTCATATTTCAAGATTACAATTACATTTAATGCAAATGTATTCCAAGATAAGTTGACGTTTTGCACTACTCAAGAAACAAAATCTATTTGTATTACGAAATCTTTTCGAATTCCAACTCATGAAATCTCTTTGTATTTAAAATTTGAAAAGTAATTACTTTTGAAATAGCACTTAATAATATTTTTAATTTCACTGATGTAATTAATGACACACAAAACTGTCGTATCATTGACACTAGGTTTTTTTTGTAATTCAAAATTTTTTAAATATAATTTGAAAAATGACGAAGAAATTTAATTTGCAACAATGATAAACATTTTTGTATTCCAACATATATGATGGTTTACACCGCTCAAAAAAAGATAATCTTCCAACATGTTTTAGAGGTAATTAATGTCATACCTAAGTCAGAAATGATTAACAATATTTCAATCTCTTCACATTATCTAAGGTTATTCACATTATTTATCAAATTTCTTTAGAATTTGTAATTTGGATAATAAACAATGAACTTTAAAACTTAAGTTTAGTTATTTTTATTATATAAAGTATTTATCACAAAAAAAAAATGTATTACATAAAATACCAACCTAACATAAGATTTTTTTTTTAAGTTTAAGGTAGCATCTTTAAAAAACTTTTTCTTCTTCCAAGAAAGTAATTAATATTAACAACAATAAAAAATAACTTTTCATTCTTCCAATGTTACTTCAGTTATCTATCATTACTTATTAAAGAAATAATGTTTATTGGGCTCCATGCTTTGCCAACTCATGGTTCTCAAAATTTAAGAAAGTTTTCCCTCTTCCCATATGTCTTTCTCATTAATTATGGCATATTAAGAAAGTAAATATTTGTTGTGTCTCAATGTGATACATCTGCATAATTAAATCCTTTTAACAGTCATTTCTTGTATTATCATTTATAATTTATAATTATAATTTTCTATTTTATCACAATTATTTACGTAATTTCTTGAAGAATGTTTGAAAAATTCTCACCTTTTGCAAAGTTTAACTTCCATAAAATTTTGCCCTTTTGAGGCATTAATTATGAACAAAGAAATTAGTTTTTTTTTTCTAAGTGCACAATCATATATGTATCTTTTCAACATTCCTGCCAAAAGCCTATTATGATTTTTTATTTTGTAAAACTTTACGTAGCTTCTTGAAGAAGCTTTGTACAATGTTGAAAAGTTCTTGAAGAAGCTTTGTACAATGTTGAAAAGTTCTCACATTTTTCAAAGTTAATCTTTCAGGACACAATCTCTTATTACTCCAAAATAAAGAAACTTGTGTTCTTCCAAGTTATTAATTATAATGAAAGCAATTACTTTTGGTGTCTCAATGCACTATCATATATAGTTGTGCATTAAGTCATTTTTAACTTAGCTTCCTAAAGAAGCTTTTACAACTTGGAATACCTACTTTCAACACATTTTTTTTTTAATTCTGACAACATTAACTATGAACAACATTTTACTTTGCATGTTCCCACAAAATGAATTGATGTTAGAAAGAATATCAAGAATTTCTCAGAATATGAATAATAGTTATACCACAATAACTGCAAATAAAAAACTTCTCACTTTCTCAAGAATTAATTTACCTATTCCAAGATGATTGCATTAATAATTATTACAACATTAAATATCAACACTATGAATGATGGTTTGTGGCACTCAATGCACATCCAAACATTGCAGTGTTATCTACATGTTCAAATTGAACATATCTACCAAATTCTCCCCTATACAATGCACTTTAAATATTTGTACAACCTAATTGATTTAATGTATTATAACTTATAATTAATATTAATTTAATTTTTTTAATTCAATTTCTTTGTAAACATTTCAAAACCTCTCAATTAGCCATATTTACTTCTCATCTTCCACCATCACCTAAAGTGCACTTAATTATTAAATTAGTAGTCTATATTGTACATGGTTGGAATTTGAAGTTTAAATAACTGAATTTGAAACTTACTATTTTTATATTTTTCTATGTACAATAGATGAGTAAATAAAAACGTTATTACATATCATAATTTATTCTTCAGATATACGATATTTTTAATTCATGATTTTCTAATTTAAATTGGACTTCTGAATTTAAATTGTTTAAAAAAATTTAATATTATTTGAAAATTTTATTTTTAATATTAATATCGAATGACATGTAATCCTATATTTTATTAACTTCTCGGTATGTAGTTATATATTGGAAATTCACTTCATTACATTTTGGCATATGTTAGTGTATTAATTAATTTTACATACATTTTTTTTAATTTGTTTAATTAAAAAAAATAAAAAGGTCTATAGGAAGTTTTTACTCACTCATGCTCAAGTTTATTTCTTAGAAGGATTTACTTTTAGATTTTTCAAAGCATCTTTACAAAGGTAAACTAAAAATGTTATTCTTTTAGATCATTTATCTCAATAAAATGCAAATGGTGGTTAATAAATTGTCCAAGAATAATATATATATATATATATATATATATTAGATATATATAATACAAAATAAATACATGTAATTTATAATATATAATATATATTTACTCAATAAGCTTTCCATACTTTTCAAAACCTACTTTTCATCTTCCAAAAATAAAAAAATGTTAAGAAGAATAAAAATAACTTTTCAATTTCTTCTACTTCCAAGGTATATTTTCTCAACTTCTTAAAGATGAAGAAACTTTTGTCTTTTCCAACATGTCTTCGTCATTGATTAAGATTAATTATGAAGAAACCAATAATTTTTTGTGTGTCTCAATGCAATGTTATATTTGAATTTATTATATTATAATTTTAAATAGAAAATATTTTAAAAATCTACCTACCTTTTTTAAAAGACTTTATACAGGTTTCAAAATTCTTCTTAAAGTTGCTTATTTAATAAATTTTCAATGTCAATAATATAAAGAATAAATGAAAAACTAAATTTTTGGTCACATTGTCAATAAAAAAACTTCTCGCATTGTCAATATCAATCACTTTTCGTCTTCCAAAAATCTTGCAAATTTCCCTCTTTTAACACATTGTCTTTTTGAATTATGATTCTATTTATTGTGAACAACAAAAATTGTGATTTGTGGAACTGAATGACTGCAAAACATCAATCAAACATATAATTAAGATTTAAGACATTCCAAAACGTATTATTTATCAATTTTAAGTATATATAAAATATAAAAAATTTATATTATGATGTTTTTTTTGAGATGTTACCTGTTGTTTGTTTATCACTAATATTCATTTTTTTTATTGTTGTTATATATTATTGATTAGTAATTAGTATTAATAAAATTGAAAGGATGGCTTAAAAATATTGTTTTGGAAATCAAAATCTTCGTCCATTAATGTGTTTAGAAGATGATTGATCTAATATTACTTATTATGTTTATATTCTTAACTTTATACCAATTTATGATTAAATTCAAATATTAATTTAAGAATAAATTTATGTTTATGCAAAATTAATATCATATTATCATTTTATATTTTTTTTGTATAATATTACATTACATTGAATTTACATTGGGAACTTTTTTTTTTCATTTAATGTCCTTGAAAACCGAACTTTTCATCTTATAGTCGATTTTTTCAAACATCAAACATTAGATAATATTAAGTAATATATTCCTCCTGTCTTTTTTAAAATAAATTTCAAAATTAATTGATTGGAAATCAAATCTTTCTCTGATTTTAAATTGTGAAAATTTTCTCATAATATATATAATAATAATAAATTTTGGATTCAAATTTGAAATCATGTGATAATAAAATTTAAATTTAACATTTAAAATAAAAAGTATATACAATTTTTTATAATAAATATTTTAATATTTCTGATAAAAAGATATATATTCAAATATTCAAAAAATTTGATGACTCATAACTGTATAATAATATATTATAAAATGTAATAATATTTAATAACAATATAAATTTAAAATGTCTTAATAAAGTTTGAATTTGAAATTCAAATAAAAAAAATTGTAATATAGTGTTGGTTTTCTTATGAATTTTTTAATTTATCAAAATAATTTTAAGATATTTTTAATTTATGAGAAAAATTCGTATTTAAGATATTATGAAAATCTAAAAATATAAATTGAAAAAAATTAATAAAAATACAATAATAATTACAATTAAAAATAATAAAAATTAAAAATATGATATAAAAGAATAAATAAGTAATATAATATTTAAGAATAAAAGCTTGTGGTTCTTAATAATATAATAATATATTAACATATTAACTCTAATATAGTAATAACAGTAATAATAATTAAAATATATTGTAAAACAATAAATAAATAATTGTAAAATCTAAAATTTGGTTACTGATATGTATGTTTTCAGATTTGTTTTTGGTTTTTCGAATACTTTTCTTTAATTGGTTCAATTTTTTTTGTTTGCAAATTTTTTTCGTTCACTTTTGCTTTTTTAGATTTTTTTTAACCGTGTTCATGTTTTCCATTTTTAAATTTTTGTGTTCATTAATTTGTAGATATTTTTAATTCCATTTTTGTTAGACATATTTGTTTTTCTAGATTTTTGTTTTCAATTGGTTCAAGTTTGTGTTATTTAATTTCAAATGGTTGTATCCAATTTGTACATTTTCTATATATATATATATATATATATATATATATATATATATATATATATATATATATATTTTTTTTTTTTTTTATATTATTTATATATTTATCTATTTTTTT
>Ga0214544_1003733_pt1 | contig 31115 bp, 14 predicted proteins | sample CNSS3metaG_FD_160074 | JGI IMG/M metagenome (GOLD analysis project Ga0214544, IMG submission 160074) | Root nodule microbial communities from cowpea collected in UCLA plant growth center, Los Angeles, California, USA - CNSS3 | ecosystem: Host-associated > Plants > Roots > Nodule | place: USA...
CAAAATATATATATATATATATATATATATATATATATATATATAGACACGAGCATAAACATATGTGCGATAGTGTGTACGCATTCATTGATGATATTGTATAAAATATCTGAACTGGGAGGTTAAATTAATAACAAAATTGTATTGATATTGGTATTTAATATTTCTTTTTAACAACTTTTTATCAACAAAAGATAACATACTAAAAAATGTAATATTGCTCTTATTTCTTCTTACAGGATTTACTAATACCAAATATTAGCAGAGTTGAAATATCTAGTGAGAAAAAAAAAAAGGTGATATTTAGTGTTGGAAAATTTTCGGAGGCTAAGAACAAAAATTCTGGTCGATTTAATAACAAAAGGAGCCAAATCTTTGCAGCGAAAGGATTTGGTTGGAGCGCGTGTATTGCACGCTTCAGTAACCAGAAAACATAAGAGAAAGCGCTCCAACTGTTTTAGTCGCTTATGCAGTTTGTATGGTCTCAAAGAGCCCAATGGCTGCTACCAAGATAGGACTCGGAGTTGGTCCCGTCCCGACTCACCGAGTCACCGCCGTCGCCGCTCCTTCATCCGCCGCATTCTCCCCGCCGCCACAGCACCGCCTCTTTCTCCTCAACTCGCGGCGTGCCCTCAGACCCCGCCCTTCCCCCCAACCCCTTCGAATAGCCGCCGCCGCCTCCTCCTCCTCCTCCGTTGCTGCGCCAGGTCTTTATCGTCGCGACTACTACTACTTTGCGTGAATGTGACCGTAATCTCACGGCGGCGAATTCAATGCGATTTTCTTTAATTTTGTTTTTTGTTGTTTTGCTTTTTCAATTAAGTTTTGCTTTGGAGGTTTTCGGAGAAAACGAGGTTTTGTTGTGTTTCGAATTGTGAGTTGGTTTTGGAGGATTGGTGTTGAAGCACGAGAGCGAGTATTGATTGTGGTGCTAGTGTGGGGGAGGAGTCTGCATTGCTAATGTTTTTTGAGTGGCAGCTGTGTAGTTAGGATTGGGGTTTAAGCTGTGATTTTAGATTGAAATTGAGTACAAGGTGAGGAAAACGTGTGGTGAGAATTGGGTGTTGGGAAAAATGGTGGGTGGTAGTAACGGGGTTAGATAAATCGTATTTCATTCGTGAGTACAGGCATTTGAGACGGAGGCATCAAGAACTTTGGGTTTGGAAGGCTGTTTTGGAATTTTAGAGCGAAAAGATTGAATTGTGTGGTTGTTGAATGAGTGTCGTGGCTTGTCTTTGTGAGGTTTGATTACAGTCTCAGTTAGTCATTTAGGCTAGTCAATAAGGGCATCATCATCTTCATCATTATCATTTAGACTAGTCAATAAGGTTTTTGTTTTAAGCTGTAACAATTGATATAAGGTAAGGGAAAATGTTTCATGACGATTCGGTGATGGAAAAGATGGTGGGATGTAGCTACGGGCTTGATAATTTGTATTTAATTGTCTGAGAACGAGTATTTGAGATGGAGGCATCAAACACTTGGATTTTGGAAAGCAGTTTTGGCATTTTATAGCGAAAAGCTTGCATTGTGCTGTGTGATTGTTAATTATTTGTTCTGGCTTGTCTTGGTGGGGATTGATTAGTCTCACTTAGTGATGTAGACTACTGAATAAGGGCGTGCTTATCGTCATCAGTGATACTAATTCTTTTGGTTATTTCCTTGAGTAAATTGTTGTATGCATTGACAATGTGAAGGTTTACCAACCATTATGTATGGAAAATTTTGTTAACTTTTACTATAATTGTTTTAAGGTAATAACTTTATTGGTTAAAAATGTAAAAAAAAACTTACATTGACAATGCATGTTAAAACTCTTTGATTAGCCCAGTTCTCTCGGCCTAAAGCTAGTGCCAACCTTTCTGGCAGGTGTTGCTTTAATGACTCTGTAGAAGTTTAATGTTTTCTCTAATTGTAGTACCGTTGGCTTATGGAGAATGTTATTATTGGATTTTCCTTGAGTTTGTCCTTAGTTTTTGACAATGTAATTCCCTTGTTATTGGTCTTTCTTTTGTTATTGGTAGACGTGAAAAGTTGATTGTGGCATCCTTTTTCTTCTCACAGGAAAAGGAGTAGAGAATGTGGTAATTATAGGTTCCGGCCCCGCAGGATACACAGCAGCAATATATGCAGCACGTGCCAATTTGAAACCTGTGGTGTTTGAGGGGTACCAAGTTGGTGGTGTCCCTGGGGGACAATTAATGACTACAACTGAAGTGGAGAACTTTCCAGGATTTCCTGATGGCATAAGTGGACCTGATCTGATGGACAGGTGTTAAAACTACTTTGTAATTGATTTTACTCACCTGGCTTTGGAATTCTCACATTTTTCTGCTTATCCAGGATGCGACGGCAAGCTGAACGTTGGGGTGCAGAATTGTATCAGGAAGACGTTGAAGCTATTGATGTCAAAAGTAGTCCTTTCACTGTCCAAAGTAGTGAACGTAAGGTGATATATTCACTAGCAGCAAGCTGATTTACAATTTCATGATTGTGTAGACATATTGATATTCCCAAAGCTTCAAGGTTTTATCTTTTATTTTTATTGATTTTTTTAATCCACCTAGTGATGCTCTTGTTTGGAATTAAATTTATGCAAATTCTTGTACATATTTGGTAAAAGCTTTTAGTTTGAAATTAATATAGGAAGTATCTTTCCTTCGTAATGTAGGTCCTGGCTTGAACGTCACTCAATTTACTGTGTATATACTGAAATTATTGCCATTACTTGTGATACTGATTTACTTTTATTCTGTCTTCTGACACCGACATGTTTGTTTAATTTTATTATCTTTCTGGTTGTGTTTATTGAGAAGAAAAGCAGTTGTAGTTACATCAGGTTTTCTCGATTGTATCATAATTCAGGTTAAGAGCCATACTGTCATTTTTGCTACTGGAGCTACTGCAAAACGACTTAGGCTACCTCGAGAAGATGAATTTTGGAGCCGAGGAATTAGTGCTTGTGCAATTTGTGATGGAGCATCTCCTCTCTTCAAAGGTCAAGTTCTTGCTGTCATTGGAGGGGGGGATACTGCTACAGAAGAAGCATTATACTTAACAAAATATGCTCGCCATGTCCATTTACTTGTACGTCGGGACCAACTGAGGGCTTCCAAAGCTATGCAAGATAGGTGTGTCTGATTAAAATTTGTCGTTTCTTGCTTGTGAATATAGTCTGAATGTATCATGAACAATCTATAAATTGAACTTGGTAATTACCTACTTATATACACTTCATATTGTATAACTTCATCTCTCTCTTTCTCCCCCACACACTCGCTCACACTACTCCTGTGGAAAAGGTAGAGTCTTTTACAATCTTTGTTAGATCTTTCTTTTAATCTTATTGTCTGTAGTGGGTTCTCTGTTGCCGAACCTTTATATATGTATTATTATGTACAAAATGTTTTTTATTTTCTACCTTATGCTTGATTAAGGTTATGCAACTTATAATTATACTTTTAGGTTCCTATTTTTTTTTACTTGCCATACACATGATGATAATTTCTTTTATCTTTAAGTGAATTTTTATTATTCTCTGTTTCAATGTTTTATATGTGGGCCTTTTGTTAGCCAAGTTCAAGTTTCTTTTGACCTACTTGCAAAATATATCCTAGATTAAGGTTTTGCCTGTACCTCGCTTTATAGTGTATATGAAAATTATATTATCCAAAGGACATAGAAAATTTGATCTTAATTATTCTCAGTCATGGGAAACCACAGTGCCTCACTCTTCATATCCACGTAAAGATGTAAACAAAGGTGTTACTTGATCACAAGCACGTTCTTTCAAAATGCTTGATTGGATAATAAGCATATCTTCTTTGATAATATTTGTCATTATCTCTGCAGTTCTTGTAGACTTGAAAAATAATTGTATCATGTTATGATACCATTTTAATTCAGGAAGACATATGATTTATTTTGGGAATAAAATGTTTTACATTTCTGGCTAAATATTAGAATTATATTAGATTTCTTTTCAAAATTATAGTTCCGTAGTGGTTTTGAAATCATTCTATGGGATTATAGATCTTCATTCTAGCATGATGTATTTGGTGAAAAAGGAGTTTACTTTTGTTTTGCACATGGTAAAATTTTTCTGTCTGGTCTAACATAATCAACGTTTCTAAGCTGAGCCCAAAGATATTACATAGTGGAAACATTCATATAAAAATAATTTTCTATGGTGATCTAGAAGTGAATGCTTGTCTTAAATAAGATATTAAATAGAACCTGGTTTTGGGCATTCTCTAGACTATAGATACTCAAGAAGTTGCTTAACACTGTTAAAAAATTTACTAGACAAAAAAATGGAATTTGTAATCATGTATCTTTGTTTGTTTTCTTTATGATGGTGAAATTATCCACTAATAAAAATTTTGTATGTGAGTTTTCAACTACCTGAATGTTTGTTTAACAGGTTGATTATCACGAATGTTTCAGAGTGTATGACAATCCCAATGTCACCGTGCACTTCAATACTGAGGCAGTGGACCTCGTAAGCAACACCAAAGGACAGATGTCTGGCATTTTAATACGGAAGGTTGATACTGGGGAGGAATCTGTGCTTGATGTAAAAGGGCTGTTTTATGGCATAGGCCATTCACCAAATACACAATTGTTGAAAGGCCAAGTCGAACTTGACTACTCTGGCTATGTACAAGTTGAGGAGGGTACTGCAAAAACTTCAGTTGACGGTGTATTTGCTGCTGGAGATGTGCAGGTATCCTATCCTATTGAGTGCCTTCTGCTTATGTAGTTGATTGTTCTAGCATATTACAATCAACACTACATTGCCTAAAATAATGTATGACTTGATGTACTATAGTATATCGTTTTAACAGTCTTTAACATAGCACAATAGAATCATTTGTTCCCTGGGTTTGGTGAAAAGTTCTACATCGTCTGGCCAACCCACTTAATGTGCTGAGGCTGCATTTGATATACCATTTTATGGGGACAGGATTTTGACCCTTTTCCTTCTTAATTTAAATATGATTATTGGAGTACATAAACTGAACATATGTTTGAATAAGCAAATTTACCGGAAATTTTATTGACTGAATTTATCTTGTGATTCAATGTTTTACCTTTTGTATGAATAAAATGCAGTAAAGTAACTGTCGGAAGTATATTTATAAAAGTTATTTCTTATTCTTATAGGACCATGAATGGAGGCAAGCTGTAACTGCTGCTGGTTCTGGATGCATTGCAGCTTTATCAGTTGAGAGGTATCTTGTGAACAAAGATCTTCTTGTAGAGTTCCATCAGGTATCTGACTTCAAAGAACTCCTATTTATTTTCATTATTGTTCCTTTTCCGCATAAATAACACTGTAGACTAAGTCTACAAATCACGTTACCAATTTAATATATCTTTATTATTCTAGTCTTAACTATACATTCTACAGAAGCATATGCAATTTTGGCAAGATTTGTATGATAAACTTATATGTTCTATAATTTGGATAACTTTACATGACTTAATAAAGACCGTGTATCTAATTATTATTGGATAATGAAGTTAGCCATAGAATTTTCTTTACTCAGTCCTTTAAATTTATGTTATAGAACAGGACAAGAAGTGAAATACAGTAAAAGAACTTTTATTGATCAAGCAATCTCGGAATTGATAACAAGGTGATACTGAACCGATATCAATAACATTGTTGAGCACAGCTGAACTTTCTCTCCCTCCCATGTCTTTATAAACATGAGACGTGGATTTTCTCCCTTCCAAAACAATCAACACCCTCCTATTTTTCTCTTGAACTACCTTGTAACTATTCTCTCTCTGTACAGTACTCAACTAAGGGCTTATTTGTTATACACCCTGAATCAAGTACTCTTACAGTGACATTGCAGTTGACATTAATTTGGGCACACATCCCAGTTAACTCAACGGCACAATATTAATTTTACCAAAATCAATTTTACACAATTTAAAACAAAGAGGCCCTAAGCTGTTCCTCTAGTTATTCTTCTATTTCTATTAATAACAGATGTTTCCATTAATAGTAACTTTTAGCTCTAATTCTCCTCACTTCCTCATTCTTTGTATGGGATACTCTTCATAATCCAGGTTTGCTAATATTTTTTGGGAAGTGATAATAGTAGTTTTCAGTTGACTTTTGAACTCAATTACACGGGATTATTTTTGTCCACTACCAATCTTGCGAGCTTCTCTCATTTCATCGGCATGCAATTAACTTCTACTTTAATGACATCGTGAGGTGTGAAGTAGACACTGTTTTCTTGTTGAACATTTATTCAGAGAAACATAAAAAGCTGAGCTGCATTAGCCATTGTATTTTTTTTATCAATACACAAAACACGTTTGGTATTTGAAAACCTATCAATGAATAATTTACTCTAAAATATTTTACCTGAATGTGGCTGGAGTAAGACTAGTTTTTATTTTTTTTATCATTACATAAAACACTTTTGGTATCTGGAAAACTATCAATGAAAATTTACTGTAAAATATTTTACCTGAATATGGTCCAAGCAAGTAGGGAAAGGCTCTAGTTATCGTTGATGGACCTGGTTATGGAAGCCATTTACCACCTACCCTTAATTTTATGAACAGGTTTTCCCAAGTAGCTTGTCATCTATTGCTCTTTGCGATATTTCCACAGGAAGGACATATCTTGGGAGAAAATATGAAGAAATGATATACAGAACTACTATATGTATCTAGTCGTATTAAATATTTCTTCTTTTGCAAAAGTTAAGTTATATTGCTTTAGCCAACATAAAACTGGTGCTGGTTAATACTATATATTAATTCTTAATTACTAATTTAAGGAAAACAGACTTTGCATTAAACCAGTTGATTCGTGCAACTTAATCCAATTGAATCTCAACCGTCCAATTTAATTACTTGTAACAGCCCAAAACTGAAGAGGTTAAGAAGGAACTAACAGAAAGGGACGTTCATGAGGGCTTTGACATTACACTTACAAAGCATAAGGGGCAGGTATGTGCATCCTAATCAGATGCTGATGTTAATGGGATTAAGTCTTATTATTTGTGATGTCCGGTTATTTCATTTTTTGTTTAATTCTTTGCTTCACACTATAATATGTTGTTTGCCTTGTGATTTCCTCTTTACAGTATGCTCTACGAAAATTGTACCATGAAAGTCCAAGGCTTATATGTGTATTATATACATCACCAACATGTGGTCCATGTAGGACACTGAAGCCAATCCTTAGTAAGGTATGTGAAAAAGGGAGGATTTAAAATTATATCATAATCATGAAGCTATATATCATAATACTTGTTGGTATTTTCATCCTGTGACACTATAAATAAGAACTTACTACGAATGAGTACACAATTTTGTCTTCTGTTAGTACAAAACCTTAAAAAGAGAAAGAAACTTCATTTTGTTTCTTGCTCTTCCAAGAAATAATATTTCCTCTAGTGAAAACACAATATCTTGTATTAGAACCTCTGTCCATAGGAGATCTTGCCCAATTAACATTACAATTCTCAAAGATTTGGCTATTCTCTGTATCTTCATATGATAGACCTTGTCTTTGGAGCCTTTATATGTATCTTAGACTACAAATGACAACATTCCTATGATCAATACATAAAGTGTTTATGAACTGATTTACAATACCAACTACAAAAACAAGTCTTCTGTTTCCTTCTAGGTCAGAGAAAAATTCATCCTACTCTGTCGTTCATATTTTATTTGGGTCCACAGGACTATCCACTAGTTTATATATAGTCAAGTCAATCATACCCATCTATTTTAGGATATTTAGAGCATATTTTCTTTGAGAAATGTTAATTCCTTCCTTTGATTGGGCTACCTTGATGCCTAAAATATATTTGAGATATTCAAGGTCCCTTGGTCTGAAAATGATTGTACAAGTGTTTCTTTAGCTAATAGATTTAGGAGCTTCATTCTCTATAATGACTATATATCATTAACATGTACTATTAAGTAAACACATTTTTCATGGGAGGTATAACAATAAAAGATCGAATGATTTGTTTTAGTGTGTTTCAACCCAAAGATTTTGAATAATGTGACTAAATTTTCCCAACCGTGTAAGTGGAGATTGCTTGAAACCATAAAAACATAATTTACAAAACAAATTAGACTCCTCTCGAGAAACAAACATAGGAGGTTTTCCATATAGGGATAATTTGGTCATCTTACAATTTCATTTATTAGAATAATTTTTTTTATCATCCACATCAATCAAATCACTCAGAAACTTTCTTCTCATATCTCTACATTTCTCTGTATCTTTCTCTTAATCCAAACAACCTCACATTCACCTTTCTTTCTTCTCAAATCCATCATTTTTCACTTTGTGAAATCCATCCTTCCATCCCAACAAAGCATAAGTATAGACAGATACAACTCAAAAACAACTTTTTAATAAATCCTATTATAACAAGATCTATAAGCGCCTCTATCAAGTTTATATATGTCACCGCCCATGAGATGATGAGGCAGGCAGGGCTTACCACGTTTTAATGAAATTTTGACCGATTAGGTAAATAATTATGATTGAGCTCGTTAGAAAGAGAATTTCAATGCAGAATATGAGCCGGCCTCAGTAACTTGATTGGTCTTTTGTTATGGGTGGTTATGGGTTAGTATGGGTAAATAAAACTATATTTTGTTCCATATATTTCACAATTTATTTTCGATCGTAAATTGAACACTGATTTTCTTAATGTTTTTCTAACATCTCCCTTTACAGGTGATTGATGAATTTGATGAGAATGTACATTATGTTGAAATTGATATAGAGGAAGATCCAGAGATTGCAGAGGCAGCTGGAATAATGGGCACTCCATGTGTGCAATATTTTAAAAATAAGGAGATGCTCAAGTTAGTAATTTTTTTTTCTCTTACTCTATCATGCATCATCTGTACTATATAAATATATGTTTTGATATCATGGTATCCACTATATAAACATCAACTTTTTGTATCACTGATGGGTACTGAATATTTTGCAGGACTGTCTCTGGTGTCAAAATGAAGAGAGAATACAGAGAATTTATTGAAGCAAACAAATAGAAGTATTTTTAAACACCTGAGGTGATACTCAAATTATGTGATTCAATTTTGTCTTCCATTTGAAAACAGCTGAATAGCGCTGTCAATTTTGACAACTATTCCTTCAACTAAGTAAACTTCATAGATTGTACATGTAGAGTTACCAATCACTATTATTGTTTTGATTGTTCAATATTACCATTTTCATATTTTAGTTCAGCAAGCCTCAACTACAAGCTGAAACTAATGCTATTTATTATTATTTTTTGAATTGATTAGTTTTTTCTCAAAAGTAATTTAACCTATCATACACTTGCATTTTTGTGTGTCAGTATAGTCTTCAACTTAAATAATGATAAATACAACTGGAATGGAAATATATATGATGAAGATTTATTGAGTTTTTAATATTTAGAAATTTATTTTTAATTTAATAGAGCAAATGATTACATATCCAAGAGAGAAGGTAATTTGTATAGAAAAATTAAACAAATTCTGTTTAATGCAACCAAATTAAAAATTATTTTATAAGTAATTTGTTCAAGTAAATTTATTTTTCAAAAATAAAAAATTACATATTAAATATAAATATATTGAAAATTAAGTATAGGTCGTCCCAAGCGAAATTATAAATTAGTGCAGTGCACTGAACTTTCTTTTATAACAGTTCAGTTTTAAAATTAATTTAAAAAAGGTTTAAATTCAATTTTACTTTTAAACAGTTTAATTATTTTAAATTTTAATTAATAGAAATTTTAATTCAGTTATTTTATTTTGGACAGTAGCTATCCGAGCTAAACAATTTTATATACATTTTAATACAAATTAAACTCACAATTATTTAATTTAGAAATAAAACATAATTTTTAATTTTAATTTATTTTACACCTTTATTTAGAATATAAAAAAAAAAAACAATCCATACAATAGAATCCTTGATTTTTCCTATTTTGTAGAGGGAAAATATTTTCTCTTTCCATTTGGTTTTGATTGTGGGCTTTTCTTCCTGTATCCCATATTTTCGTTTTGCAGCCCTGTAATTTTTTAAATTTTAATTATACTCTACTGGAATTATAGTTTCAGATTATACAATTCGTAGATATTATGGATTGTAGAATCATAATGAAAATTCACAATGCAAAATTTATATCTCAAATTGTATAATCCGTAATGTAAATTTATATTTCGGATTTATATCTCAAATTGTATAATCCGTAATGTAAATTTATATTTCGGATTGTATAATCTGTAATATAAATTTGAATGTCAATTTAGAATGGAAATTACATTTTAGATTGTATAATCTGTAATGTAAATTTACACTACAAAATTTACAATCTGAAATACAAATTTTAAAGACAATTTGTGATGCAAATTACATTTTTGGATTGTACAATCCGTAATATAAAATTACATTTCGGATTATACAATCATTATATAACTTTGTATTATGTTACATTACCAATTATATAATTTAAAATGAGCACAGATTATATTTGGAATTTATATTTCTTTTATCATATATTTTCATCTTCTTTCTTATACTTTGTATTATTGTGATATTTCTATCTATTTTAATGGAAGTTGTGAATGTTTTTTAATGTGGATGTGAAGGTCGAGGTGGAAGAAGAAGATAAGGTGAAGGAGGAGATGGAAAGGAAGTGAGAGAAGATAAGGTGGAGTTAGAATTTGAAGAATAAGATAGGGTGGAGGTGAAGGTGGAAGAATAAGACAAGGTGGAGATGGAGGAAAATATGAAAGTGTTGTGGAGGGAGGGAAAAAAGAGAGGGCAAATTTGACTTTTTATCTTATTTATGGGGCACAGTAAGCAAAGATGGAGGTGCAGAAAGAAATTTCCTTTTTATTGTTAAGGAGTATTTATGGATGCAATTTCTTCTTCCAGTCCCACATTTTCTTCCTTTCTTCCTGCACCCCGTAGACTTTGTAAAATGACTTAAAACCCTGATTTCTTTTTTTACTATGTTAAAATCCTTCCTTACACTTCCTTACACTAGTGCCTAAAAGTAACATTATTAATCAGTGAGTTTAAAGTTATAATATTATTATAATTATTTATATATGAACTCACATTCAATTCAATAATTTGAAAAACTAAAAGTAATAGAAGTTTGAATAAAGAATTGAACGTAGAAGTAATTTCATCCTTATTCTATATTATCATTTTAGATCTTGAAGATATATATTCCAATAATTCTAGTTCATTGTCCATGGTAGCATAATACAATCTAAGTTAGTACACGTGAAATTAATAATTTCTAAAGCGTCTCAATTTTAACTTCAAGTATGTGTCGTTCCATGTGTTAGGTATGTACGACTTGTTCTTTAGATCTTCAATTTTTATCTTCAAGTTCAGATTTTTTATTTTTTCCTTTTGCTTTCCTAATCGTTATAATAAAAGCAGTTTAATAGATTAAACAATTGCATATATTTTTTAATAAATTAAATTGATCTTATGTGACGTAAGAATCACAAATTCTGATATTCCTTCAAAATAACAACTCTATAGTTCTCCTATTTTCAGCATTTTCTTTTATTTTTGGAATGATATCTAATTTTTTCTTTATATCATATCATACATATGCATATATAACAAATAATAAAATTTATAGACGGAAAAAAACTTTGTTTTGAATAAGTTTGTTTGTTCCCTCAAAATCATTAAACTTCTTTCCTTCTTCATTCTATATGCATATATGATCTAAATAATATCCTAGGGATTTTATGAAGATATGTTTGTGTAAATAATTTAGCAATATTAAATTTACGGAACTAATTAATATCTATAATTGACATAATAAATTTAATAATAACTTAAGATAAACTTAAATAATATCTTAATGTTATAAAGTTAACTTGTAAAATAATGTTAAGGTATATATATATATATATATATATATAGGGTTAAATATGTTGTTGGTCCCTTAACTTTCAGTGAATTTTGAAATTAGTCTATTTCGAAACTTTAGACCAATTTAGTCATTATCTTTCGAAATACGTGGATTTAGTTCTTTTAATAAAATTTTGTTAGGTTTATTTGATGTTTCATATGCATTTTATGATTGTATTTGAGTTGTTTATACTATTTGACACATTTTTGCTTTAATGTTAAGTTAAATACTATTATGAAACGTGCTTGAAATGTCAAATAAACTTAACAAAATTTGATTAAAAAGACTAAATTCACGAATTTCGAGAGATAAAGGACTAAATTGGTCTAAAGTTTCGAAATAGACTAATTTTAAAATTGACTAAAAATTAAGAAATAAATAAAATATTTAACCCATATATATATATATATATATATATATATATATATATATATATATATATATATATTACTCATATCACATATAAGACCTCCGATACTAATCAATGAAGAAAATGAAGAAAATAGGAAAATTATACTTATATTTTTCTAAAGTAAGAAATCCTTTACTAACATCTTTAGATATATATTGAAATCTGCATCTTTTTTATTATTATAATTATAAGTCCTAAAACAATGGTATAGTCATACTTTTATCTTAATATTATATTATTTTTTCAATTTCGTTATACTAATTTAGACGTTCATAATATTTTATTTATTTAAAAATAATATAATATAATTAATTTGAAAAATTGATTATTATTAATGCTATCAATTGGAACAATGAATAATATATAGTTGTATGACGAAAATAAATATATTAATAATTTTTCTTTAAAATGTGGAAGTGAATTAAAAAATAAATAAAAGTAGTAAAAATTAAATTGAAAAAAAAACCATTATAATAATGAAAAACTATTAAACCTAAAAACAAAATAGAAAAACTTGCGCATATATGTTTGGGAACTTGTATGTGCTGTATATACTACTCTAGATGGTCGAAGAGAAAAAGAGGTTCATATACAATATTTGTATTATACCTGTATGTTTGTTAGTGATTTTGTAAATAAGTTAAAATCTTATTTTATAAATCAATATTTTATTAGAGTTATTTTATAAATCATATTCAAAATTTATTTTAACGAGATTTATTTTTTTGTTAAATTTGTTATAATACTGTTATCAAATTATTCATTAATATTTAGTTTCTTGATTAAAATATGTATGTTTGGTATAAAATGAATGTGTTGGAGATTTGACATTGACTAAATTTGTCACTTAAGAATATTCATACTACTACTCAATCATAGATTTGCAATTTTTTTTTCTATTTTGAGGTTCTTTTGACTATATATTTATAAAATAGGGTCCGTTGAATTTTCTATTTTTAAAATTGAGTTAAGTTGTCGTAAAAGAGAATGACATTAAAAATGAAGTTCTCCTTCATCCGACCAATTTCTTAACTTTTTATATTCCAAAAAACAAAGTCATCTTAGTAAGAGACAACTTATGTTGATGTGAACAATGAAGTCATCATCATAAATGATAACTTCACTTTTAATTTTTTTTATTGAAATAATAACTGACAAAAATAAAAAAATAAATTAGAATAAAAGTAAAAATAAACATTAATATATTTTAACCGACCAGCGGGTTGGTTGTCCAAAGCGGATTTTTTCTGAGACTCGAACAATTCCTTTAACTTCATAGCCTCCGCATTAATCTTTGTGTTCAACACCTCATCTATCGTAGCTTTACCAGCATCACCGAACCAGAACCATTCTCCTCCTCCAAATAAGCCCGTTCGCTTTCCGTCTCAGAACTTTTCCTTTTTTTCTTTTCTGCTCCTTCTGCTACGCTTCGAACTAGACCTTGAAGAAGAAACTGGTTTAAAAATAACAAAGGTTTACAAATATTAATGTTTATTTTATTTTTATTTCAATTTATTTTTTTATTTTTAGTGGTTATTGTTCCAATAAAAAAAACTAAAAGTGAAATCGTCATCTCAGATTTTACTGTTCACATCAACAGAAACCGGCCTCCCATATAACGACTTTGTTTCTTGGAAAAAAAAAAGAAAGAAATCGGCTGGTGGAGGATGACTTCGTCTTTAATGTCGTCATCCACCCTGATGACTTGATCCTGTTTTACAAAATAAATTTTCACAGACTTTATTTTACAAATTCGAGTTGAAATCGATCCTAGATAAAAAAAAAAAAAAAAGCCATAGATTTGTGAAATGAGAGACAAATTAGAATGATATTGTAGTGTATGGTTGTGATCTTTAGCACGTTATAATTGGACAGAGATGATATCCTGTCTGAATAATATCACTTAGCAACTTGAGCAATATTTTGATTGTGAATGTGATGATCACATTTCAACTTGTCTCCATTTTAACTGTTCTTCCCCCACTCATACCACCTTTCAAATTCTGCTATCTATGCCTCTCAAATGTCATCAAATATTTCCGACAAGACAACCTTTCTCTTTCTCACTTCTCAAATCAAACATTAAAAACATTCAACCAAAAACTTCTATTAGGTGCTTTCACATTGATTTGTACAAGCCAAGGAACAAATTTTTTAAAACCCTTGTTCATTTTTGTTTTTTTCCAATATATAGTAAAGCCCTATAATTCTAATCACGTTACTGTTTATATAGTATTAATTCATAATTGGCAATTTTATTTTCCTTGATTAGCAATTCTTACTCAATTTCATGTTTTTGTCACAATAGTTTGGCGATTGAGACAGCTAATTTATATCTCTAATTAAATAACTATTACAACTTCTTTTATTAATTTAGGTGATCATTTTATTGATGTTAGTTTCCCTAAGATTACACCATTTTGAGATATCTATAAATAAAAGTGTATTTTGTTAGCTATTTAAATAGTTGAGAAAGAATTTTGACATATAAAAAATGTTACTGAAATCAGTATATTAGTTAAATTTTATGAATTATATGATCTAAAAAGAGGTTGTTTTGTTCAAAATGTTAGCGCTAAGATCACATAGGTAAATAAAGATTACATATTAGATCAATTTAATTAATATTCTTCTACTGAAAGTTAGTTTGAACAATTGTTATATAATATAATCATGTTTTTTTTTTTTAAATCTAAGAAATTTATATATTAAGATGGTGATGAAATGAAAATACGTATTACATAAGTAAAATATGCTTTTAATATATATGAAATATACTCTTATGTCATTTTTTTTTTCTTTTTCTATTTTTTCTGTATTTGTTTCTGTTTTATTTTTATTATAGTCTATATAAAAATTTTCTATTTTAAATTAGTCCCTTTGAAATATATTTGATAGGATCCAAAAATAAAAGTAGCCACGTATTAGAGGAAGCGAAACAAAAAAAAAATAGATATACAAGATCGCTAAATAGCAATCGGTGACTAATTTACATTCTATTTTATAAATTAAAAACTACTAATATCTAAAATAGTATTTATTATAAAATAAAAATTATAACTGGTTAGAGTCTAAATTAGTCTTTAACATGGTCTATCAAAATTTTAATTAATAAAAAAAATTAGTGTCTAAATTAATTTCTAGACAAATTTAGAATTAACAATAACAAAGAGCTCAAAACCGTATTAGATTCTAATTCACTGATCGATTGTAACTATTTTTATAATAAATATTTTATGATATAATAGCTTTTAGTTTATAAAATAATATTTAATTTAGCTAATATAATAATTAATTATTTTAATCTTTAAAATTAGTTGTTTTTTTAATAATTTTCTTGTAATAGAATTAAAATGAAATAAGAAAACAAAAAATATATATTATAAAGTATAGTTAAGAAAAAAAAGATAGATACAAAAACGTATCTAAGTCATGTTATATTAATCGAAAGCATTTTGAAATTCTGTTATGTTTTACCTAGATAAAGTTTTAAAAATCATGATTAGAAGTGGAAGTATAAAGAAATTTATACATCACTAAAAATGTTAAATTGTATAAAAGTGTTAGGTTTATAGTAACATCAATAAAAGCTGAGTCTAACCTCGAGTACTCTTTGACACACTATATTGATATACTTTCCCTCTAACAAAACATAAGTCCAACCAAAACCACCTAAAATAATAAATTTATAAGTTTTCATTTTTATATAGTGTTTTATCATTTTATTTCTAGTTAATGTGACTCACACTTGGATTTGGATTCTTAGATAGGAAATAACTTTATTTCAACATATACATCTAAAATATTATTAACAGTAAAAATTATTATGATAACTGAAAGTAGTTTTTAGAAATTAAATTTACTCAAATAATATATAATATTAATGTTAAATTGGGAGAACTTGTAATTTTATACATCGAGAGTCAATTTTTAAAAATATTTAGTTACAATTTTTTATCAATAAAAAATAATTTATGAATTATATCAAGGGTTAAATATGTTTTTGGTCCCTTAACTTTTGGTGAATTTTGGAATTAGTCTATTTTAAAACTTTTGACCAATTTAGTCCTTCATTTTTTGAAATACGTGGATTTAGTACTTTTAATCAAATTTTGTTAGGTTTATTTGATGTTTTGTATATATTTCAGAACTATATTTGAGTTGTTTATATTATTCGACACATTTTTACTTTAATGTTAAGCCAAATACTATTATGAATGCGCTTGAAATGTCAAATAAAGTTAACAAAATTTGATTAAAAGTACTAAATCTACGTATTTCGAAATATGAAAGACTAAATTAGTCTAAAATTTTAAAATAAACTAATTTCAAAATTCACCGAAAATTGAGGACAAAAATATATTTAAACCTTATATCAAATTAATTTATAAACATAGACCACAAAAGTGATTAGATACAAACTTGCTCAATAGAGTAATTCTCTTATTGAAAACTTGATATCCTACTAAGAGTATGCAGAAAAGCCAGAAAAGGTGTTATTAAACAATGCTATAATAAAGAAATTAAATAAAAATAATAATATTTCCATGGTGTTCTTTTAATTAAAAAGTGATTAAAAGGGAATATTAAAGAAAGGTATTTAGAATTATTGTTGGTTGACTATAAGCTGAGAAGTTTAGGTGGACATATAAATTGGAATCTTATCGAAATCTCATACAATTTACAATGTGTGCCACAAAGGTGACACTCTTCCACATATGCTGGAAATTTTCATCTTCCAACCATTTCCATTGCTACTTTAACAGTAAGAAATACTGTAATCATCAACTTCTCCATTCAAGATGGAATTGGATAGAAACAAAATTATATTCATTTAGGAAAATAATATTTTGACTATTAAATTTTGATAACTTTCTCTTACAACATGAGGTGTCATCTTCTAAGTGATTTTGGAATATTAAGAATGAAAAAAAGAAAAAAAAATGAAAAATTACTTAGAAGATAACACCTAAAATTATAAGAGAAAGTTTTTAAAATTTAGTAGTTAAAATTTCATTTTCCATTTAATTAATGTAAGAGTTTTATTTTAAAATTTGTACATTGAATTTTTTTTTATCAATGTTAGTTGTTAGTATTTGTTAATAAGAGAGTTGAAACAACAATTCCTTAGGTCTCCTCTTTCAAACTTATCAAACAAATTTTATATCTCTTATTAATAGGAGTGTTAAACACACAATCTCTTAGATTCTCTGTTTTAATTTTATCACTAAATCAATTTTATATCTTCTAGAAATTGAATGTAGAAATAAATATTATGGATATATATTTAGAAAATGAATAGATCTAATAAAATAAATAGTTAAAAGAGGCTATAATATCATATAAGATTTGCTTTTATATCTAGTTAATGCATATCAACCTCAAATACTCAAATTTCTTTTAGTACTTGATTGGTCAATCCAATAACAAAATAAAATGATTTAAGAATTTAACATGTGTTTTTCATTTCTGACTTTTCAGTTAGATATATTCTTAGTAGAGTAATGTACATACTCTAAAAGTTAAAGTATAATAGTAAAATGTTAAAAGTTAAACACATACTCTATAAAGTTGTGACCTACGTGAGTTTTGTCATTCCATATTCACATCCACTAAAATACTTGAAATAGAACAATCATCAAATGATATTATTAATCATAAAGTAAATTGAAAAATCTCTTTTATTTCACTCATACGTGAGGATAGAGAAGAATTTTTATTTTTAGACAAAAGATGGTATAAAATAGATAAAGTCCAAGCATAAAATAGAAAAACTTAAATTATGTGATCAATTGTGAGAAATGAAAAAAAATATTTAAATAATGTTCATGGAATATAATTAGATTGAGAAAAAGAAGTAATCTATCAAATCTCTATTAAAAGACACACAAAGGGTTTGTGTAAGATTCCACACTTAAATTAAACGATTCTTTTAAGACGTTTAATAACATTTTAAATTGATTTGAACTACAATAGAAAAGTAATTTCCGGTTTTTGTATATTTATTTTTTGGAAAAATTACGTATTAGGAATTTCTTTTATGGATTTGCCGTGATCCATTTGTGTGTTACAAAAAGCAATTAGTTGTTTGATCTTGTGACTTGTGTAATTACAGCCGCAGCTTTCCCACGTGATACCTGGACACTGCAACAATCACAAGAACATTCACATTTCACAAGTTCAAGATATTAATAAATATATCGCTAATTTTATAATTCTATAATTATTTTATTCATTTATTATTTTTGGAAATGAAAACTTTCTTATACAATTTTTTTCTTCAAACAAATTGGTACACTTACTATATTTAATCTCTTCTTCTTTCGTTAATAGCTTTTAAAGAGTATAAAGTGAGGGTAGAACTTATACCTATTCTCCTTTTTTTTAACCAATTAGGTCACATTTTAAAGAAAAATAAACAATCTTTAAATATACTGAATGACCTTAAAATATCCATTAAAAAATTGAACTTGGAACATAAAACGACTGAATTTTAAAAATAATAATAATTTAAATGCAACTCTGAAACGAACAATAATTCAAATATAATGATTGATTTATTAAACTTTCTCATCAAATAGTAATTTATTCTCTTCTCTTAATAATATAATAATAAATAAAACAAAAAGTATATATAATATTGTTACCCATTTTGTAGGCTTGTTGCAGGCCACTAAACTCACTTCACATGCAAAAAGATTAAGTGAGGATCCAATTATACTGTTTCATATATTGAACTGCCCAATAAAATAACCCAATTAATTTATTCCTACACGTAATTCATCTAACCTTTCTTTTTTCTTTTCAGGTCCCTATCATAAAAATTATATATTAATTATAAACACGATAAACTGAATTACCCATATCAGCAGAAAAATTTCTATCTATATATTATCAGAAATTAAATCACATATCTTTTCATCTTTATATATATATATGGACATAATTGAAAAAAAAAAAAAGAGCAAACAAGTGAGATCAACCTAAACAATACATCAATATCTTAATCCGAATCCCTAATTTTGTTTCCTTAAAACTATTTCAAACAACAAAGTCTTATGACAATTCTCTCTGTTTTTTTTTTTTTTTGTCAACAATCTTCACATCATATTCTCAATAGAAAAATACTAAGTTCAGGTCCTCCATTACCATCAGGATTCAACATGTAAAACGCCTCCGAGTCACGACTCCCCACGACTCGTTCAAACCGTGCCCTCATGTACATCAACTCGCCCTCCGACCCGCCGCCGCCGCCACTTTTTCCGTCCTCCAGAAGGGGGATCACGCCGGCGCCGACGGAGACGCTCTGGACGGTGGTCAGCACGTGCCAGTCGAGGTCCCCGCACGTGCGGGACACTGCATAGCCGCAGTTCCTGCCGTTGCAGTACATGGTCCAGGAAGGCTCCTGAAAGAGTCTCTTGTGGTGCTGCCGACCACCGTTAGCGGCGGCCGAAAACGACGACGCTTTCTGGCACTCGAGCGCGAGACGCACGAGACCAGAGGACATCTCCTTGACGAGGGAGGAGGTGGACATGGCGAGTTCCACGAGGAGGAGGGGCTCGGCGCGGGGGTGGAGCTGCACGGCGAAGGAGATGTGGCCGCGACGGTGGCCGAAGAGGGTTCCGGTGACTTTCCGGCCGAGAGAGGGGGTGATGGAGAGGTGGGAGGGGATGGTGAGCCACTTGCATGTGGGGATCATGGTGGGGAACGTGAAGATGTTGAGGAAGGAACGTATGAGAGAGGATAACTTGTTTTGAGGCGTTAGTTTCTGCCCCTGTTGTTGTTGCTGCTGCTGCTGCTGCTGATGGTACAAGGTAGAGACCGAAGGTGATGATCCTCGTCGCACGAGGAGTTTGTCGGAAACATCATCGGATTCGAAGGCGCGGGAGTGAGACAGTGTGGAAGGTAGGATTCTTCGGGTGTTTCGTGTTGTGGCTGTGCATGCACTTGAGCTTCTTTGGAAGATTTGGTGTTGGTGTTGGTGTTGATGGTGTTTCATGCTGTGTTATTGATGGGGTTTTGGATTGAATGAAGGATTGTGAATAAAGGTTGAAATTTTGGAAGAGGAAGAAGAAGAAGAAGAAAAAAGAGAACCGACAAGGTGATTATGGTGTTGGGTGAGAGGAGGAATATAAAGGGAGGGTGTGGAGGGTTGTGGTTGCGATGATCATAATTTGTTGGACTTTTGTATTGGGAATGGTCCTACACTTCTAACAACACCCATCATCTATATGTTGCTTAATCATAATTTTATGAACTTAATTTGTAAAATCAAAAAGACTAATAATTATTAAAAATAAATAGAAACTTGTATTGTTCGGGGATGACTGACCTCAACATGTTCGTTTCGATTCTGATCCGATAAATATTTATCATAAAACGACGAGTTTTAGTCATGGATCGAGGTGACGAGCAAGGAATTCGAGTAGAAATTTGGTTGAGCTGGATTTTGGCCAAACAGTAATTGGGTCGGGCAGGATTTGGGGCAAGTAGGATTTGGGTCGAGCGAGAATTGGGCCGAGCAGGATTTGGGTCGAACAAGAATTGGGCTGAGTAGGATTTGGGCCAAACAGTAATTGGGTTGAGCAAAATTTGGGTCGAGGTGGTTAATTCATTCCTAAAAGAAAGGAATTTAATATCCAACAGAAAAAATAGGAATGGTTGCTGATATTTTGTCATACTACCATGTTTTTCTACAAATCAAGTAGGTACGAGGTTTATATAAAGGAGAAAAAAGAAAGAGATGGAGAACCTTTGTTTGAGATCAAAATTATTGAAATCCAAATAACAAAAATACATATCTACCGGTGTAAGAAGGTAGAATAGTAATTTATTTTTAGTTTTCGTCTCGAGATTCGAACCAGAACAAAACTTAATTAAAAAAAAATGTTAATAGTTGGGAGAAGGAATAATTAGCCTTATGAAAAGAATGTGGGAAATCTTTGTATCCAAGAAGATGTTGTTGAAATGCAGAGAAAAAAATAAAGAATTGAGAAGATCTGATATATGAGCTGGTTTTGATTTATTAGGTGATTAAAGTTTTGTTTATTTGTATGATTTAGTGTTGACCGTTGGATTAAAATGATGGAGAGATATATGATAATTATGGTGGAAACATGCGTGATATGGGGACCTGCATGAAATAAATAAAAAGTATAAAAACTCTGAGACACATTCGTGAGACATGCACATTGATTTGATGTCCGTGTTGTATATATATATTATCTGCAAACACGCGCAACAAAAGAATCAAAACAGTTGCAAGAATATCCCTAACAACACTATAATCCTTGATTAAGAAGCGATTTGGTCCACTAATTAATTAACTTTATTATCACACACAGCTTCTAATCCAATAATAAGTTATAAACATTTGAGTACCTTCTTGCACATTCGTGTGACCTAACAAACTATTCAGATATCAAAACTTTGTACACACAAACATACACTATTTAATAATCATTTATCCTTTATGCAATCATATTATTAAATTTGTCCTTTTTTTTTTTTGCAAAATTTATATATTCACTGAAATGGGTTATGCATTATAGACCGAATCTTTTTATATTTATAATATTTAGAGGTTTATATGGCTTGACTGAAATTTGGTCAAATCTATTCCACTAAGGTGCTTCAACACGAAATATTTTAATTTGCATTTTTTTAATCTAAGTATACAAATATTTAAGACTGAATCATTTTCATAAAATTTATAAAATTGATTAATAAGATGAAAATTGTTTCTATTTGAAAGATGTAAAATGTAAATTGGTCTTTATTTTTAATAATGATGAATATCCAACAACTATATCATTTTAGAGGAGAAAATTTTGACACATTTTTTAGTAAATATATAAAGAATAAATTACTGGGTTTTTTACGTAAATAAAAGTTATATTCAATTACTGAAATAGCATTAATTAATTGACCTGTTTTTATTTAAAAATATTAATAAATATTGAAATAATTTACATAAAGTTTTTAAATATTATTTATGATATCAAAATCTCACTCGATTGCTTTAAGTTTAAATATAATCAAAATAATTTTGAAATAATAATACAAATTAGAGATCAATTTATTATTTTAACTAGTTTAACTTTTTTTTAAAGGTGTGAATATAATTAAAAAGGTCTTATGAGTATGAATGAAAAGAGTATAAAAGCTTATCATATTCTCATTCCATCTAATTTTATTTGTCACTTTTACACTCAGAGATTTCTTTAACATTTCATCAAATTCTATGAGAATTATTGGAATTTTTTTATCTAAACCGTATAAATATTGGTTCCAATTTTTATAGGTGGTTTTAATCTCTAAATTTAAAATAAAACATAATTTCGTTTCAATTCTCAACTTTGTAAATTTTTTATTTCTTCTATTGTGGCTAATTGACATTAAACCTAACAGTCCATTAAAAATAACTTAAAAATAAAATATAAAAATAACATTGAATCAAAATTTCAGATTTTTTAAAATCTAAAATCAGAATTATAATGACAACTTTTTATTACTCTATGAAAAATAATAACTAAAATTGCAGATTAAAGTTTAAAAAAAAAATTATTTTCTCATCATACCGTAAAAGAGAAAAGTTAAATGGAAGAAAAATACTTATAAATTTAAAATAAATTTATTATTTTAAGATTTTAGATTTAAGATAATGAGAATTTTTTTATATAAATTTAACTCAAATTTTATTAATTTTCTAATTTATAAATGATATTAAAGTTAAAAGTTCGTTTTGGTGACGTAGACGAATATAATATAAAGAAACAATATGTGAAAAAATTGATATTGAAAGTTTTTGTAACAAAAGTTTCAATCAAACATCATGTTCTATTGTCATGATAAAAAAAAACTATATAAAAAAGTTACAAATTAAGTACTCAATACTAAAAATGTTTACGTCAAATAAAAATATATAAAAAATATGAACTTTATTAAAAAGAATACTTAATTTATGTGCATTAAAGAGTTTCAACAATTCTAGGTATTATGAAAAAATAAAAAATAACGAATAATTTAAACCAATAACATAATTAACAAAATCAAAGAATAACCGAAAAGGTAAAAGAAATGTATTAATGTGGTGGGAGAGAGAAGAAGATATAGGAAATTAGCAAGAATTGAAAAGAAGAGAAAAGAAAAATGGAGGCGCGTGCTGGTGCCACCCTAGAAAGTGGGGAATATATTACAAAATTGCATGACACGAGGGTCACCATCATCATAACCTCACCTCAATCACAATTATGCTGTTTCACTCAACCCACTTTTTTCAAATCAAAATTAATTAACTATAATAATATATAATACAAAAATTATATTTTATAAATTTATATATTTCTACCTGCGTTTCTATTAAATTAATTTATTTTATTAAGTATTTAAAATATTTTTTATGATTATTTAAATAAATTTTCATTTATTTTTTACTGTGAGACGAAGTTACTTTTCTTTTTCTCTTCTGTTCCAACTCTTTGATGAATTTCTCTTTTTTTTTTTTTTTAATTTTTTTTAACTCATCGGCTGAGTAAGAAAGTAGGAGATGAAAGACGTAAATTAATTGACAAATTAAAGAGAGAGAAATAAAAATAATAATTACATCTTATCTGGTTAATAATAAAATTAACAAAATAATATGTTAATATGTTAAAAGTCTTGATTAGAATAAGTCAATTTATAATATATAAGTGAATGTAATTTTTATGTTACAAGTCGATATTTTAAGGTTGAATTAGACTTAAAACACAGTGTAACACTTGGATAGAATAAACAAAATATTTAAATTTAAAAAGTATTTAAAAATAAATTAAATTCTCAAATTAGTTTTAAATATAATTATATTTTCCACATTATCTAATTGTTAACTTTTCTATCATCCATTTTTATATTTCTTTGTGTCTGATATAATATTTGATTTGAATTGACGATTGATTGCGTTCATCATTGGCCATGAAAAGAGAATTTTAGTTAATTATGATTTTGGACGGTTCCAAACCCTGGATTATGCCTCCAAGATCCATTGGATCGGTTAACAAACCATTTTAATATAAGGAATCATGGAAAAGTGTTTATGTCATTTGACAAGGGTAGGTTACATTAAAATAGCTGTTGCTTATTAAAAAAATCTTGAAAATATATTATGTTTTTGTTTTGAGAAAATATAATTAATATAAAAAATTGCGACATCTAAATCATAAAAGGACCCACCATTTTTATATATGTGTGGTTCCTATGAATCCACCAATGTATAGAATTTTATTTTTTTATTTTTATTTTTTGTGGAATGACTTATGGTAAGAATAAGAGTTTCATGTTAAGAACAAAGATAAAAAAATATTATCTCCTTTTTATTATACTTTTAGACTTAAATGTATGAATGAGAATGATTATACACATACACACGCCTGCACAAGTCTTTAGACAAATGAATAAAAGTTATTAAAATTAAGAAGACCAAGTCCCATTAATGGAAAGAGCAAAAGAAAAATCTTAACCAGAAAAAATTGTAACGTTGTCTATGATTTAACATATTCAAATGAATAGATATAAAAAATTAAGGTTTAAACTGTCGAATTCTTTTTTATTATTGAGAAATCTCAATAGAATTATCAGATTTTAATTTATTTCAATTAGATACACATATTTTAAATTTTAAAATGAATTGTAATTTGATCATATTGGTTAGTACAATGTAGATAATGTTAATTGATGTATTACATGTCAGTTTCTATTTTTTTAATTAAAAATAAATAAATAAAATTGTCAGAAATTAAGATTTTATTACATGTCATTGTTGACGTGAAAATTTTTAATTTGACCCCTTTATTTATTATTATTTTCAATTTAATTTCAATTTCTTTTTGAATTTGAGCAATCTCATCTCTTTCAAGTTGAAACTAAATTTAACTTTTATATAAATATTATAATAATATTTTTATTATAATTGATATTTTTAACCAAAAAATGTTTATTTAAATTTATATTTTACATTGGACTTTATTTAAAATTTATTTTAAATATTTATACACTAATATTTTATAGACAAATGTTAAAGTTAGTTTAAAAATGACAATTTTATAGATTCAAATGCCAAATTTTAAAATAATTTTATAACAATTTAAAATAAATATATTTATTTAAAATTTTATTTAACAATGTATAATATTTTAAATTGTTATAAAAGTATTTTAAAATAAATTTATTTACTCATTTATAACATTTAAAATTGTTATAAAACTGTTTTTAAATTATACATTTGAATTTAAAAAGATGTTATTTTTAAACCAACTCTAACTTTTGTGTACAAATTATTGATATATAAATATTTGAAACAAAATTTAAATAAAATTCAATGTAAAGTGTAAATTTAATCTTGTTAAAAATATCAATGCAACATTTATATAAAATTCAAATTTGGTTTCAATTTGATTAGTGGTGAAATTGTTCGAGTTTAACCAAAAATTAAGACTAAATTGAGACAAAATAATAAATACAAGTACCAAATCGAAATTTTTTACATCAACAATGACACATGACACTGTCACTACCATATCATACTATCACCTGGCATAACCCTAATTTAACACATAACATTTTTTTTAAAAAAATTAAAAAATAAATAAAACAAAATCCATGAACTTACACGTGACACATCAGTCAACATTGTCAGTACTACATTAATGGAAAGTAACAAATTGTAACATATTTTAAAAATTAAGAACCTAATTGATACGATTTAAAATTTGAGAACCTAATTAAAATTGTTGAACAAAAATAAAGACAATATGAGAATTTTAACTAAAAATAAATTGATTTTATCTTGATAACTGAATTTTAAGTCTAAATTTCGAATAATTTTGATATTATTTTGAGAAGATAATTTTAAGTTTGATTCGATCTAATAAAATTAAGATTAGATTTGTATTTGCATATGTATTTTAAATTTATTTTATATTTAGTCAATATTTCATTTTCAACATTTTATATCAAATTTCTCACTAAAATTAGTTTGTTTTATCAAATCAAAGTTACATAATTATTCGGAAAAGTAGTTCAATTTCGGTTCTAAATTAAGTTGTTTTGTGCTAAAAAAAATATGGATGCTTCGCTTCTCATACTTACATTTTTCTTGTGGAAACTCTTACCTTACATTTATTTAACTTTTAAATTTTTCTCACACCATTAGATATACCACTGTCACCTTAAATTGAAAGCACATAATCCTGGCCCAAAGACTATTTCCTTTTGCACCTCTTAATTTCGTTTTGCACCTCCCATAGCTCCATTTTCTTCCTTCTTCTCCACTGGTTGTGTTGCTACCATATGGTCTTGTTGCTTCTTTGGACATCGAAGTTTGAGCAAGGGAATTAGTTCAAAATCAGTTTAATAGAGATTGAAAGAGGATAGTTCATTTATCAAAGCATTGGAAGTTTTTTTTTTTTTTTTAACATCTGAAGTTGGTTTAGTTTTTTATTTCGTTCCATATTGTTTAATGTGAAAGTTTTTTAGATTAAACAATCCATAACTTGTATTGAGGAATTTATAAGTAAATATTTAAATTTAATATTTTTTTGGATTCTGCAATTCAAAACTTTTGAAAACAATATTTTGGATTATAAAATTATAAATTTAGAGTTAAAAATAATATTTTAAATTAGACATTTTTTAATACAATTTTGAAGTTTCGAATTACACTACAAAGTATAATTATTGCTTAAATATCATATATAATTGGAAGTGGTAATGTTGATTAACCTAAAGTAAAACATCACACACAAAGTTGATATGATATCTCATATAAATGAAATTCTTGATATTGTGAAATTTGAGTCAAAAATGAATTAGTTAAAGAGAATTATGTAGAATCTTTTAATGACAAAGTAAGCAAAATATATTATTATTTGTATTGAAAATATGACAAAAAACCTATTTTGAAATTCATATAATATTTGAGATGCGAGATGAGTTACTTCAATACATAAAAAAATTTCTAGTAAATGCAAAGTGTAAACACACCCAAGATGGAAAAAAATAATAATTATGTTAATCCTTTTTATTTTTAACCATTATATTAGTTCAAAATAATTCATCAGTAAAATTGTTTCTTCTATAGTCAAAATTGTTTATTCTACTCTTCACTCTTTTCCTTCATCTTTTTAATCTATTAATTCAAATAAATAACTCATTTGTAACCATTACAGTTAGAAAAATGAAAATGAAATATAACTTTCTTATAGTAATTTGATTCTTTTATATATTTGTTTCCACAACACTTTTAGTAAACGTTTGTACAGTGAAAAAAATCCCTCCCTACAACTCTTAAGTTTAGAATTCTCAAAACAAATTCACAAGAATATGCAACAAATAATCCTAAATATTCATTATATATATATAAAGAGAGAGAGAGAGAGAGAGAGAGATGGAGACCTCAAAGACCACCTTTTTTTATCTAATGAACCATCTTAATACCTGAAAACTGTTTTGGTTGAACTAAATGACTAAAGTATTTCAACAAGGTGAGTCATTTAGCATGAAACTTGAACCTAATTCAGCAATCAAATGCTGGTGAAAGCCAAAAATTTATGAACTAAACATAAAACTTATTCAATTTAGCCTAAAACTATCTCTATATTCTAAAACTTAAAGGTGGCAGATACAGAACTGGGCAATGTTTCCCAGGTTCCAAACGTAAGCTTTCAGAACAAAAATGTCACTGTGAAGCCACTTGACTCCCTGAGTCGTTGCAAGGTTCTATTTTCCATCCTTTACTCTGACGACCATAATCTGGTGGTGACAACCTGAAACAAGAAAATTCACAACCATTAAATCCTTAGAGAACATCATAATCATTCATTAGGTGATGTCAAAAGTTATATTCAACTCAATTACAATGTTAAAACTCAACACCAACACAATTTATGGCAATAGAAGCACAACTACTATTCATAGTGAGGTAGTTAAGTTTGTTATGCTTTTTGTAGGGGCTGCAATATGAAGTTCATACATGCCTCTTAAATGGTTTGTCCCTGATATGTATCAGACACCAACATGCGTACCACACATAGACATGTCTCTTAAACGGTTTGTCCCTGATAGTATCAGACACCAACATGCGTACTACCACACATAACAGTGAAGTGTCCAACTCGTGAACTTATTGTATAAGTTTCTATTCAAATTATAGAACTAAGGAATTAATCCTATATAATTAGGAATATTTAGATTATATATGCAGTATTGAGAATGTTTTTATTTAATCTCTCATTTTGTATCAGGTGACAATATGTTTGTATTGTTATATTTTACTAACCTTATTTGTAGATGATTTTGAATACATAATTATTGATTGTCAATTTAAATAATTCATAATAATGTAATATATAGATTAGTGTTCCCACTTTTAGAGATTACACATGTCAAAGTGTCCATATCCGTGTCGTGTCTGGCGTCCGTATCAATATTAGTGCAACATATTGTAGTTTCTAAATAGGTCTCAATGAAAACATGACTGGTAAAAAGGAGTCATGATCACATACCCTAACTGCAAAGAAGTATCTGAATGGTTATTTTCCTCTGAAGCACAATTGAAAAGAGATTTTGAACTGTTCTTGGAAAATGTCCTATCCAAACAACTGAATTCAAGGAACTGTGTATTTGCTTTATTTTGTATCTCCTCAAGCTGTTTACAGTTAAAATTAAAGATGAGTAAGAAGATTGCCTGTTTGAGATTTCAAAGGTTAATTTGAGATAGTTCATAATTTTGACTCTTAAGTCAGGTTTGGTTCTCACCTGTTTGCGCAGAACTTCATTCTCCAGCACAGCTTTTTGCTCCTGCAGATACATTTGGAGAACTTGTTAAAAACCAACTTATGAAAAAAATAAAAACTGTATTTGAAATTCTCTTCCATTAGAGTATAATCCATTATTATTCTACAAAGATAAAAAAAATAATAAATTTGAAAAACTGAACATGTGAAAAAACTATTAATGCATTTTGCATCAAATCTAGTTCTGTTGTGGAATGAAAATGAGATGAAAAGTGCAAGGAGAACCATTTACCTGTATCCTGGACCTTGTAAGCTGTTCTACAAGTACTTGTTCCTGAAACAATATATTGTGAGGAATAAGATTAATCACAGTATATCCATATATTAGCAAGTCTTGACCTGAAGAACTGAATAAGTGGTTGAATTTAGCAACTGATAAACATGTCAGAAATAAAATATAATAATTAGAGAAAATCTTGTAAGGTTAAGGAAATTACAAATAAAAATAATACAGTCAATTACACCACTGTTGGTATTTGATCTCAGTACCTTCTTGTCTTTGACAGCTAATATCCCTTCACTCAGTTGCTTTTCTAGGTGCTGCAGTTCTTTGAGGCTCAATCCATCAAGCTCCTTACCCTTCATATTTCTACACAATTTGAGAATGTTATCAGAAAAAATCTGGAATCAGATTCTGATGAAAAATCAGCACACAAGAGAGAAAGAAAATACAGTGAGGTAGTTCCACTATTGGGTCATTTCATTGAGGCATTCACTAATGATTGTATCAGTTAGTTGCAATAGCATTGCTGATTAGTTATATAAAGTGTCAGTGAAACTTACGAGTATGCAGATCGAAGCTTTGTTATTTCATCCTTCAAAAGGTTTGTATCAGGCTCCATAACCGTAACCTATTGAAAAGTATGAACAATAACACTTCAAACTACATACTGAGAAAAATGAACTTAAAAGGGTTAGGAGTTTATGAAAAAAATTGTGATGCTTTAAGATATTAGAGGGAAAGTCTTAAATACATCTTTTGGGGGCACATCAATAGGTTGCTCTGCAGAATCCAATTCTGAGCCTTTCCTATACCTTGATAGGGTACGCTCCATGCTTCATAAATGAAACAAAATTCATTTAATCATAACAAAACATAAGCCTCAGATGGATCATGTAAACAGTTGCAAGAAGAGTAAGAGCATTTGAAAGTTGCTAAAAAGCCAGAATGAGCTTGGACTTGCAAATTGACATGAAGTTTGATGGAACAAGTTTTTCTATCACAATCCTGTTCTTGCTTTTAAAAAAATGGCATTTAAGTTTTAAAAGAAAACTAAAAGATATGTTTTATTGTTCCCATATTTAGTTCAGCTAAATTTTGGAGAAATAATCACTTATTTTTAGAATACTCTCAGGAAGCTCTCTAAATAAGTTAGTCTAAATATGGCTAATTGTCAATAACTGATTAAGGCAGAATTTGGACTAGAAAAGAAAGAAATAGAAAATTGTAGACCCTAATGTTATGGTTACTACCATAGATTTTTTTTTGGCATTAGGAATCTAGAATAGCACAAAATGGGATTCTTCAACTCATCAAACCAGATACATCATACATGAACACAACTCAGTTTCAGTACTTGCTTCTTCATTGATCCCATAGCCAAAAAATGCATGTAAGAGTATAATTCTATCTCTACCCCCAAAAATCTCTCTCTATCATTGCAGAGTTAGTTTTCTTTTATCCAATCTCATCACTCACATCTTCCACAAAAGATAAATTCATCAGAACCACACCTCTATCTTAAACCTTAACAAAAATCCAAATTCAAACATTTATCTGATAAAAACCCTCCACTTTTTTTTTTCCTGTAACAAAACCATTGTTCTCCTCTATAAACATTTCAATGGTTATCCAATATAAAGAACATTAAACCTGTTTACTTGGTCCACAAGTATCACCACCCCAAACAACTTTCATGAAAAAAA
>Ga0214544_1003735_pt1 | contig 31107 bp, 15 predicted proteins | sample CNSS3metaG_FD_160074 | JGI IMG/M metagenome (GOLD analysis project Ga0214544, IMG submission 160074) | Root nodule microbial communities from cowpea collected in UCLA plant growth center, Los Angeles, California, USA - CNSS3 | ecosystem: Host-associated > Plants > Roots > Nodule | place: USA...
TTGATAAAGTAATTTCAACTTTCATGTCCTTAATTTATCAAAATGTTTATATTATTATTATATATATATATATATATATATATATATTTGGATATTACAGAAATACCTAATTCTTTCATAAAATAATGGTGCTTTGGTTTACTTGTTGCAGGCTAAGGTTCTTCTTTACTATTTATCCTTCTTCAGATAATAGTTTCTTATTGATCGAAAGAAGGAAGAGAAAGGACATTATTTTACCGGAATTAGAAAAGCTAACCTTATGCAACAACAATAATTTGAAGCTTTTGCAGATGTCTGCTATCATTACATGGAAGATTTTAGAAAAGTGTTTAGATGTTGGCAGACAATATTTTTTATTGGTTTCTGTTCTGACATTCAATATGCGAAGAGATGTGTCACAAAATTCTAATCAAGGGTGGGCAAAAAATCCATTTTTATTAATTCAATCTATTTTTTCTATGATCTAATCCATTTAATATCTATTTTATTAAAAATTCAATCCATTTAAAATCCATTTTATTGGATATGGATATCAATCTGATATATATTTTATATATTTTATGAATTGGATATCCATTCTTTAAATCTAGATTTTCAAAATGGATAATCCAAAATATCCAATCCAAATTTTCAATTTATATTTTTGGTTAGATTAGGCTAAAAGTTAAGACTGACTAGTCTAAATTTAGTCGTATTAGATTGAGTTGACGTGACCTTATACAAAATTTTGCGGAATTCTGTCAAGTCGGTCCCTATCGAAATTTGGCCCAATTGGTCCTGGACAAAATTTGGAAGTATTCGGTTGAGTTCACCCCGACCTAAATTTGACTGCATTGGGCTGAGTTGACCTAAACAAAATTTGACTGTATTCGGTCGAGACAACCGCGACCAAAATTTGGCTGTATTCAGCCTAGTTGGCTCCAGTCAAAATTTGGTCGAATTCAATCGAGTTGACCCCGATTGAGATTTGGCCGAGTCGGCCCTGAACCAAATTTGGTCGTATTTGGCTGAGACGGTCTAGGATGAAATTTGGCCGTATTCAAATGAGTCGGTCACGATCGAAATTTGGTTGTATTCAACTGAGTCGGCCACGACAGAAATTTGGCCGAATTTAGTCGGTCGGCTTCGGTCAAAATTCGACGTGTTGGTCCTGACCTGAATTTGGTTGTATTCGGCAGAGTCGATCGCGACCGAAATTTGGTCATATTTAGGCGAGTCGGTCCTAACCTAATTTTGGCCAAATTTAGTCGAGTTGGTCATGACCAAAATTTTGTTAAGTCAGCACTTGCCCAAATTTAGCCGTATTCCGTCAACTAAATCCTGAACGAAATTTGACTATATTCAATTTAGTCGGCTGTGATCGAAAATTGGCCATATTCAATCAAGTCGGTCCCGGCCGACGAATTTAGTGGAGTCAACCTTGACCGAAATTTGACTGATCAGGCCTTGACCCAAATGTGACCATATTTGGCCAAATCGGCTCTGGCTAAATTTTGATCGTATTAGGCAAAATCGGCCCTGGCCGAAATTCAGTCGAATCCAGTCAAGTCGATCTCAACTGAAATTTTGTCAAGTCGACGTTAGCCCAAAATTTGGTCACGTCGTCCCCGACCGAAATCGTTCGAAAGTCATCCAAGTTTATCCCATGCTGAAATTTGACCTCGACAAAAAATCTGTCAAATTCTATGGTGTCAACCCTATCGAAAATCTAATCCACATCCATTTTGGATCCAAATAATGGATGTGGATCCAAATTTGTGTCCATAGGGCTGACACCAAAGAATTTGACAGATTTGGCCGAATACTTCCAAATTTTGTCCAGGACCAACTAGGTCAAATATCGATCGGGATCGACTTGATAGAATTTGGCCTAATTCAGCCAAATTTTGTATAGGGTCACGTCAACTCAATCAAATACGACTAAATTTGGACTAGTCTGTCTCAACCTTTAGCCTAACCTAACAAAAAATATAAAGTGAAAATTTGGATTGGATATTTTGGATTATCCATTTTGAAAATCTAGATTTCGAGAATGGATATCCAATCCATAAAATATATAAAATGTAGATTAGATTGATATCCAGATCCAATAAAATGGATTTTAAATGGATTGGATTTTTAATAGAACGGATATTAAATGGATTAGATCATAGAAAAAATGGATTGGATCATAAAAATTGGATTTTTTGCCCACCTTTACCAAGAACCATTTTGAACAAATCAGTTTTCTCATTTAAGTTCTATTACTACTCTTTTTCATTAAATCAATCAAATTTTCACCTTTGAGTAAATCAAAGATGAGAAACTATAAATGATTTGGTGAAGTTTGATAATTGTGAGAGTTTTGATGTTCTGTTTTATGTTTGGAGATGAATATATATTTGATTGTTAATGAATTATACAGCAATGACATAGGTGGTTTGTGTGATTCTTAGACATTAATGATAATTAGGAATTTCCTTAATGAAACCTAAAGTTGTGTTACACCATATTGGTCATATAGTGATGGTGTTGGTGTGATTGCAATTTTGACAAAAAAGAATGGGGCTAGCATATATGGAAGAAAATGATTCTTGGTGAAAGGGATAAGTATATGATTTTCTTCTGGATTTTTGTGATAGTATTCTCGTAAAGAATAGTGTTGATAAAATTGATAAATTGAGTATGGTTGGGAAACACGCACTAAGAAAATGATATCTTCAAACAGAAACATATCCACAAATAAGAGCAAAAATATAAATTAAATTTAACGTGGTTCGACATCTCAAAGCTTTCATCCAAAAATACTCAACAAAAAGTATTATTACTCAAAATTCAATTTTTCGGGAAAAAATTGCAAACCTATTGAGCTGTGATGATAACTCCAAATATAACTCTTTATTTTTATAATAATTTTTTGCTACTATCTTCCCCATATTACTCGATGTGAGACTTTGGTGAATACTCACTCGAGAACCAACAAATATCATATTTTGTTTAAATTGTTTTTGTTTTGTTTAGCTTTATAAATGATAAGTTTGGTTCTTAGTGACTATTTTCAAGGAAAATATTACATTTAGGATTGAAAAAGGATTTCGAGAGTGAGACTATCCTAAATCAACTGGTATCTCACTTACATAGAGTGTGATATTTAGGTGGTGTAGTCGAAGGATCATACCTATGAAACTAGTGGGATTAACATTGTCATGGTTTGGTTTGAGTCATTTGGTCTTAGGAGCTCAAAAATTAGTTTAGGACTTGGGAGTAAGTATGACATATGCAGAGTTTCACTAATTCATTCAATACATTGGTGTTTTGAAAGACTAAGTCTAAATATGATTCTTTAATTTAATGCTTGATCTAGTTAATTGATTTTATTTTTACACTTTTCAAGAAAGAATTTATTTTGACAGTTTATAATTTTTGTTATCTTCTTATTAGAAGTTATGTTATGTTGATCATATTTTGTTTTACGTATTCTCTAGATTGAGAACTGTGATGAATTTCAGTTTAATTATATTTTTTTATGTTAAAGTGTTATAATATTATTTATAATTAATATAAGAATGTTTAGAAATTATTTATAATTACTACGTGAATGTTTAGAAGAATAGGGTTGGTATATTTGATATAGAAAGTTTAAATCTTTTATGAACATCATACAAAATCTACTTTTTATGTCGATTTTAAAAGATTCGTCGGTCTCAGAAAAAAATATTAATTATTATAACTCTATAAGGAACTGCCATAACTCTATGAAAGATAATGTTATATTGTATTAATTATCAAAAGTGATAATGTTAAATTATATAAATACATTAATAAAAAAATAAATCTATGGTGAAATATTTACATATTAGGATAATTACTTATTAAAAAATTCAATACATGACGTGTATTACCTATACAATTGGATTAGTTCATTTTTTATTTATTTTTCTTTCATTTAAAATTGTCGTAACCAAATGTTTTAAATGATAGTTGTGATTGTAGTTGTGGTTGCAGTTTTTATAATGATCCTTAATATTGCAATCAATTATAAACAAATATGATTGTCATAGGCAATAGCAGTCGATGGACCGCAAAAACCTTGACGTTACAGCTGCAATTACAATTACAGTAAAAAAATGGTTCTTATCGAAATGAAACACATACTCTTCTGGATAACCCATATTTGATCGACACCAAAACTCGAAGGGTACCTCCTGTATTCATAAATTTTTCATGCAATATATGAAGGATTTACGTGGAAATTGCACTATTGATGTTACATAATCACAGCATTGCTTCCTCAATCCCACATATTGGTCCTTGTGCCCCCCAAAAATTCTAATATATCCATTATACCTTTTTCATTTATAACATTGGAAGGGTGAAGAAAAAGATTTAGGTTTAAAAACTAACTTGGAATCAATATTTCATAAAATAATATAATAGAAGCACATATTTAAAACATGCAATAGGAACAATATATGAGCATTTGTGAATGAAAGATTCTAAAATACATTATCCCCCGTTCCAATAGTAAACTCGTATCAAGAATGTGCCATGTAACTAACTATCTTTACATTATAAATTTGAAATCTTAATCTTAATGTATTCATGTTTCTATATAGTACATATTAAAATAACAATAGTTTTCATCATTAAAATATCACTACTCAATTCTTACCATTGCAAATTATAACATTTTCATTAAATTTTAATTATTTTATATATATTGGTTCTCAAGTGAGTATTTACCAGATTTTAAATTGAATAATATAAAAAGGAAAATAGTAGAAAAATAAATAATTATTTTGATACTTGTCACTAAAACTCAATAAATTTTTGGGTATGTGAGAGTTTTGGTAGTTGTATGTCATTAGATTTATAATTTTGTCAAAATTGTATTCAAAGATTTGCTATTTTTTTCAAAAAAATAATACACTTATCAAGAGAGGAATATGAACAATTTGACATGTGCATCTTTGAAGGGAGGTTACTACCAATGATTTTTGTATGTAATGACTTCATTCATGTATGTGTGGTAGGGTCTAGCTTGTTTAATAATGAAGATGGTCAGAGCTAATGATAGGGAAGAAGTATTGTCATGAATGAGTCTATGTGTAAGTTACTAGTAATAAGAGTGGATCAAGCATATATGTAAAAAATATGTTATATGTTTGTTTCAAGAAGAAGGGATCATGTTGAAGGTTCATTGTGGGTCTCTTATATGTGACACTTTTGGTGAAGGGTTGATATATTAGTTTTTGATTGAATATTTACCAAAGTTTCACATTAAGTAATACAAAGAGCATGGTCGACTTAGGGTCCAAAGAGGTTAAACTCTTGTTTTAGGCCCTCTAAAAAGACCCAAAATAACTTTTGTTTAATACATTTATATTAAATTAATTGTAAAATTGTGTTTGAGAATAAAATTTAATTAAAATATTATGAGTGACTATTAATTTTTGTTCGTACTAAAAATAATATTTAGTAAGCTAATAAAATTTTCAACTAATCATAATTTTGTTTAGGAAAAAAAGATTGATTAACTATCTCTATTCTCTTACTAATAAATTCTGATTAATTATCTATTTTTATAATTTATCACAAAAGGGAGTTATGGAAAAATTATAAAAATAGATAATAAAAATGAATTAGAAAATACAAGTGAATGTTCTTTGAATGAACAAGTTCATAATAATATAGATTTTAATAATTTAAAATATATGAAATATGGATGACAAATAAACACGTTTCAATGGGTATTGTTCGAACTCGTCTCCATTTTGATGGAGAATATCTGTATTGATTTGGCACGAGTATAAGTATGGATAATACCCGAATGTTTGAATTAGATATGGAGACAAATATGAGTATGTACATATCCGACTCATCCTCATCCCTATAGTCATCTTCGTTTAAATTACTAAAATACTCACAAGTTATTAGGTAACCAGTAACACACTCTTTTATAATTAATTTTATATTCCTTCTTTTTTCTTGTTATATATTTCCCCCTTCCCTTATAGTGATTTGACTTTTTTATATCTAGGAAACCCACTTACATCTCCAATGCACTTTTCTTATCAATTACAGTGAATTAAATAATTTTTATGTCTCACATATAAATATTACTCTTTTTTAATATTTTTATTTATAATTTTGTTTCACATGAGAATATTTGACTCTCAGGTAATTCAAAAAAACCTTTTTTTATTCTCTTTGGTCTTTAATTTTTATTTTATTTGAAGAAATTTTGTTTTGCTTAAACAATTTTTATCATTTCTCAACAATTTAAGTAGTTTCATTTATGAAGGTTTTCTTTGATCTCTTGGATACTTTTCATCTTATTAAACCCTTAATTTATACATTTATTTTCCTGTATTTGATTTCATTTAATGGTGTATCAAATTGTTTCTAAGACAAACATTTGAACATTTTTACTTCTTTCTAATTTTATTATTTCTTGTTTATTTTTATCATTTAAAATACTAATTTTACATTTTTTATATAATTATTTTTATTTTCTAACTCATTATCTAAGTGTAATTTTATCACCGTAATTGTATGAAGACATTTCATCTACTATAATATATTAATTTAATGTTATTGTCATTAATCTTTTTTATCACCCTCTAACATAAATTGAAGTTTAAACAATGAAATATCTATGCTAATTTAATAATTATTTAATTTAATCTTTGTTCTTATGTAATTTCGTTCAATTGGTGTATTATAATTTGTATTAATGTATAAAGAAAGAGATCTCATTAGAATTTAGACAAAAGAAGTAAAGAGAAATTTCAAAATATTTAAATATTTGTTTATTTGTTATAATTTTTTAAAACTATATTTTACTTGTATCAATTTTGTTTCAGTTGCATTTGCAAATTTAATAAATATTTGTGTTGTCATGAAATTTTATTTTGTACTCTAATAATGTATACAATTATAATTTTTTTCTAAATATTTGATATTGAAGAAACTAAAATACGTCTTTTTGATCTTGAATATTTGATAATATCATATTTCCGTTGTCATGTTTTTTTTTAATATTAACTAATTGATATTGAAACAGTAATAAGAATGTGAAATAATGAAACTTGTTCCTGTCTGGCTCCGATTTCATCCCTAATATGAAATTTAAAATTTTCAAAAATTATTTAGAATTGATTATTTTTTGTACATTGGAGGTAATGCAATTACTATGTTTCAAAGTAAATTTGAACAATTTAAAGTGTACGGAAATATTTTTGGTTTTGTATTTAGTATTAAAAATTAAAGTCATTAGACTATGTATTTTTGAAAGAAAAATACTGAAATCTTGAAAAATCTTTAAAACATACTAATTTTTTGGATCTGAATTGATTGGATCTATTTTCAAAATTAAACATCTTAAATAAAATTATAGGATTGAAAAATATAAATAAATTGACATTATTAATTATATAAAAAATATATATTATTTTTCAAATGCATATATAACTTATATAATAATGTTGACCATTGGTGCATTAATTGCTTCCGTCGAAGAGTTTTTCAAAACTAAAAGTAATAAAAATTTATTTAAGAGTAACAATGTCTTAACAAAGATAAAACAAATGGATCTTATTATCTATTAAAATAAAAAATATTAAATAAAGTTAATTACTACAATTTAATAAATAATTTTGTATCAAAAAAGCTTAAAAGATAAATTTTAGATAAAATTAATTTTAATTATATAAAAAAATATATATTCTTTTCTAAATGTATATATAACTTATAAAGTAATGTTGAAAATTTTAATATAAAATTACTTCATTTAGTAGGACTTTTTCAAAATTAAAAGTAATAAAAACTTACTTAAAATCAACAATGTTTCACATAAAATTAAACAAAATGATTTTTTATCTATTAAATAAAAAATATTAAATAAAATTAATTATGATAATTTAATAAATAATTTTGTATCACATAAAGTTTAAAAATAAATTTTAGATAAAATTGATGTATTTCAAACAAATTGTTCTATTTAAAGTAAGATAAACATGGATTCAAATTAAAACTAAAAACTGATTTAAAACAATATTTTTATATAATGTAAATATCATTTAAATTTATTTTCTATACTTGTATTTCAATTTACTTCCAAAACTCTACAAAAGATTCGTGAAACTCAAATAGGGACACACAAAGACAGTCGAGAGTCTAAAATGGTCTTGGTTTAAATAACAAAATTTTTCTAAACCTTTCCAAACGTAAACCTAAATTGAGTTAGATATTTTTTTTTTTCAAAACTAAAGTTAAAACGATTATCTTCCAAAAAAGTAAAATTTTGGCTCAAATTATTCTTCCTCGATGTCCGAAAAAATTATCTTTCAACTTCTATTTTTCAAACACAAAATAGATTTACCGTTATCTTTGATCAAAGCATTAAAATTAAGATTAGAATACGAGATTGATAATATGTACTCACATTTTGAATAACATAAATGGAGAAAATTGTTGTACATAAAAACGAAATGGAGGCTCACTTTGCATGTCACGTATGAGCATCAATGTGAGTTTATCTCACCGAGACTCCAAAGGAAAAGTTTTAGAATTTATTTCTAGTTTTATCTAAATATAATTCGAGAAATTATACTTTTCCTTTCATTTTTTCTAACTTTCATTCTTTATTTTCTGACCAGCTTAGTGTGAATTATTGATTTTTAAAAAAAAAAATACATTAATCAATGATTCACACTAAATCATTATGTTAAGAAATAAAAGATATGAATCAAAAAATAAAAATAATAGTATCAAACTTTTACAAAATTTCAGCCATTACTCACCTGGTATGGCTTTGGGTTTCTATATTAAACATTGTCTACAAAATTTGATGAAACTTGCACTTTGCTTGGTCTCCTTTGAGTTTAGATCATTCCAAAAACATTAAACAACAAAAAAGAAAAACGAAGAAAATATATACATGAAATCAATATATAGTTAAGCAAGCAAAACAAAAAACATGCAAAGCAAACAAAATCATTAATGGAAGCATCATGCACGACCGTGGTTGAATCTTCAAAGACTTTTCATGATGTTTACTATTTATTTCCTCATACACATGAACATGGGAATCAAAATCTCTAATTATATGCTTAAAATAATCTGTCTGATAGTGTGCTCATCTATAACGAAGTTTACAAGGAGGAAGAGGTGGTCCACACAATCCACGATTACCCACAAAAGCTGAAATAGGAAACATGGCCTTATGTGGAGGGATCCTCCCTCTGAGTCTGTTTCTTGACACATCAAACTCTTCAAGCTTCTTCAAATTTAGGACCTTCTCTGGTATGTTGCCACTTAATTTGTTGTTTGAAAGATTAATCTTTGTTAAAGTTTCGGCATCACCAAGCTCTTCGGGTATATCCCCCGAGAGTCCACTGTCTTCAAGCTCCAGAATCTCCAATTCTCTCAGTTTCCCAATTGACTTTGGTATCGATCCTCCCAACGGGTTGTGTGACAAAGCAAGAGATTTGATTGAACTCATTGAGGCCTTTTGTCCAATGTTGTCGTCAATGGGACCGCAAAACTTGTTGTTAGATAGGTCGAGGGAGTTGAAATGGCCTAGCGAAAATTGAGCCTCTTTCTCAAACACCACTTTTAGGGACCCTGTGAGGTTATTGGAATGGAGGTCAAGGTCCATCAGAGAAGAAAGACCCATGAATGCCACAGGGATTGACGAATGAAACTGGTTGTTTGACAGGTTCAGGAAGGAAAGGCGAGTCATGTTTCCGATCCACCATGGCAATTTCCCCGTTAATGCATTGCTTGACAAATCAAGGGTTGACACTGATGAATATGCAAGCCACTTTGGAAGTTGACCTTTGATCCCTGTCTGAGCCAATTTCAACTGAAAAACTCTAGACTTGGAAACCCACTTGGGTACTTTGGCTAGTCCTAATGGGTTGAATGACAAGTCTAAAGTTTGCAAACTCTGTAGTTTAGCAAGTTGAGGGGGAAGTAGACCAGAAAGTTGGTTTCTTGACAAATCCAGTGTTTGCAGGTTGATTAAATTGCCAAAGGAAGGTGGAATTTTGCCACTGAATTCATTGTCTGCGAGAAATAAATCAGTTAAACTAGTTAGATGGCCAATGGTGGAAGGTAAGTTCCCAGTGAGTTTATTGTTCTCAAGGATTACCCTTCGCACATTGCCGAGTTTTCCAATGGAATAAGGCAAAAGGCCTGTTAGCTTGTTCTCTGATAAACTACAAAACTTGAGAGAACTTAAATCCCCAATAGAAAAAGGGAGGTTTCCTGAGAGATTATTGTGCATGAGATCCAGAAAAACCAATTGTGAGAGTCTCCCAATTGACTCTGGGATTCTTCCACTAATCTGGTTATAAGAGAAATCCAAATCCTTGAGGTTTACAAGATTTCCAATGGTAGAAGGAATGTTTCCATGAAAATCGTTTTGATGAAGGTGAAGCCTGGTGAGAAATACCATTCTTCCAAGGGAAGAAGGAATCCCCCCAGAAAGCCTGTTCCCAGATAGACCAAGTTCTGAAAGAGACTTGAAGGAGGCAAAGACAGAAAAAGGAACATTACCAAACAATTGGTTGTTATCGAGGTACAAACTCTGGAGCCGTGAAAGCTTTTCAAAAGACGCGGGAACCCCACCTGAGAGCTGGTTTGAATAGAGAAAAAGTTTTGTCAAATGGGATAGCTTGGCGAGTTGTGGAGGTATTGGACCATGCAACTGCTTCAGATTGCTAAGGTCCAAAACTTGAAGAGCAGACAAGTTTCCAAGATAAGGTGACAAGGTTCCTGACATGTAGGTTTCGAGAGGGATGTCATCAACGTCGAACACAACGCCGATTCTAGTAAGGTTGATGACCCTGCCAGTGGAACCACATGCGATGCCCTCCCAAGTGTGGCAGCAGTCAGAGGAAGGTGTCCAGGAATCTAGCAGTTTTGAAGGGTCAGAGATGATCCTGCTCTTGAATTCTAGTAGTGCTTCTTTGTCCACCACGTGACATGGCTCCGAAATTGAGGTAAGAGATGACAAAATGAGAAGCAACATCATGACTACTACCATAGTTCAGAATTATGAATAGGTTGCTTGTACTTGGCTGAGACAGCTTACGACTTCGTATTTATCAAGTGTTGTACGACTCTTTCTATACGATTTACGATTTGATTGTGATTTAATTTAGTTGGCTTCCTCCATGAAAATTTATTTATATTCAATTTATCTATCATCGAAGTGGTGTATGTATGAAAATGGCATCGGAGATGTTTGAAAAGCGAGAACTGTTGATGCTTTGCATGCAGCATTTTGAAGAGAGGCATGTGCCTCTAACGGCCACTTGGATTTCCCTGACTTGGCTATTTGGAAGCAAGTGGCTTTGGTTCAACAAAAAACCCTGAAAAAGAAGATGGGATTCTCCGTGCTCAAAAGTTTGTTATCATGATGATTTTACAATTATACATCCCATCACTGTAAGCAATTTTGATGTTTCAAAATCTGTGCCTCCTCAGTGGAAAATGACTGGGATTACTAACATTTAGCAACTACTCATCATATTCACTACTTTTGGTTTAAAATCATACTATACACACACTTTCACACATGCACGCACTTACAAGTTACAAATACAATATATTTATTTTTGAAAATTAAATAAATTAAGTAATAGTTTGTAATGTTTATTTCACAGATTTTGAATTAAAAAACCATTGTTAAACAGTTTTAAATTATTTTAAATTCGCTTTATAAAGGCCAAAGAATGAAAAGAGAGACAAACTTGTCTGTCATGAACCATCTGACCTTTCTTTACAAGTTTAAGATTCATTTCAGTTGATACATACTATTAGGTTCAAAATTTTGATATCTAATTGAATATAAATATTCGATCAAAAGAATAATCAAATTTACAACATTATTTTCAATAAATATAAATATCGTAACATCTCAAATTTATAGTACAATGATTTTGATATAATAATATCTAAAATTTTATAATATATTACTTTTCATATATTATATATTAAAGTTATAAGTAAAAATTACATTATATATATATATATATATATATATATATATATATATATATATATATATATATATATATATATATAAAAGCGTATCTCTTGTACGAAGAGATAGATGATTCAGGATTCAGGATCCGATTCGTAGTTAACAGATGACACTTTAATTAATAAAAATTTTATTCTTGTACTGCAAATCTTTGGATAGGATTGAGTGTATTTAATGAAGGAATCTTTGCTATTTACCGCATAATGCCTCTATATAAAGAGTACTGGTGTAATGAAAGCAATGAGAGTGAAAGCAACGAAAAAAGAATAAGAGAGAAACACAATAGATAAAAGAAGAAAAACGTAACCATAAGAAGCAAAGGGAAATCATACTTGAATCGTGCATTTATTCATATATTTTCCAATCTCCGAGGTAAGAGGAGAAGATATTGATCATTCTATCTTTTCATTTTTATTTTTTTATCTTTTCATAATAATTTTTATTTCTATATTTATCTTTAAGTGAGGTGTTCCTAATCTCATTCTAATTTCTATTTAGTTCTCATTCTTATTTATTTATTCATTTATATTTATCTCTAGTTTTTGCACAGGTCCTATTTATTTAATTTATATTACTCTCATTTATTTATTTATTTATATTTACCTCCAGTCACATACTGGTTCTCTTTAACTATTTATATTTATCTTCAATCACGTACTGGTCCTCTTTAACTATTTATATTTATCTCCAATCACGTACTGGTCCTCATTATTTATCTACATTTGTTTTTAGTTATGCACTGGTCTTATTTATTTAGTCATACAATTATATGGTTTAATATCAAAATGAAATTTATGATAAATAAAGATTTGATTATTGTAGTTGGAGGTATGACCTTGGAGATTTAAATGAGTAGATATTACTCAAGATGAGATGTTCTTGGGTTACTTTGTTGGCCATGATGAGGCTTATTTATCATGACTAGTTACTACAAAATTAATCAAAATATTTATGAAGTATGATAAAAACTCAGTTTCATGAATTTGAAAGAGTTTTCATTTTATTTTATTTTCTTGAGATATGCTATATTTTTTCTATGTGATATTTGTCTCACTTCCCTATTTTATAATTGTGTATAAAAAAATATTATAATCTCATTGTAGATGGCTGCCCCTAATATGCCCGATCCATTCCTTGTCGATATAGTAGTAGTATTTCCGGGAAACGCATGGCAAACCAATGCGGTAAATAATTCGGTAACATTCCAAGCACTGGAAATTCTACCATTATATTCCTAAATGCTCTAAATATATCAAGGACATATTGGAATCACTTTTTATTTACCCCCAATAGTCCAAGTGAATCATATTCATAACCTTTTTCCTCCACATGTTTAAAGGTTAACCTACGAGGAAGGAACTGTAAATAAATAATACTTCTTTCTCTTCTAGTGTAGAAAATATAATATGTACCAAATGATATAAATTTAAAATTCAAACAGTACTGTAATATATATATATATATGTGTGTATATATATATATATATATATATATACATATATGTATATGTGAATATTTTAAGTATGTTATATGTTATTGTAAAACTATGTGTTAATTTTTTTTATAAGTATAATATAGAAAATAATAGTAACAAAAAGAATTTTGGTCGTCTCAAATATGAAATAATGTGATGTATTAAAATTTGTTAAAATATACATTTAGATTCTATTTTTGTTCAGTTCTGTTAATTCAGTCATAAAATTCTTCTTCTTTTTTCAATTAGATCCCAATTTTCGTTAATTTTATTCAATTTGATCAATTTTTTGCTAATTCTGTTTAAATGATTAATAGTAATGACGAGTTACAGCCACATGTCAATTTGGTCTTTTTTTTAAATTTTGTTAATTTTTTTAGTTTTTTTTTAATTTTGATAAAATGTTCACGTGTCAATCTAACAGTATATCACGTGTCAATCTAACAGTATATCACGTGTCACAGTCAATGTTTTATATTTAATTTAGTCCTTTTTAATTTTTTATTTTATTTTAATTTAGTCCCAAATTTTTTTAAAATGGAGCAATTTTATCCGTCTCTAAATTGAGATAAAATTTAATTTTTATGTAAACATTAAAATGATGTTTTTATTAAAATTTATAGTTTTATTAAATATTTTTTGTTTATGATTATAATTAGTTTAAAATTCGAAAAAAATTTCAAGGATTAGAAGTAACACCATATTCACCTAAAATTTTAAAAGGTTAAAAATTACATAATCACATAAAATAATGGTGCTCCCCCAAACTTTTTAACCTCTCAACATTTTAAAATCACAATTGATTTTAACAATCACATTTGATTTTTAACCTCTCTTAAAATGTTGTTGGATCAATTGTGTTAGTTTTCATCCTTAAAATTTTTGTTCTAATTTTAAACTAATGTAACCCTAAACAACAAATATTTACTAAACATGTGAATTTTAATAAAAACATCATTATAACATCTATATAAAAAATAAATTTGATCTCAAATTGGAAAGGGACAAAATTGCTCAATTTTAAAACAAATTGGGACTAAATTGAACAAAAATAATGAATATAGGAACCAAATTGAATATAAAATATGTCAATTAAATATTTTTATGTCTTACATTTGAATATTTCTACTCTTTTTTTAATATTTTTATTTATTATATATTTTATTTTCACATGAGAATGTTTAACACTCTCAATTTAAATATTCAATAGCATAAACATTTCATTTACTAGGTAATATAAAAAAATGTATCTTATTTATTCTATAATTATTAATTTTTGTTTCATTTGAAGATTTTTTTTTGTTTTGCTAAAACAATTCTTTTCTATCTCTTAACTATCGACTAGGTTGATATTTGAAACTTACATCTCCAAGTTATTTTTCATCTTATCGTACTCTTAATTATGTATTTGTTTTTCATTGTGTGATTTCATTCAACAATCTATCAAATTGATATTTTTTAAATATTTTTTTTATTTTCTAACTCACTACGTATAATATTATCACTATAATTGTATAAATAAATTTTATTTACTATAATATAATAATTTAATGTAATTGTTATGAGTATTTTTTATCACCATCCAATATATATTGAAGTTTAACAAATGAAGATTTATATAAAATTATATTATTAGTTTAATTTTTGTTCTTTGTGTGATATTGATAAAGTGATGTATTATAACTTTTATTAGTGTATGGAAAAAGAGATTTCATTAGAATTTAAAAGATTGAAGTAAACAAACATTTAAATATATTTTTCCTTTTATATATTTTTAATTTTTATCAACTATATTTAATTAAAGTTTGCAAATTTAATAAATATTTTGGTTCTTACAAGATTTTATTTGGTTTTCGAATTTGAAATGTATACTATTATAATTTTTTTTTTCTAAATACTTGATATTGAATAAACAATTATCTTTTTAATATTGAATATTTGATACTATTATGATTATTTTACCATAACTTTTATTATTTTATAAAATTTAATTAGTTGATATTGAAACAATAGAAAAACAGGTACGAGTATGAAGTAAAAAAGTGGGTACGGATATGAGTACTAGTATATCCTCTTGTTACCCAGTGGGACGAAGATGAGATAAAAGTTTGATACTTGTTAAAATTAGGATTGAGGATGAGGATAACATTTTTCTTTAGGAATGAATATGAGATAATGAAACTCGTCCCTACTCTCCCATGTTGTTATCCCTAAATGTAGGGATGTCAACGGAGCAAGTAGGATAAGAGTAGTAGTTCTCCCGTACCCTACCTGCTGGATAAATATTTGCCTACCTGTACCCATATCTGTGTGGGTACCCGCATATTTTTTTAAAATCCACGGATATCCATGGGTACCGCGGGTATTTACAAAAAGAAAATTTTAATATTTAACAACAAATTTTAATTATAAATTCAAAAAAAAAATACAATGCATAACATTTATAAATTTCAAACAAAGTGCAAATAACTCATTTAAACCGTGTTTAATGACAGTTTACAAATAAATAGAGATTTTTTAAAACTAGTTGATAAAAAATAATCCATTCAAAATCAATGTGTTAATATTTTAATCATTTTTTTAATTTAAATTAGAATATAGCGGGTACGTGTATCCACGAGTACGAATACTATGATACTCATACCCGTCCCGTTAACATGCGGGTATAAAAAATACTCGTACCCGTTACTTGCGGGTATCCATTTTCAATTCATTTTCTACCCGTTATGAGTTTTATCCACAGATACTCGCAGGTACGGATCTTTTTGACATCCCTAATCATACCTAATATAAACTGTCTTATATTTTTATCTTATAATTTTCTGGAAAAAAAAAATAGATGATACATGATCAAAGGTAGACCATGTATGCGTGGTAAAAAAATCTAATTTTTAAAATATCTTATATTGTTTATTTCAAGTATTTTAATAATAAATTAATATTCTTTTCAATATTTTAAAAATAGTAAAATCAATATTTTTTTTAAACTTTTTTTAATTCAATCCTCTAAAGTAAGAGGAAGGAAAGATTGAAGAATAAGAATAAGAAAACTAGTTTTAGAAATTTCATCAAGAGTTTTTATAAAATATGATTGAGAACACAAATATATACGGAACATGCGATAGATATTTCATTTGTAAGGTAAGTTGTAATTTAGTTAGAAAAAACTCATTAGTGGAAGTCTTGGGAATTAAGCTGTTTGTGATAGATAAATCAATATATTTCATCAAACTTTATAATATTGATATGTCAAAAATTATAATTGTTAGGAGACCATGTCTCATTTAGGAAGAATATGAGTATTTTATGATGTTTATATATTGAGAATTCATTAAAAAAATGAAATTATTATTAGTTTGAGAGGAATCTATTTAATCTACGAGACTTTCGAATCAAAGAAGTATGAATCTATACATTATCAAATATAATTAGAGAAGTCTAATTTTTTCATTGAATCACATACACAGCAGCTAACAATTTACTAACATTGGTTCTCATTGAATTCATTTTAGTTTGATATTTAGTATTTTGTTCATTTTATGAGTTTTTTTATATTTATTTTTGTACGAATATAAAAAGAAAAGGTTATGTGATATATGTTTTTTCATAACTACTTCTTAGCATATATTTTCTTTTACGTCTTCCAATTTTAGATTAGGTTTTGATAAATTATTTTTTAATCTTAATTTTTTTAAATAGATATATTGATGAAAAATAAAATAATAGACTCATTTTTGTTAAGCATAATAATAATGATCAATTGTTGAATTAGATGAAATCTTTATGAAGATTCAAAGGACTAGAAGTGAAAAGTTTTATATTAATTTTTTGAAACTTATTTAAGAAAAAATATTCTCAAATATGAAAATATCTAACAAGGGGGAAGAGATCAAATTAGAAAAGGCTTATTTAAAATGTGTTTCATATCAAATAAAACTTCAAAACTATCATATTTTTCTAAGAAAAAACATACAAAAAAATTTCAATACTAAATTATATATACTTTTGTTATATTAGTGACAATGGTTAGATATATAAATTTTAAATATATTATTTTGGTCCCTTAAAATTTTTTATCAACATCCCGCCACTGTTCATAAAATCAAATGTTCAAAAGATGTATTCTCAATTAGATGAAATCAAATAATTTTTACATCTCACATTTAAATATTTTTACTCTTTTTTAATGTTTTTATTTATTATTATTTTTTAATAAATCTTTCATTAGGTAATATAAAAAGCTTATTTTTGTTTAGTATAAAGACATTTTATATACTATAATAGATCGAAGTGTATAAGTAAAAATATTTTATTATAATTTAGAGAGAAAAAATAAGAAACATTTAAACTATTTTTAAACTTGAATACTTGTTTTTTATAATTTTTTAAATATTTTATAATTTTATCAATTTTATTTTATTTATAAAATTAATAAATATTTTGATTCTTGTGAAATTATATTTGGTATTTTAATTTAAAATATATAATTATAATCTATTTTTAAATATACGACATTAACAAAATACATTTTTTTTATATTAAATATTTAATAGTATCATGATTTTTTTTGTCACAATTTTTTATTTTTTCAAAAATATTAATTAATTGATATTTAAATAAAAAAAAATACATACGAGCACAGGGACATGGGTAGATAAAAATACGAATGGGACAAAAATGTTATATCCGATGTGATATGTAAATGAGGATGAAAAATTTCTTTAAACATGGATGAGAATGAAATTCTTCCTCACCTCGTCTTTTAATCCTTAATTTGAACAAACTTCTCTACACTCATCCTATAAGAACAAAATAAGAAAAAAATAAAATAAAATTAGTTTCATTATAGTGTAGGAACTAATTTATAAAAACTTTTTTCATAAGGTCATATTTGATAAGTTAAAAGTATATGAGAATTTTAAGCAGAGAAATTATTTACCTGTCCCCACCCACTCTCTACCTGTCTCTCTTTAAACTAGAGAGGCCAAGGAATCATTTATTGTTGGTAAGAGACAGAACTGGGAAAATTAATTTCAAACTACCATTTGGGCTTTGATCCAAATGCTTGGTGGTGCTGTTGGTAGTTGCCCAAAATCCGGAAACACCATCAGAAAGTTAGCCCAAAATAGAGCCCACCACATTCTGACAGTGGGCCAGACCACTCCATGCATTATTTTGGGCATGCCCCGAATGTGCATGTCTCTGTCTGACACGGTCACATGCTGGCAACCCTTGTGAGTAGTAAAAGACACAAAATCTTGCAACATAGGAACTACCATCTTAAAATAACGTTTCCGTAAACATGAACCTTAAAAACAACACACTCATAATCTCCTTCCTCACTAGTAATTCCCTTTCAAGAATTCCCTTTCAAGAGATCACGATTCTTTTTATATCTAACTAACATTCTTTACCATTAAATCACCATTTTTATTTATTAATCAAAACGCAAAAACGGAAATTATATTTTTCTTTTGATCATATTATAAAGAGGACAAAATTAAAGGCTCAAGTACACTTTTAATTAACTATTTGTCATTTTGTAAAATCTTATTCATATTTACAAATTTGGATAACACTAAACTGAACTTAAAATGCCTTCTTACCTCCAGAATGACCTTCTTCGTTTTTCTGCTTCATGAATTTGAATGTTATTGTTTTAATTACATAATTTTACGTCATCTTTTTACTCTCACCTTCAATATTTATCAACATAACGTGATATAGTGTTAATATGAGTAACTTATCACCTAAAATAATGACAGAACAATACTTTTGTGAAATATTGAAAACATAAACAGAAATTTGTTCTTGTCCTCATTATTAAAAAGACAAAATTATTTACTAAAGTTTATATTTAATTTATATTTAATTTATTTTGAAATCTATTATCAAAAAATCTACCTGTTGTCCTTAAAAGTATATGTATTTATCAAGTCATTAATAATATAAAAACTTATTCCTCAAACTATTACTAACTGGATTAAATATAACTACTATTTAAAACATTTAATTTTATAGATTAATTATGATAAAGTAAAATGTATTAATTAAAATTAACTAATTCATTCAAGGATGTAATAGATATTTAGTTGAATGTGGTCTTGAATATATAAAATAGAGAAAACTTCATAAAAGAAGAAATAGGAGGAAGAAGGTGGAAAAGTTGCAGAGTGTAAGAAATGAAGAAAGAAGAAAGAGCATGGCAGCAAAGTTGAGACATGAAAATGTAGATGAAAGGCATAATCTAGGGAATGAAGCGGCTAAATCTCTTACATTCTTCAAATGATTTTTGTTGGCCTCCTTGACAAAAGAAGAAACTGATAGGACACCTATACAAGCAATTATCCACAAGCCTCACCATGGCAGAACCCGGTTGAAGCGCCATTAGAGGACTCGGAATAGCTCCAAACAAGTAGTTTCCCCCCAATAGAAGCCTCTCAAACGGAGCTATCCCAGCCTCGGGGAAAACGGTCTTCAACGCGTACTGGGTCGGAATCATTCCCACGAACCTGTTGTTCTCCAACGACAGAGACGAAAGCCTCGGCATCAACGCCGGGAACAACGGCAGAAACCCCCCAAGCTCGTTGTCGCTCAGATCAACCGCTATAACCCCGCTTCGCATTTCCAAAGCGTAAGGCGCTTCCATGTGCGAGAACTCGTTGAAAGAGAGCGTCACCTGCTGCAACGAGGGAAGCTCGAACAGCGCAAACGGAACGGCGCCGGTTAACCTGTTGCCACTCAAATCCACCACTTCCAAGTAGTTCAAGTTCCTCAGAGATTCGGGTTCCAACGCGCCGCTTAAGCTGTTGTTCCGCATTGAAATCTGAACCAGAGATTCCGGCAGCCCGGAGGGGAACCCTCCGGTGAAAAGATTGAAACTTAGGTCCAAGAAGTAAAGATTGTTCAGAGAGCTCAAACCGGGAACGACGCCGTTTAGCTTGTTGGACTGCATTTCGAGGCGTTTAAGGTTGGTGAGGCGGTTAAAAGAGACGGGGATCGGTCCTTGGAGGTTGTTGTTGTCGAGGTAAAGCTCTTGAAGGTTAGAGAGGGAGGATAAGGAAGAGGGTATAGTTCCGGTGAGGAAGTTTTTCGATAAACCGAGTCGAGTTAACCGAGTGAGGTTGGAGAAGGAGTCGGGGATTTGGCCTGAGAAGAAGTTGTTTGAGACGTCAAGAGTTTGGAGGTAGGGGAGGTTCCAGGTGGCGGCGGAGAGCGTGCCGGAGTAACCAGCGGGGTCGAGTGTGAGTTCGGTGAGTCGAGTGGTTCCGGAAACGACGGCGTCGCACCTGAAGCCGCACGTGAACTTGTCGGTGAAAAGGTTGTCGCAGGGATCATAGGAGAAGTCCCAGGAGAAGATGCAGGAGCCTGGGGTAACGGAAACAGGGTGAAGGTTGTTCTTTAGTTCTTTGAGAAACTGGGTGTCGCTCCAATGCGTGGCTGAATCGGTAACGAATGGGGTTAGGAACAGTGAGAGAATTAGAAAGTGGTGAAGGTGAAGGGAAGTGAGTGTGAGAGAGAGCATTTTTTGAGTTTGAGTTTTGTGGTTGAAGACGGTGGAGGATGAAAGAGCTTGGATTAATGGGTTCTTTTTTGAACATTAACTCACTTTTTTTTCTACAATGAATGGTGTCAGAGATCTTTTGGGTGAGTGGCTTCACGGGTGTCAGAAGCTTCTGCAATGCATATGTTCTGTTTATTACATGGAGAAAAGAAAAAGGGAGAGAAGAATAGTACTTTTTCTTTAATCGTACTTTGTTTGTAGTTTTGTAGGTTTTTGTTTGATTGTTGGATTTTTTTATCAGATTTACAGATTTAGATAATATCGAGGTAGTTATTCATTTTTTTGTTTTTCTTTACGTTAAAATAGTTATTTAAGTGACGATTTACTATTTTTATTGTTTATATTTACATAAATTAAAATTATTGATGTAATTAATTAAAATTTTTATCGTTTATAACTTTTACTTATAATAATGTTATTTTATATCCTTAAAAGCAATGTTTAAGTAATTAACGAGGTTAGTTTATTTTTAGATGGTAAATTTTGAACTTGCTAAGTTGAGTTTTGTTCATATAATTTAAAACAGGAAAATAAAATTAAAAATAATTATGGTAAATGCTTTGAATTAGGAAGAATTTTGTTCAATACACGTAGATTTTTAATAAAAACGGTATTATTACATGAAGTAGCCAAATTTCTTTGTTAAGAAGATATATCTTTCTAAAAGAAATTGTTTAACTTTATAGTAAATGGAATTTTTAATCTTGAAAAAAAAAAATCAAGAATAATTTGTATACTCATTAAAATTAAAAGGAATTATGTTTTAAAATATATTTTTTTATCTTTTAAATTGTATTATTGCAAATCAGTTATTCAAATTGTCAATACATTTTAACTGGTACATATCATGTTAGTTTAATAACATAATGAAATTGGAACATTTTTGTACTAATATTTGTAATTGTTGGATGTAAAACAAAGGACACACGGATATGGTCTTTCAACTTTTACGAGAATACATAGCACCTAAACAAAACTTATATAAGATCATAAGCCCACTTTTATTTAGTTTCCTAATATTTAAGGAATATAACACTCTTGAATCTAAAGACCGGTCCATAGAATGCTAAAGTCTTTAAAGCAGTCAATATCCTTTATTTACAATTCATTCTGAAAAAATCAGTGTCCTGACTCTCCCATTTTCTCTCCACAGAACCTCTGCTAGGGTTTGGAAATTTATCCAAGTTCAAGTGAGCTCAACCTCCTTCTTCCATTCGCGTAAGTTAGTTCTTGAACCTAACCTTTTCTAAGTTATTTTCGTGGTTTATGTTGGGGCTCACTGTAGTGAATCCAATCTTCTTTTTTGTGTCGCTGTTTCAGTTCATAGATCTGCTCTTGGAGCTACTGGTTTCGTTGGCTTAAGAGTTGAAGTCTGATATTAGCCCTTTTTCAGGTAAGGGAAGCTAGGGTTTCAAGTTTTAAATCATTTTTGGCCTGTTTTTGAGTCTGCTTGGTATTTGTATGGATTATTACATTGTTGTGAACATGTGGGATGCCTTGTATTGTTATTTGGATGTGAAAATGTGACTGCTGCAGGTGAGAACAGGGGCGGGAACTGATAAAGGCGAGATTGACATAGGCTCGCCCATACCTTCTGCGCGAGTTGTCGCTCAAGCGGGCCATCTTTGTTTTGAGCGAGAGAATGCCTCGCTCAGTCGAGGAGATCTCGCCTAAGCGAGCTAGTGCGAATGGCCATTGTTCCAGATTGTCGAGCTCTTGCCTAGGCGAAGGGAGCTCGCCTGAACGAGACCCTTCAGCTTGAGTGAGGAGTTGGGCGAGGGTACTGTAATTTTTTGTCGTTTCTCTGTTCTTGGATGGTTGGCAATTGCTTGATTTGAATTGTTATATTAAAAGCATGAGGAGAATGATTATGCATGTATGATATGGTGCATGGGTGGTAAATGATAGGTGTGGTATGATCTTGGCATGTGATTTTATGTGGGATGGTTGGTTATCAAAGTGGCATGGTGTCGATATGAAATACACTTTTATATTCATGGATTGGGAAGGATGAGTTGGAATGGATTCAACATGGCATATGAATGAGGATTGATTATAAAGGCTGACATGAGATTTATATACATGATAAATATTACTTGATTGATTGAGTATGATTGGTATGTGGTCAGTATGTAATTCCATGACCCCTCTTAGTGAGAGTTCATGGTGGTGTCCCATCTATATAATTTGGTAAGGATTCAAGGTAAGGTTGCATCCTAATACTCTAAGGAGTCAATTAGTCTCACTTAGAGCGGACTAACTCTTGCGGTGAGAGTAGTAGGAGGCCTGAAATCCATTAAAGGCTAACCTTGTGTGTGGGGGTTGAAACATTGTAATACTTAACTCGAGTCTGAGTCTTAGTGTATTGTTTGCGAGTCATAACATGATTGGTTGACATATATTCATTGGTCTGTGAAGTAGCATGTATTTGTATGATAAACTGTTTTATACTCTAGCTTATCCTTCTGCTTGTTTGGTTGCTTTGTATGTGGTTCTTCTTTTGCGATGATCATCAATTTATTGATGTGAGCAGATGCGAGAGGTACTCGAGATCAACAAGGAAGGGATGATTCGGCTGCATAGTCTACCTAGACTGAACTCCTTTTTATTTGGGCTTTTCCCTAGGACTATGACCCATGTACTGTTTTGGCCTTTGGTATTTTATCAACTACTGTTAATTCCTTGTACTTATTTTTGTATTGACATCTTGGTGTGTATTTTTTTCTGCTGAGTATTTTGGATATTAATATGAAGTGACGTTATACTCCGAATCTTAGCCGCTTATATTATCTGTGTGACATGTCATTTAATTAGAATATTTATTTAAAAGGGGTGTTTAAAAAAATAAAGAAACAACTATATTATCATCATTAGAAGTTGAAGAAGTTGTTTAGGAAGCAAAATGTTTAACATGACTTTACTAAATTACATATATTGTGTCAAACTTAACCAAAAATTAAGAGAAATGATTGACCAGTGTCATCAACATAGATATACTTGTATATTTTCACTTTTATAAACATTTAACATATTACTTATGGCATAAAATAATTTACCTTTTTTTTATTCCATCGAGTACAAGATTAAGCAACTGACAATTAAGTTAAACTATGTGCAGTGAAGTTAGAGTTTCGACATTATTAGATGAACAATTAATTTTATGGTGAAACTAAATAAATAGTGATGAGATCATGGAAATTTTAATTAGTGTAAAACTTTTATTTGGTTTTAATTATTAATTTGATATTTTTTTTATTTTTATTTTTTCAATCAAAATTTATTTTTTGTTAAAACAATTCAATTAATATCTTTTTTACATTTCACATTAAAGACGACGTTAAAACTAATAAAAAAATGACATAATCGAATCATTTTAATAAAAATTGAAACTTAATTAAAAAAATCAAATTAAATAATTAAAAATAAAATATAAAATTTAAAGTTAAAATAAATAATTACAATTAGTAATCATAATGAAATGGATGGACTTGTTCGAAATAAGAAAAAAAAATCTCGTTAAATGCATATAAAAAATAATCATTGTAAGTGTCTATAGATACAGTGAAATAAATATACAATGACAGACCTTTGATACGAGCCCAAAAAAATTTATATAACAAATATAAGTAATTTTTTTTTAAAATTTAATATATTTTATATGTTTCACATTCTAATTTTTTTTATTTGTTACAACAATAAAATCTTTCTATAACAATTAATTTTAATGACAAAAAAATGTTAAAAAAATGTTAGTTATTATATTAAATAATTTAGATAATAATTTACAAAATAAAAATTAATTGATTATTAAAATAGTAATTATTTATAAATAAAAAAATTATAATTGATCTTTAAAAATTAGATACAGGATTTTAATTACAAAAATAATTAATTTATAAATTGATTACTAAACATTAACGACTTATCAAATAAATTAATTTTGAATTAATCGATGATTTTAATAATCAATAATTTTTTATTTCATAAATTAATATCTAAATTAGTTACTATAATAATTAATAATATTTAACAATTAAAATTTATTATAATTTAATTTTTTTTTAGGGTATATAAAGATTTTGATATCCTCAAAATATTTTTTGGTTGGAGATCCATTATTAAAAATATATATGGTGACATTTTACTACCTTCATTATAAAACTAATTTAGATTATCCCCTAATTTTTTTCAAATTTTTTTCAATAATTTTAAATAATTTATACACTGCTTTCAATCAATGTATGTGTTAAATATTGTACATATTTAACGGTTATTTAAAATATAAACATAATTTTAATTATTCATCGTATTTCATTTCAATTTTTATTTGATATTTTAAGTTATATGGACAAAATTATGTATATGAAAAAGTTATATGGACATAAAAGCTGTCCTTAAATTAAATTTTCTATATTAAAAAAAATACTAAGATTGTTATTTGAGTGACAATTTTATAGTGAATTTGCCAACCCAGTAATTATTAATCCAAATTTATAGTTTCTTTTAGAAAAAACACCCAAATACGTAAATTGGCATTTAACGCAAAAACCGCACTTTCGTTGCTTATAGGTCTTAAGTAAAATAATTTGCTTTTGTTTACTGTATTCTTTTTGTCAGACTTGCTTTCAATTCTTCTACTTCTAAAATTTTCTTAAGGTAATGACTCAGTTTTCTAACTTATCAATAATTTTTCTTTTATTATATGTATTTAAACTTAACATTTGGTGACAGTCACTGAATTCAAGGCTAACTTTATCAATTTAAAAAAATATAAAAAACTAAGATAAAGTTTGACCAAAATCAAATAATTAAAAACGTATTTTTCCAGTATTAAATTATGCCTTGTCGTTTAGAGGGATGACAAAAAATTTGTGCAGCCAATATCTACAGCTAAAAAATGTATAATAAATATAATACATCTATCTATAATAAGCAAATATATTGGTGAGTATAATTAATATGGTATTTATATTTGTGGATATCCGTACTCACTATTCTAAAAAATTTAAGTGTCATATGAAATTTTACATCTCAAGTGATATTTTAAAGTTTACCGATTATTTTTTATTATATAAAAATTTATTAAAAGAATAAATAATATGAAATACGAAGAAATTATAATAAATTTATATATAAGTTATACTTCATAAAATATAGGTAAATTATATTTATCATAAAAAATTTAAATAAATACTTAGAAATAAAACATTAAATCACTCGTTCTTTATCAATTTAAAATAAATTAATTAATTAAAAATAAATTAATTAATTTATCAATATAATTATTTTTACATAAAAAACACAAGAAATTTTAAATTGTATATATTTACAAAAATGTAAACATTGACATTATTTTTTTCTAAGATTTCAAATGAACCATTAGTTGATCTAAAAAACTATGATAAATAAAAGAAGAAATATTCTCCAACCAAAACCTCTCAAAAAACTCTCCTAAAAGCATGTTTCAAAACATAAATGCCCCGATAAACTCAAAATAAATAGAAGTTTGTACTCCTAAAAATACTGAAAAACTACTAACATAGTCAACCTGACTTCCACTAATATACCACCACATGAAGCTAAACAATGAAAATTCCTATCTGCACCATCACTATTCACCTCAGGCCCGGCTCCAGCGTAAAGTAAGTAAAGAACTCGCTTTGGACTTCCAGAAAAATAAGACTTCAAATATTTTTTACTACTAATATTTTTTTATTAAATTAATTATAAAATTATCTTTAAAAAAATCCTCAATTTTTTTTGTACTAATATACTTTTATTAAATTAATTCCAAAATTATGTTTAAGAAAAAAAAAGCCAAAAAGAATATTTTATTACTAATATAGTTATATTAAATTAATTATAACTTTATATGTTTGAGAATAAAATTTAATTAAATAGTTATTAGTGTCTATTAATTTTTATTAGTATTAAACCTTGATTGAGTAAATTATAATTTTTTTACGAAGAAAATAATGGTTAATTATTTTTATCCTCTTATAATCAATATGTATTCTATTTTCTTCTTTTATCTTTTTATGATTTGTTTTGTCTCTCCTTACTTTCTTCTATTCTAAGAGTCATATTTTTAGGATTTTGGCAAATTATTGAATCTCATATTGTCTGTGTGTACCAATTTTTCCATCTCCTTTTAGTTAGTATGTTTTTTCTTTCTATTCTTATTGTGTTGTTAGATTTTTTTTTTGAATTTCTATTAGAATTAAAAATGTGTTTCTTTTTCCCAATTTTATTTTTCGGTACTTTTTTATTTACGAGTTTTGAGTATTTTTTGAATATATCTTGACGAGAAATTGTAATTTTTCTACATTGATTACATTAGTGTTTAGTCTTTTGGTGGATAATAGATTAATTGAAGTATAATTCAAATTTCAGTTTTTTGTACAAATACAATTCTAGTTTAGGGAAAAAAGACTTATTATCGAGTTGGCGAAAACAATAAACTTTTTAATTATTTTTATTAATGATTAAACTCAAAATAAATTTTACAGGTGAATTTAGAATTGTCATAGAAAGTGTTTGTAATTTATTACAAGAATGTCAAAATGTTAGTTATTATGAAAAGTGGATTAGAATCGTCATAGAAAACATTTCTAATTTCTTTCCCCCATGGGGCGTGAAGAGATAGAGGAGTTGCAAAGTGGAGGTGGAAATGCAAAAGGGATGCGTGATTGAGGAGCATATAGCAATTGCTATATGCCTTGGGAAAGAGTCTTCATATTCTCTTTGGTTCCAATTTCTTTCTTATTTCTTCATTTTGTATGCTTTAAGTTCTCCAAAAAAAATGGAGAGCTAAATCAATTTGTTGGGATTAGATGTAATAAACTTAACTTCTATGTATTTTGTGTTGATTAATTCATATATTTTTCCATTTTAATGTTAGTATTTTGTTTCTTTGCTTAATGTTTGTTGTGACTTGATCATCCATGACTTGATTATTACTGTGAAGTATCTTGTGTAACATAGAACAGAAACAAAATAGCTAATTGAACTTGCATTTGTTGTATAAGCTGACAATAACACAAACAAATCTTGATTCCCGGTGTGTAAATTCATTGTCCTTAAGTACTTATCCGTGGTGTATTGTGCAAGTTCCCTAGGATACACCAGGAATTTCTCGGATGTTCTGAGGATTTCAAAACTAACAAGGAACTCTGAAAAGAATACATAACAAAACCCAGTATAATAAAATAAACAAAGTAGGATAAGAGGGTGATAGAATAAGAGAGACGAGAGAAGAAAAGTGAATTGTGTTTTTGGAGGAAGCAAAATGCATGTATTTATATAGATGGAGGACGGAGATTAAGATGGCCAAAAACCCATGGCTTCTAGAGGATATTTGTAATAACCCAAAGTTGACGATCGTGCCTTGCAGAAAAGAGCTGCAACATTCACAAAAATGGTAGCAACAGTGCAGAGAAAAATATGATTGCTTCCGCAACGTGGAAAAAGGTTGCAAATATCTGCAACAACCTCTAAGTATATTTTGCAATATACTTTATCCAGTGTTTATTTTATAACGATCCCCCATATATATTACAAAAGATAAGAAAAGAAAAATTGAAAGAAGAAAATTATGGGTCTCATATAAAATATAATGAATCAGAGTTGGTATAACAAATTATGTGAACCAGTCTTAGATTGAGAAACTTAACACATAGTGTAGTTGGTATAGCAAACCATATGAACCAAGGACATTTGATGTGTGTTAGTGGTTTATCAATCACAATACACCTCCACAATCCTTATTGTTATCGTTGTGTTGTGCTAGATTACATATGTGCTTGGTATTCATGAGTGCTATAGAGATTATGTCAAAATCTCATGCAAGCATCTCCACCCCGACACTCATATTCATCAAACGTATGTTGCAAATCATACACCACCTATAAGTAGTGGCGGAAGAACGTTGTGACAGAGGGGAGCCACGGCTCCCCCAATCATTTTATTTTATTTTATTTTTTATTTATTTAAAAAATAATATTATATATTATTATTTTATTTATATTAATTGATTTTTATTTTATTTTATTTTTTATATATTTAAAAAAATATATTTATATATTATTACTTTACTTATATATTATTGTTTTTTATATATTATTATTTTATTTATATTAATTTAGTTTGTATTTTTTTTTAAATTTAAAAATTATGTTTTTTTTTCTATTATAATTTCTTATACTTTTTTATTTAGTTTTTCTCTTCCGTGTCTCCATCTCTTTCTCTCGTTTTATTCTCATCTCAATTTTTACCGTCAATTCCTTATTATTTTCAAAATCAAATTGCACTACGACAAAATTGAAGAGTTAATGAACATTTTGGACGGAACAATTTCTTCTTTCGAGTAAGTTCATTTTTTCCTTTTTTTTTTGAAGCAATTTGTTTCACTCTTGTATGTGGCTTTTCTACGCTCTAGGCATATCTCTATCTGTTAGAGATCATAAAATCATGCTTTAATTGTTGATCAAACTCTTCTTTGTGTAAATAGAGCTATTTTAGGCTTTGAAGTTGTGTAAGGAAACAACAAGATTAGGAATTTACTCTAAGGTAAGGGAACCTAATCATTTAGAAGTTATTAGTTTTCTTAAAATATTGAGTCTTGCTTTTAAGATTTAATTTGGGGTATTCATAATTTTATTTTTTTGTAAATAGGTGAGAGGTGACAAATTTATATTAGAAAAATTATGATAAAGAGTAAAATAATTGATTCTTTTTTCAAGAGGAAACTTGTGATGAAGATGAAAAAAATGCATCTACGTCATCTAAAATTGAGAAACTTCATGAGAATACTTTAGAACGTGATCCGGGAAAGCGTCTTCAAATTTGACAATACCCACCAAGTCAAATTGATAAGGTACAATGGGCTTATCTAAAATGGGGTCCATATCAAATGCATTTAGAAAATTATCAGTTGTCTGTTAAAGATGATCGTCCAAGAACATTTCAGTACACATGGTTTAGCTTATTTTCTTCATGGTTAGAGTATTCGTCATTAAAAGATGTTGCATATTGCTTATCGTCCTATCTTTTTAGTAGAAAACCAAGCGGATGACCTATCTCATATGTTTTCATTATTATAGGTAATTGAGTTTATTTTCATTGAATTCTAATTAGAAATTTGAATAAAAAAAATTATGTAAAGAAATTAATTTTTTTAATTAAAAAAAATAATTTATATATAACAAATATAATTTGGCCCCCCTAAGATTTTTGGTCAAGTTCCGCCACTGCCCATAAGAGATACTAAAATCATAAAACTTTGTTCAAACTAAAGTTCTTACACCTTATAGAATTTTTATTACAAAGTTTAACCTCTCAATAATGCGGTCTCTAGCACTTTCACACACATCATAAAAATGTACAAAATTGATTAGAGATCAATTTACTGTTATCATAACTACCAAGTGAGTGTTAACTATAACTTTTAGGTTAAATTATACTTTTAGTCCCCATTTTCGTAACAAAATTTGAATTTGGTCCCTCAATTAATTTTTATCTCAATCTGGTCCCTATTTTGGGAAATTTGACCCAATCAAGTCCTTTCCGTTAGTGGTGGAGTAACGGTGTTAAATGGGGTGTCACGTGTCAACTTCTGGATTTTTTGAATTTTTTTTGAATTTTTTTTTGAATTTTTTTTTTATTTTTTTTGAATTTTTTTAAAATTTTTAAAAAAATTAAAATTTTGCCACATGTCAAACTGACATCGTGCCACGTGGCAGTGACAGTGCCACGTGTCACTATTTGGGAGGTGTCATTTTTTCATTCTCAATTTGGTCCCTCTATTTTATTTTTTGTTTCAATTTAGTCTCAATTTTTGTAAAAATTATGCAATTTCGTCCCTTCCAAATTGAAACAAAAATTATAAAATGTTATACAGATATTTTTAGTAAATTTGATTTTTTTATTCAAATTGATATTTTTATTATATATTTTCAATAAAACCAAGTTTCTTTAAATTTGTTTCACATTAAATTTTACTTAAAATTGTTTTCAAATTTTAAATTTATTTGTTTT
>Ga0214544_1003736_pt1 | contig 31094 bp, 45 predicted proteins | sample CNSS3metaG_FD_160074 | JGI IMG/M metagenome (GOLD analysis project Ga0214544, IMG submission 160074) | Root nodule microbial communities from cowpea collected in UCLA plant growth center, Los Angeles, California, USA - CNSS3 | ecosystem: Host-associated > Plants > Roots > Nodule | place: USA...
AATTGTAAGCATGCAAAGGGTTGGGAAAATGAGAAGGGGAAAATAAAGTGTGTGTTGGAATTGATTTAAGAGGTAAGTATATATGAATTATAAAAGAGAGGAATGTGTGCTTATACTTGAAAGATGTATATGTGTTGTGATGTTGTAATTTGGAATATATGAATGTGTATGTTGATTTCGGGATGTTTGAGAATTAAATGGTTGAATTCTAGGAAATGAATTAGAGTACCTAAAACCAGTACTGTCACATTACTGGTGTAGCGCCTAGCGGTGTAGACTGAACCGCTAGGCGATAGTATGAAACAGGAATGTTTTATAAGTTGTGGCGCCGGACGGTGATGTGGAACCGCCAGGCGGTCTGTACTGCCATTTCGCTTAGCGGCGCTTAGGCTACGCTAGGCGATGGTGTAGTGGCAGGGTGCATTGTGATATGTTTTGCATGGTTTGTTGTGTGGGTCCTGGTCTGGGATATGCTTGATGTTGTCATGAACGGGTAGGTTCATGACTGGTGATGAACACGTGATGATATGAGCGGGGAGGTTCATATCCTATTACTCTCGTGTGGGGATACGAGCGAGGTAGGTTTGTATGTTCCGTGCTCACACTTGAGAGATGCTACGTGCGGGGAGGTACGTAGCTGGTGGATCACGTGTGTTGGACTACGAGCGGGGAGGTTCGTAGAGTTGGACCATGAGCGGGCAGGTTCGTGGAAGCATTGGAATCCCTAAGACCAGCTTGAGTATTTACCTTGTGTAGGGTAATGTGCTTTGCTTGTTTTTGTTATCATGCTGTGATGTGAAACTTGGATCAGGGGATGCTGTGCCATGAGCGGGTAGGTTCATGGATGGTGGTGAACACGTGATGATATGAGCGGGGAGGTTCATATCATGCTACTCTCGTGTAGGGATACGAGCGAGGTAGGTTCGTATGTTCCGTGCTCACACTTGAGAGATGCTGCGTGCAGGGAGGTACGTAGCTGGTGGATCACGTGTGTTGGACTACGAGCGGGGGGGGGGTATGTAGAGCAGGACTACGAGCGGGGAGGTTCGTAGAGGCAGGACCACGAGCAGGTAGGTTCATGTGAGCATCATAAACCCTGAATCCGAGACTAACTATTTTGTGTGTTGTGAAGGTTGAAAAGCCTTGGGGATTAAGGTCTTGGCCAAGAATTAATTAGAATAAAATAGATGGGTGTATCTTGATTTTTCTTATTAACTTATATGTTATCTCTTTATGAGCTCACCCTATCTGCTTGTGGTTGGCGATGATCGTGTAATGCGTTACACGGGAGTAGATGATGTTGCAGGTGGTACTGATGAGGCATAACATCGGAGAGAGGGATAACTGGGAAAAGCTTTTACTAGAATTTTATCATTATTGTTTTTATGAACCTTGTAAATAGTGTTTACTGATTTGTGAATTTGGATATTGTATTGAAGTTTCATAAATTATGGATTTTTTTGGATAACTTCCGATTAATAAATTTTTTAAAATTTCCCGCGTTTTGGGAAGCGAAGTATAATAAATGAGGTTTTCATCATATTTCTTAATTTTTATTACTTAAATTAGTAATATCCGACTGGGATGTTACATAAGCCCTAGGTCTTTCTCCTATCCCACCAACACCTTTGACCCCGACCACCTGCACTTTTGAGTCACCTTGACATTATAACAGAATCAAGCGCGACGCGAGACGCACTATGAACGTGTTCCTCCTCGCGGCGTCAACCACCGTGAGTCACCACTGACCATGCTCACCAGTGCAACCTCGCGAAAAAGAGAAGCTTCGTTTCTACACTTACGAATCTGTAGTAATGCCATCAACCATCTCCTTCGCTGCATCGTTGTCTCCACCGCACCAGCCATGGTAGCACTAGCATCCATTGACGAACGCACCACCATTGCAGAAACTGCAGCAACGCTTGAAGCCATGGCTTTCTCCCTGCACTTTCATTCTATCAACCTCCGCCCAGCCAAAGGAGAAGAAACGCGAGTCCCTCGTACTTGTAGCAAAATACCATTGAAGCCCATGTGAAACCACCGTGGACCTCGCCTGAATCATCAACCATGGCAGCTTCACGCACCACACTCATCAACGTGAGAAACCACCATTCTCAAACCTGCAAAAAACGTGAACACAATGTGCCATCTCAATGGTAGCAACGAACCATATTTGCACATGCAATAGTGAGCCAGACAACCACCATGGAACCCTTGACCACGCATAAAATCCACGCTAGAAACGCTCTTAAGAGAGAATCACAAGCAACAACTTTTGGATTGGCCACCACAGATTAGGCATGGAAGCGCGACCACCATTGCAACGTGAAACCCTAATGGAGGAAAGAGAAGGCTGATATGAGAGAAGGAGCTAGGATGCCACGTGTCAGACCTTCGTTGCAAAATCTTGGTCAAATGGTCAATAAAAGTCGGGTCAAATAAGTCAATTTTTGGAGATTTTGGTTAAAGATGTTTAAATAGTCAAACAAGAGGGCCAAAATTGGAAATTGGATAGAAATTAAGTTGTTGAATAATTAATTAAAGATTTTTGGTTAATTATCTTTGATATATCTCAAATTATCAATAGATGAAATCTTCAAAATATTTTAGAAATTGATAAAATCTGTTAATTTTTTGAGAAATATTATATAAAGAGATAAAAGATTTCAACAATAGAATAGATAAAGTCCAAGTCCAATCAAGGTCTATATAAAGAGACTAAGGGGGAAGCATAAATGAGAAGCTTAGGACTTCAGAGTTTAGGAACCCTTAGGGGGGGCTAATTTTGTTTCCTTTCTCTCTATGTTCTTTTTTTATTTTTATTTTACTTTTACATTCCATTGAGTGCTAAACTTTTCGGGTTGGTACCATTGTAATTTCATTATGGATTCTGAGGTTAGAATGAAATAATTTCCCTATTCTTTTTGTTATTGTTGTGGTTTTCATTCATCTATGTCTTTTGTCTTTGAATCACGTAAAAAGTAATGATTTTTACATGCTAGCTAATTAGCAAAGTGTTTAAATCTATATGCATGCTAATCACATGAGTTGAATGGTTTTTAAATTTAATCGAGAATTTACTTTTATTTTATTTAGAAATTTTCATGTGATTAAATGAGTTTTTATCAATAATTGAGACTTTACTTTGATTAAAGGTATTTACTCTAACTAAAATTAATCGAGACTTTACTTTGATTAATTAGGCTTTTTATTTGGTGAGGAGATAAAAGAATATACATGATTAGGCATAGTAAAATTTGATTGAGACTGTACTTTGGTTGAATTTATTGTGGATAATCTAAAAGTTCTCACTTTTAATTGAGACTGTACTTTGGTTAAAAGTGAGAACGCCAACAAATTAATTGAGACTTTACATTGATTATGTTCCTGCGGAAATAATAACAGAATATTAGGGAGCACAAATTATATCTTACCCCAATCACTAACTTCTCATACTAGCTACTCCTTGGTTTAGATGCGTCTTCATTGAATGTTGGCGGATTGGACCCTTAGGGGGTTACTTGTGGAAAGGACTGCGACGATCAAGTCAGCAAAGGCTCTTAAAAGTCAAATCACAGATTAATGAATTAATGAAAGCGTACCTTTAATTCATTGGGGTCCACATGTATTTATAGAGCTCATTAACTATGTTTTACCTTTTTGTGGGTTGGGTTTTTCTTTATTGCGTTGGGCCAATGTTCAGGCTTTGAATGGGCCTGGGCCAGGCCCAAGTTCCAAGTTTGTGATCTGATACCAGAAGCCCAACTGTTATTTCCTAAGTTTGGAGTTGGCAGCTTTTACTCATACGTTATTTTTGAAGTAGGCGGTGTTAGCCGTTGTGTATGTGTCATCATTTTGCCTAGCTAGCTAACTATTCCTTTTTATGATAGGACTATTCATTGGTGGTTTGGACTAGGTAGTTAGCCATATCGGTTCTGATCTCCTAGGTATAGTACATCAGTCCCCCAACCTTTGGCAGGTTATGTCATGTCGAAGGTTATAAGTTGGCAGTTTGGACTGGGTAGTTAACTATACTGGTACTGACCGCCTATGTATAGTACATTAGTCCCCCAACCTTTGGCTGGATAGGTCATGTCGAAGGTTTCCGTGTTGTTTTGGTGGGTTTTTTTTTCTTTTTTTGCAAGAAAAATTGCTCCTTTCTTGATATTCCTTGTGGTATAATAGTCCCCTAGTCTTGAGAAGTGAGAACATCGCTAAGACTCTATCAGAAGTGATGGGAGTAGTTGAAGGGATATATGTTGTCAGGGGTCTCATCAAAAGGGTTTGCGCAGTTACCCTTTTTTTGTGATGTTTCGTATTCGTAACATTTAGGCGGGAACAAATTTATTGGGAGCATAAATGTTCTTATAAATAGTGGTTGAGAATAAGATTTGTTTATTTTGCTTCATTTGCTCAGATATGAGAAAAGTGCCTTAGTTGCATTTGTGTCTGTCTGATATATTCCCTATTTCTACCGCCATCTTTATTTTACACAAGGTATGTCTAGTGATAGTGATAACATGTCTACATTTGATTCGAGTAGTGGGAGTGCAAGGTCAGGGGATAAGGGTAGTGGCCATTTGGCCGGTGAGGGGGGTTACTCTTAAAACTAGAGAGGATCCGGCGGAGGAGGTAGCTGAGAATAACTTGCCGACAAAAGGTGAATATGAATGGGTGGCTGCTAACGTGCGAACCCAATATTCTCTCTTCAGGTGGTCTCGAATACTGAACGCATGGTTGAATTGCGTACCTGTCCTCGAGAGGGGTACTCGACCAAACATAGTGTCCTTAGAAAGAGTAAGTGTCGTTGAGTGCGTTTGTCACGCCAAGAGGGGCCCAAGGAAGGATTCTTTTATATGTACATGTGTCATTTCTCCCAGCTGCATATGCGGGTTCCATTCAATGACTTCACGATGGGGGTACTTCGCCTACTGAACGTCGCCCCTACCTAGTTGCATCCTAATAGCTGGGGTTATCTTCAAGCATTTTGAGTTTTATATCAGTCTCTATATATCCAGCCTTCACCGTAGTGTTTTTTGTATTTTTACGATACTCAGCCTTAGGTCCAATCACCTGGCTGTCATTAATAAGCCGCCTTGGTATAAGCAAGTTAAACGCCATTTCACCATCTTTCAAGCATTTCAAGGACGGGTTTTTCAAAGGGGTCGTGAAGGAGCCAGGCTGTTCACTTTTTTACAACGAAGATGGAAGTACAAAATTTCCATTTAGTTGGACTGACAACCTATGGCGGTATAAGGATATGAAGAGGGAGGAGTTATCAGTGGTTGATAGAGAAGTGATGGAAGTTTTGATGAGATTTAGCGATAAGATGCCCACTAAGGGTCTAGTTAGGGTTTATTTATCCATGCACCCACTTGTTAATTTAAAAGGTATCACTTTGTATTTTCATCGTCATATTTTATGCAAGAGAGATAACCGTTACTGTTTATGTTGCAGGTTGAGCAAATTAAGGCTTCTGGGGCAAAGAGACTCGTGGCTTGCCTTATCAAGTTGTCGGAGACTACCATACGCTGAGACATTAAAATCTCTTTGGCTGAATCCTTGGTCTCTTCCATAGACAATATGGAGCCTAATTCAATGATAAAAGCCATGCTGAAATTCTACAGTAAGACCCTGATTTAGGGTCGCAGGGTAGGCACTTTCCTACAGAGGGAAATAAAGGAAGGTGGAAAAGCCAAGGTGGAGGAGCTTCAGGAAGAGTTGAAGGTGTAGGCCGTTAAGCATGCTGAAGAGAAAATAGCTTGGGAAAAAGAGTGGGAAGAGTGGCTGGTCGAGAGGAAACATCTGGGTACATGGAAGGTTAGGTGTTTGGATTCTGAGAAAAAGTTTAACGAATTTTTTTTTGATATGGAGACAGACTATGATGAGTTGAAATAAAAGAATGCTGGACTTGAGAGCGAGCTTGAAGATCTGAAGGGCCATATCATTCAAGAGCACATAAACGACTTCCATAAGGGTTTACGATAAGCGGCCTTCTTTTGCAAGGAAGTGGACGTGTCAGAACCTAAATATGATGTCAATAAGGATGTAGTGGACGACCGCCTGGTGAATGAATTGGACTCGAGTCCAGAAGAGGAGGTTGAAAAGGTGGCCGCTACTGATGATATGAATCTTGTAGGTGATAGGGCCGAGGTGGTGGAAGTGGATGTTGATCCTGCTGCTTAGAATCGTGTTTATAATTTGGTTGTCATTCAGTACAAGTTTGTAATAATTTGCACATTAATTTCTCTTTGAACAACACTTTATTCTTTCGTGGTATTGTAATTCGATGGTTGTTTTGTTACGCCTATCATGTTGCGTGATGCCATTCGTTCTAGTTATATTTTGATTATATATGTGCCGCCTGTAACATCCCATTAGGATATTACGAATTTATAAATAAAAATAAAAGAAGTAAATAAATAACAATGCAATTAATAATACCTCATTTTCCCAAAATGCGGGAAAATTTAAAATTTATTAAATGAGCAAATAATGTTCATAACAATTCGTTATAAAAACCAAAATAACAATGTTATGAAATCACCCATCAGGGTTTACAACTGATTCCAAAAGCAAATAAAAGAAAACATAAGAATTCCCCAAGTTTATCCCCTCTCCGCTACTAAGCTTCACCTGAGCCACCTGCATCAACAACATCTGCTCCCGTGTACCGCGTACACGATCATCACCAAACACACGCAAATAGGGTGAGCTTAACAGATAAAACATATATGATGTTACAAATATATATCTACATACACAAATATCACTATCTGACCCCCAATTAGATTATTCGTGTTCTACATCGTCTAATGATTACTTCAAGGTGACTTGCTGCCATACCTATCGACCACAACCGATAGAGCACGTGCGGAAAACAACGCTACGGATCATACATCGTAACGCCAGGTAGAGTTCCCATATACGAACATAGTCCGTGTCGTCCCAAGACTACCAAACTCGTCAGCCAGCAACTGAGGAGGGCAATCTATCCAGACCCATCCGTACTGGCCAAAACCAGCACACTCACACCGGCAACACTCGCCAACTTGAGCCACAACTCAAGGGATACGTTTCGAGCCACAACTCAAGGAACCCAGCAAACCCACCTTTAAAGCACCGCTAGACGCCTTGTAGATCACAAATAACAACCAAAATTCAAAGCTGCAGTAATACAAATCGCCTGGCGGGGGACACGTGCCGCCAGGCGCTGCCAGCTTCCAGACCGCCTGGCGGGTGTCACGTACCGCCAGGCGCACAACGCCTCAAAACATGCAGACTTAGCAGCCACTGCCTGGCAAGTTAGCCCCCACTGCCAAGCGCCAACGCTTTAGACCCCACTACTGTTCTCACGACCGCTAGGCGGAATACCTCTCACCGCCAGGCGCCCCCCGCTATGCAGATCCCCTGTACTACTGCTATCGCCTGGCGGGTTGAACCCCGCCGCCAGGCGCCATATGAGAACCCCGTCAGGTACAAATTTCTCTACACCCCACTCCACTATTAGTCTTCATACATGCATTTGTACTACCCGCAATACTCATTTTTGTTGAATATGACAACATCAAGATTGGTTTATACCAGTATGAGTCCTTTTATCCTATCTTACTAGTGAGTTACTCTAATTAAGATTAATTAGCAATTCACCAAACAGCCAAATACCACACACATACCTTTTTATCTCATGACTTGACCGTAGTATGATTAATTCTTCCATTAAACTCACAAGCATGTACCCCTATTTTAACACCCAACCTGACCAAAGGGGTACCCAACCAACTGCAGGTGTATCACAGCCATAAAACTTATCTGACAGATTTCTTTTCACTACCCACCCTATAATTCACCTCATCTCGTTAATCATACTTAAGTCTCCACTCTCCTAAGTATCCAATTCATCTCGTATCCACATTTCTCCACGTCCAAGACTATTACACAAACTGTACAAACTACAACACATACAGCCCGAACCATTCCAACTTAACTTCAACATGCCACTGGTGTAACGCTGCCGCCTGGCGATAACTTGTCTTCCGCCCGGCGGTGTATCAGACCTGGGAAACAACCTGGTTTCTTTCACTCCCGCCAACACTCCCGTTCACTCCCTATCGCCTCTCCCAATACAATCTCTCCTGTTTTGGCATAATAAATCCAATAATACAGCCCTCTAAATTCAATACTACTGCACCCAGCAAGGATCACCACAATTACACCCCAATTGTACCTCACTTTACTACCCATGACATTTAATCATTGTTTCATTCTCTTATACCTACAAATGCGTAAAATGCACACCATACATTATCAAAATCATCCATTAATAACTACGAATAGCTTTCCCACCGATCAGAAACAGCCTAGATCACAAAAAATGTTGATCCGAGCCAAAACTCGCTTGTGTCGCCTGGCGGTTCACTAGCCTCCACCAGGCACTTCATCCCAACCCAGAAAAAATGAAGATCTCCCATGTGTCGCCTGGCGGCCAGGTATGCGCCGCCAGGCGGTTTCTTCTCCAGGAACCCAAAATAGTACAAAAAATATAGGCTGCCTGGCGGCTTTGAAGACCCGCCAGGCGATTTTTGGAAAATTTCCAGAAACGTGAAAATCCACAACTTTTAACCCAACAGAGACATTCAAATAAGCATGCGATCATACACATTTTCATACACACACATATATATATATATATATATATATATGTATATACATATATACATATATATGTATATATATGTATATACATATATACATATATATGTATATATGTATATACATATATATGTATATATATACATATATACATATATGTATATATGTATATATATGTATACATATATGTATATATGTATATATATGTATGTATATACATATATACATATATATGTATATACATACATATATATATATGTATATATATACATATATACATATATATGTATATATGTATATATATACATATATACATATATATGTATGTATGTATATATATATATGTATGTATATACATACATACATATATATGTATATATATACATACATACATATATATGTATATATATACATACATACATATATATGTATATATGTATATATACATATATATATATAAGCGAGTAAAACTCTCCTAACCTGATTTCCTTTGCTACACTCGAAATTCTCAAGCTCCTCCTTTGGTCACCAATGGCCACTCTTGATTCTCCTTAACCTAACCTCAAAATTCACTCACGCTAGTCCCCTCACACTCACTTTTCGTCTCTGTTTTCTAGGTCTATGTTCAGCCTTGCAAAACCTTGCCTAAACCCTCACTTTTGCCTTTTAAACTAGTGCTTTAGGCTAACCCAACAATCAAAAACGAAAATGCACCTTATTATCTTTTAATGGCCATTCATTTCTCATTATGAATTATGGTTACAGCCACCCTTGGCTGTTGATTCCATTTAGGTTTCCTTTACCCCTTCCAATTCCATCCAAAGTTAACATTAGCAAAAGAAAAATAAAGTTTAATTTAAGGTTCCCAAGACTTGAACCCATAACCATGCAATTGCTAAATTACTATCAAACCACCATGCCAATTCATATTTCATGCTAACAATCATCATCCAATTCACCTATTATTTTACAGCATGATTATCATATATTTAAAATAATAACGAATAATAACCCAAAAATGGCATACATAAGACTCGAACCTAAGTCCTTTCACACAATCAAAGTACTCTCAACCACTTGAGCTAATACTTATCCACGTCATACTCATCATAATTTAATGTTATCATTTATTTTCCCACCCGCATTTATTAATTAATTATTTATTTAATTAATTAAATTCTACCGGTCTTACACCGCCTACGACTTGTGATTGTGCATTTCGTTAATTACGATTGTGTAGTATGGTCGACCCAGACCGCTTATTTTGGTAAGTGGTGAGGAACTTAAGGAATTTTCATTGAGGAGAGCGAGTGTTTGACCCAGGCCGCTTACTTTGGTAAGTGGTGGGGAACTTAATAATTTTTCATTGAGGAGAGTGAGTGTTCGACCCAAGTCCCTTACATTGGTAAGTGGTGGGGAACTTAAGAAATTTTCATTGAGGAGAGCGAGTGTTTGACCGAGGCCGCTTATTTTGGTAAGTGGTGGGGAACTTAAGAAATTTTCATTGAGGAAGCGAGTGTTCGGCCCATGCCGCTTATTTTGGTTAGTGGTGGGGAACTTAAGAAATTTTCATTGAGGAGAGCGAGTGTTCGACCCAGGTCGCTTACTTTGGTAAGTGGTGGGGAACTTAAGAAATTTTCATTGACAAATGAATTTGTAAAGAATCCTTATTTTTATTCATAACTTTGGGGTGCCTCGTTAAAAACTCCTCGGCCAAAACCCTCCTTAGGGAAAAAATGTCGGATGAGGAAAAAGAGTACACCTTGGGTTACAAGTTGTTTGTGATGATTACGTTGGCGACTTTAACTAAAGTAAAACTTTAAGTGAGACACATTCCACGTGTTCGGTATCTAATCCCCTGATAATTGTTCCAACTTGTAAGCGCCTCCTCCTGTATCTTCAGGATCCTGAAAGGTCCTTCCCAATTGGCTGAAAATTTTCCATCTTTCTTCTTGGCGGTGCTGGCCATTCTCCATACCAGATCCTCTTTAGTGAACGTCCTTGGGTGAAGCTTTGAATTGTATTTTCTTGTTGCTCTTTGTTTGGCCGCCATGTTCCTGATTTGTACTTTATCTCAGAGTTATGCTAGTAACTCGAGGCTAGCACATAGGTTGTGTTGGTTCGTTTTTTTGTCATATGTTTGCCTTCTCAAGGATGGTTCTCCGATCTCGACTGGTAACATACCATCAGTTTCGTAAACTAGGCTGAAAGAGGACTTGTTGGTGGCTAATTGAGGTGTGCATTTGTAGGTCCACAAGACTTCTAGTAATTCTTCTAGCCATTTCCCCTTTGCCCGTCTAATCTTTTTCGAAGTTGTATTAGGATGACCTTGTTGGCGGCTTCTGCATGTCCATTCGTTTGCGAATGTTCCACTGAACTTGTTATGTGTCTGATTCCTAGAACAATGAAGAATTTTGTGAGCTCTTTATCTATAAATTGTCGTCCATTATCTATTATGATGGTATGTGGCACCCCGTATCTGCATACTATATCTTTCCTGATGAACTGTTGGACCTATTATGCTGTGATGGTGGCAAGTGAATTGGCTTTGAGCCATTTTGTGAAATAATTGATTCCTATGATGAGGAACTTAACTTGCCCCTTACTAGGAGTGAACGATCCTAAGATGTCTATTCCCCACTTTGAGAATGGTCACTAGGATAGTATGGAATATAGCTGCTCATGTTTTTGATGAATAAGATTGCCATGTTTCTGGCATGGTATACACTTTTTGACGAAGTCGTGGCATCGGACACCATAGTTGGCCAATAGTAACCAGCTCTTAGGATTCTAGTTGTCATCGACCGTGACCCTTAATGATATCCACATATTTCTTCGTGAATTTCCTTTATGACATACTAAGCTTGTTGTCTGGTAACACACTTGAGTAATGGTTGTCCATACCCTCATTTGTATAGGTCGCTCAGTGTGAATCGTATTGCTTTTGTTCGCCATCCTTTGTCGGCATTATCAGGTAAGTTTCCAGTTTTTAAGTAGTGCACATATGGTGACATCCAATTGTGAGTTGCTTCGAGTGCCAAACACGTGTTTGCTGTGGAGGGTGTCGCCAACGTTTGCTGTAGTAGGGACTTATACTTTCCTTTATGCTTTGTACTTGCTAGCTTAGACAAGGCATCGGCTCAGGCATTTTGTCCTCTTATTATATGCTCTATTTTGACATTTTCAAATTCGGACTTTATGTAGAGTCTTTAATTTGGAATTCGTCGTTTAAGTGGCCCACAGTCAGCTTGGAATCTGTCTTGCATGTGAGGATGCGTACTCCGACTTCCTTTGCTAGGGATAGGCCAACTAATATGGCTTCGTATTGGGCTTGGTTATTGGAGGTTTTGAAGGCAAAGTGCAATGATTTTTCGATGAGTATCTGGTTGGGGCCTTCTAGGACAATGTCGATGCTTGTTCCTCTTTGATTAGAAGATTTGTCAACATACAAAGTCCATTGTTCTTCGTGCGACGCGTGTTGTAGGTCATTGACGAAGTCTAGAAGGTATTGAGCTTTGATAGGTCCGTGTGGTTCATAACGAATATTAAATTCGAATAGTTCCACCGCCTATGAAGACATTCGTCTTGCTAAATCTGGTTTCTAGAGGATTCTTTGGATAAAATAGTGTCTTGTTGCGTTTACTAAAGATAGGACCAACTTTTCTATCATCTGGTATCTGGTTTCGGGGTCTTGCAGTGATCGAATAACAAAGTATACTGGGTATTGGGTGCCCGCAGATTCTTGGGTGATGGCGGCGCTAACCGTTCCTTCTACGACCGTGATGTAAACGATTAGTGGGAGGATGATGTTTTATTTTTGTAGGATTGGGGGGATGCTAAAATTGTTTTAAGGTCTTGAAAAATATGCTCACATTGGTCGTTCCATGCAAACTTTGTTGGTTTTTTGAGGAGGTTGATGATGGGTCTGGTTTTGTCGGCTAGCGTTGGGAGAAATCTTGATATGGCGGTAAGGCAGCCTACTAATCACTGCACCTCCTTGATGTTTGTTGGGCTTCGCATGTCGATGATAGGTTTGCATTTTTCAGGGTTTGCTTCAATTCCGCGCTGCGTGAGCATGAACCCTAAGAACTTTCCACTATTGACGCCAAATACACATCTTTCAAGGTTTAACCAAAGGTTGTATTTTTGAAGGGTTGTGAACACCTCGACCAAGTCCTTTGAGTGTTGTAGATGCCTGGGAGATTTGACAACCATGTCGTCTACGTATACTTCGGCACACTTTCCCAATAGGTGGCTGAATACTTTATCCATTAGCCTTTAGTAAGTGGCACCTGCGTTTTTTAGGCCGAAAGGCATGACTTTGTTAATTTAGTTGAAGTCTTCAGTGACGAAGGCGATTTTAATCATGTCAGCTGGGGCCATGGTTATCTGGTTGTATCTGGAGTAGGCGTCGAGGAAGCTTAGTACACGGTTACCAGCCACACCGTCTAATAACATGTCGATACTAGGTAGGGGATATGCGTCCTTTTAACATGCTTTGTTAAGGTCAGTATAGTCAATGCACATCCTCCATTTGTCGTTGGATTTTTTGACGAGGATGACATTGGCTAATCAGGTGGTGTAATGGGCCTCAACAATGAATCCGACCTCAAGAAGTTTTACTACTTCTTCTTTAGTTGCAAGTCTTCGTTCGTCTCCTAACTTCCTTTTCTTCTGGGAGACGTACCTGGTTTCTTTGTATATTGAGAGTTTGTTAACAACTATTTGAGGGTCGACGCCGGGTAAGTTTGTCGTTGACTAGGTGAATAAATCTGTATTGTCTTTGAGGGTTATCTTGATCAGGGCTTGGTCACTATGGCTTAAACCTGCACCAAGTTTAAGGCTTTTACATGGTGAGATGGTCATAGGTTGGTTATCTTCTACTGGTTCGATGCGGGAATCAAAGCACATTCTGGGGTCTAGATCCTCGTCGGCTAGAGTCAGGCCAGCACCAGGATGTCTCTTAATGTTGTTTGTAACCATAGTGGGTTCTTTGGGTCGCAAGCTGGCAATATAGCATTCATGTGCGAGCCTTTGATCGCCGTGAATTGTGATGATGTCCTCGGATGAGGATGGAAATTTCATGGCGAGGTGGGGTGTGGATACTATGGCTCCTAGTGTGTTTAGCGAGGGTCGTCCTAAAAGGACGTTGTATGATGTGTGGGCGTGGACGACAAGAAAACGAATGACAATTGTTTTGGTTTTGTAACCTTCGCGGAAAAGGGTATGGAGATCGATATACCTACGCGTACACACACTTTCTCCATAAGTCTGTAAATGGGCTCATCATAAAGGACCATAGCCTCACGAGTAATTGTAACTTTTGATAGGTTGCCCAGTACAAAATGTCGACTGAGCTGCCTTGGTCGACCAACACTTTTTTTACCGCAAAGTTTTCTATTTCTAAGGTGATTTCCATAGGGTCATCGTGTTCTTGATCCATGCCTTGGAAGTCAACGTTAGTGAGGTAATTGGTGGCATTTGACGGCTTCTATGAGAGCGGGAGACGGAGTTGACAAATTGTACTCTCTTGAGGTGTTTCTTTCTGGTAGAGGAAGTTGACCCCCGCTTGCGAATATGCTTGATATGGTATTAATAATGCCGCGTGGGCGGGGGGGGGGGGGGGGGGGGATCCGTGGGGGTGATATTTGTGCGTGCTTGGGCGGTGTCTTTGTGGTCATCATATTGTTGGTGGGTGCCGGTAGGTCTGGTATTGGTTAAGTCACGATGATTGGTAGTTCTAGCATTAGGATGGCCTTCTCTTTTAACGAATCTTCTAAAGTGGCCGGCGCGTATCAACTCTTCAATTTTATCCTGTAGCGCCTTACATTCGTTTGTGGTGTGACTGTTATTGCGATGGTACTTGCAGTATCTGGTCATGTCGACGTTTGGGGGGTTGAGAGTTTTGCGAGGGGGGGTATCAAGTCTGTTTGAAAGGATTGATCCAAAATGCATGATTGGGGGGCGGTCAGCCGCGCGTACCGGGAGAATCGAGGTGGTCAAGGTTTGCGAGGTCTGTAGTGTGGTCGGCTGGGTGGTTTGGGTTCATGGGGCTTATAGTCTGATTTGGTGGCTGATCTCGTATGTTTGGTGTCCGTAGGCTGGTACTCGACACAGAACCGAGTGCGTAGACTTTTAATTTCTTCCATACGAATGTAGTCGGCGGTGCGCAGCTTGAGCTCGTGCATAATAGCTGGAGGTTGAAGGCAGACATTGTCTACGAATGATATTGGTTTTAGTGGTAGTGCCATGCAATGGAGGATCAGTTCCTGCGCCAGGTTTTCCATTCAGAGAGCAGCTTTTCCGAATCGCACAATGAAGGCGCAAAGTGTTTCATCTTCCTCTTTTTGAATGCTTAGGAGGGACAGTAGGGTGGTCTGATGGGGCCGACTTCCAACAAACTGGGTGGTGAACAGGTGGGAAAGGGTAATGAAACAATCAATGAAGTATGGAGGCAGGGAAGTGAAGCATTCCAGAGCTGGTCCTTTGAGGGTGGTGGGGAATGCCTTACACATAACAACATCATCATTTGTGTACAGGTCGACGTGAGTGACATAGATCTTGACGTGCTCGTTGGGGTCAGTGTCCCTAATGTAGCGTTCTAATGTGAAGGCTTCCCATTGGCTGGGGAGAGGGGTTTCGATTATGCCATCGATAAAAAGGTGACAGTGTCTGTGTGTATGGGGTGGTATAGGGTGGTAGATGATGGTGGGGAAGGTTGAGGTGAAGTGGTTTGGTGGGATGTGGGTGGTAGGGGGTTGGTCGTGTTATGGGTGGGAAGGGTGTGGGTGTGGTGTGTGGGAATGTTAGTTGTGTGGCAGGTGGGAATGGATGTTGAGTGGTGGGTAGTGGAAGTGCAGGGAGTAGGGTTGTACTCATTTTCTTCTTTAGTGGGTTGAGGAGTAGGGATTTTGGAATCTTTTCCCTTCTAGGTGGGATCAACTTCTATCTTCCTTCTCAGCCTAGAGTTCTCGTGTCTTAGTGCTTCCATCTTGTCAACGTTGCGCTTCTTAAGGTCAGCGAGCTCTTGTTGCATCTTGCCTTGCCCTTCCAAGATAATGGCCAAATTCAAGTTGTTGCCTGCAGGCATGCTTGGTCCTGCCTCAGGTTCCTTTGAAAGTCTAGCTCTGCTACGTGTGGAAACCATCCTTGCAAGTTCTCAAATTACTGTGGTAAGATACTAACTCGTGTCCCATGGTGGGCGCCAATTGTTCCTGCGGAAACAATAACAGAATATCAGGGAGAACAAATCATATCTTACCCCAATCACTAACTTCTTGGACTGGCTACTCCTTGGTTTAAATGCATTTTCTTTTAATGTTGGCAAATTGGACCCTTAGGAGGTTACGTACGGAAAGGAGTCCAATGATTAAGTCAACAAAGGCTCTTGAAAGTCAAATCACATATTAGTGAATTAATGAAAGCGTACCTTTAATTTGTTGGGGTCCACATGTATTTATAGAGCTCATTAAGTATGTTTTACCTTTTTAGGGGTTGGCTCCTCTTATTGCGTTAGGCCAATATTCAGGCTTTGAATGGGCCTGGGCCAGGCCTAAGTTCCAAGTTTATGATCTGATACCAGTAGCCCAACCGTTATTTCCTAAGTTTGGAGTTGGCATCTTTTACTCATGCGTTATTCTTGAAGTAGGCGGTGTTAGCCATTATGTATGTGTCATCATTTTGCATAGCTATCTAACTATTCCTTTTTGTGATAGGACTATTCATTGGTAGTTTGGACTGGGTAGTTAGCCATATCAGTTATGACTGCCTAGTTATAGTACATCAATCCCCCAACCTTTGGCAGGATATGTCATGTCAAAGGTTATAAGTTGGCGGTTTGGACTGGGTAGTTAACCATACTAGTACTGATCGCCTAGGTATAGTACAAATTAATTTGTAAATCTACAATAGTAATTAATTGAGCAATAATCTTTAGATAACCGATAATGGATCTATTTTGAAAAAGCGGTGGAATCAGTCTATTTTCTTGGGCTAAGAGTGCTTATGTGTACTTGCTTTCATATAAAAGCCTAAATTTTATGCTATTGTAATCACTCTTGAAATTTTAAGCAATAGATGCCTAGTGTTGAGATTACTCCACTCCTATTGCCTTTTAAAAGTCACTTGAGCTAGAGGATTGAATCATCTCCTCGATCCACCTTCCTCTATCTTTTCTAAAATATAATTCATTTCTCACCTTTCACTCCATAGTCGAGATCTACCTCCCTCCTTCATCTAGCTTCCGCCAATCATCACTCACCCATGAAGCTCTCTTCTTCACCTTCATGCAAGGGGTTCCACAGCTTGGACTATGATGTCTGTCGAGGATTGCGAGGTTCTTAATTTGCTAGACTCCCTCCCTCAACGGCTTCCTACTAAGCGTATTGTGGCCATATTGAATTATCCTCGTCCTCGCGAGGATATGTTGGGTATGCGTCAAATTTTCTTGTATTGCACTATATGTTAACTTACCATACTTGTATTTGCTTTTGTCAACACTGATGGCTTCTCACGAGGGTGTTGGTGCTGGTCAGAAAAGTTGCTTCCAATTGCTTCGCAAGAAGAGTAGGGATACACTCGTGGGAACTAGCTCTGGTGTAGGTGGGGGGGGGGTGGTTAGTGCTAGTGGGGCGACTCCTCGGCCTCCACCTCTTGTGGAGAAGAAGAGGAAGAAGACATCTCACAAAGGCGAAAGCTAATCTCGACATTCTTCTCCCAAACACAACCGAGTGTCGGAGGATAACGCCTATACACATTTAATGGGGACCGAAATGCAAATCTATGATGGCAAGAGCATCACCATTTCCCTATAAGAGGTTGACATCATCACTAAACTTGAGGCGGAGGTGTTATCGTTGATGGTTGAGAAGGAAAACCTTGTAGTTGAGATGGGTGACCTCTAGAAGCAGCTGACCGAAGCCCACAACGATAGGAAGTCTTGGAGGAATCATTGTTTGGAAGCTAAAGAAAAGGGAAAGAAGGTTGTTGAAGAGGTGACTGTGACCAAACGTGTAGTGGAGGAACTAAGGGCTGCCAATGCTGAATTAGACAGGAGGTGTTGTTGAGGAGCATGAGATGGGCTTCAAGAAGGCGTTGTAGCAGGCTAATCTTCTTTTTAAGGTGCAAATTGACGATGACAACGTGGATGGGATTTGATGGGAGGAATTAGATCTGATGTTGGTTGATGAGTATCTTGTTTTACGACTTTTGTGGGCATCTATGCTAGATGCATTTGTTGTATGTATTTTTTCGGGTTGTTTTCTAGCATGTATTAGCTTTGATGGTTGGTGACATGTATTGATTTTTAGTGTTGATGTTGTTGTAACTATTGGCATTAACTTTTTGGCTCTAACCTCTTGTTTAAGGTGAAAACTATGATTGTTATTTATTTCTCACATGTTCTATTAACTTTTAATATAATTTTTATCATTTGGTTGGTATTAGGTTGGAGTATACTCGACATTTTAGTCTGAGGTGTATCCATTAGTTGGAGATGTTCTCTCTCTAATGCTTTAGTTGATCTCATGGTACGATGAAGTCACTGATGCACCTTGACAAAATCTCTTCTTGAAGTTAATTACATACTTGTCATGGCTCTTTTTGTGTGTCACTGATTACACCACTTGATGTTAATAGTTGATTTTTGCAGCTCGTGAATCTATTTTGATTTTAGTGGTTACAGTAAGGGTGTTGTGTTATTGATGATCAACTAAGCTTTGTGCATAAGCCGATGAATGTTATTATTATTTAAGGTAAGGTCTCATCAGAAGCCTTAAGCAGACTTTAGCTAACAATTTTTATCAACAAGGATTTGTTTTTGGCAGGGAAGGTCTCGTCAAAGACCTTATGTTGAACTTAGTTGATAAATTTTGCCAACAAGGACTTGTTTGTGTGAAGGAAGTCTTGTTAGAGGCCTTAAGTCGGCCTTAGTTGATGAGTTTGATCAACAAGGACTCATTTGTGCGAGGAAGGTTTCGTTAGAGGCCTTGAGTCAACCTTGGTTGATGAGTTTTATCAATAGGGACTTGTTTATGTGAGGAAGGTCTCGTAAGAGGCCTTGAGTCGACCTTGGTTGATGAGTTTTATCAACAAGGACTCATTTGTGTGAGGAAGATCTCATCAGAGTCCTTGAGTCGACCTTGGTTGATGAGTTTTATCAACATGGACTCGTTTGTGTGAGGAAGGTCTTGGCGAAGAATATAAATCTAGTTTGTACTGTCTCAAAGTGATTTTATTGATTTTGGGCCTCGTTAAAACCTTTCGGGCCAAAACCCTCCTTAGGAAAAAAGACCGGAGTAGGAAAGAGTACCCTTGATTACAAAGTTTAGTTATAGTAAAACTTCAGATGTGTTACATTCCAAGTCTTAGGGACTGGTTCTCCTGACAAATATTCTAACTTATACGATTCTTTTCCTACATTTGTGACTACTTGAAAAGGCCTCTACCAGTTGGTTGAGAATTTTCCCTATGTTCGCCTTGCGTTGCTATTCATCCGCCAAACCAGATTGCCTGTATGGAATTTTCTGGGTTTCACCTTGGAATTGTATCTTCATGACATTCTTTGCTTGGTTGTTGCATCTTGGATTCTTGTTTTCTCGCAGTGTTCCTGCACCATGTCTAAGTTAACTGCGAGGTAGTGATCATTCTTGTCTTGATTATAACTATGTTATCGTAAGGAGGGTTTTCCTATCTCTACTGGAATGACGACATTTGTTTCGTAGGTTAAGTTGTATGGAGTTTCCTTGGTAGCTGACTGAGGTGTGCTTCGATATGCCAATAATACTTCCAATAGTTCCTTTGGCCATGAACCTTTTGCTCCCTATAACCTTTTCTTTAGTTCATTCAAAATAACTTTGTTTGTATCTTCGATCTAGCCATTTCCTTGTGGATGTTTCTACTGAGCTTGTTATATGCTTAATCTGAAGACCTTGGTAAAAATCCATAAGTCCTATGTTTATGAATTGCTTTCCATTATCGGTGATGATGGTGTGAGGGATCCCAAAGCAACACATTATGCTTTTCCACACGAACTTTTGTATTTGTTGCGTTGTGATAGAACCTAAGGGCTCAACTTCAATCAACTTTGTAAAATAGTCTATTGCCACTTTCCTAGGGTGAATGGTCCAACTATATCCATTCCTCATTTTGCAAATGGCCATGGGGCTGACACGCTGTGTAACTCTTCGTGCTTTTGATGAGTTATGTTACCATGCTTTTGGCAAGGTATACATTTCTTTACATATGCTCATAGTTGGCCAATAGTATCCTGCTCTTAGGATCTTGGTTATCATTGTCCTTGCCCCGGAGTGATATCCGCACACTCCTTGGTGTAACTCAAGTGTTACATAATTTGACTGCTCCTTATTAACGCACTTGAGTAATGGGGTGGAGAATCCCCTCCAGAATAGTTCATCTCCGATCATGGTATACCTAGCAACTTTTTTCTCCCAATCTTTGCCAACAACATCTGGTGATGAATATCACCCTAAGGCCTCATGGCTTGGGCCATTGACTAGGCCCATTTTTTTTTTTTGTTTGTTTTTAAATAGATTAATAAATGTATAGGATTAGTATTTCTGTGGTATAGTTAGTAATTTTCATGGGTTTGTATTCTAGGCCCAATTGTTGTTTCATTATTTTTTTTTGTAATCGTTTTGGCACCATGGGTCTACTCCACCAGCACGTGAAATACAACATCAGTGTGCAATGTTGGGCCTAAAGTACATCAGCCCAATTTTCATCCATGTGAATTAGACATATGGCATCCACCTAACCATCAGTTTTGCATCCGCACGTACTGGGCTTCAGAATGCTAACAGTAGCCCAATAGTTTTCATGTTGAGCAACGAAACGGACCCCAATCACACTTTCATTTTCGTAGCCGTGCAGCCCTAGCTGATTTCACATTTACGAAAGCCAAACCTTCGCTAGGGTTTTGTTTTCGGCCTGTCTCACGTGAAGGAGCATCTCCATTGAGGGCTAAGGTTCCCTTCCGAACAACATCACCAACGCAGCCTCATCTATCACGTGTGCAACACCTTTGCGTGTTTAGGGTTCTGTTTTACATCACAGACCATCTCTCCTTCACGCGTATGACACCTTAGGTTAGGTTTTTAATTCTTTTCTTTTGTTAATCTTCTCGGCTGACTTTCTTCATCTATAAAAGGCAAGCCACTTCGTGTAATGATTCAACTTTGAAAATATATGAGAGTGATTAGCTTTGTTGCTTTATCCTTTCACCTTCAGAGTTCAATCGAACTAGAGCTAGGGTTTTTCCTTAACCTTGCTTCACCATAGACATAGAGCTCCATTGACGGAGCTCGAGTGGAAACCTCGTTGACTTCTATCTTCTTTCACCATTTCCGCTGCGAGAACGAGGGTTTGACAACGTTCTACCGAAACGGTTGTCATCATGTGGTAATCAGAGTTCCGGTTTTGAGCTTGGAGCGAGGAGGTCTTCAAAGATGAGTATCTTTGTTCATTTTCTTCTTCATTGTTTGTTTTCGTCTTGTTCCTGATAGATTGTGTTTTGGCGTCTCTGGTGTTCAATCTGTGTTGAAATGTTTCACTAAAATTGATTCAAATTTGTTGTTTCGAATAGTCTTGAATCAATACCGATGATATCATGTCTTAAGCTGCCTAATCTACCGTTCATTGCAAGTCAATTAGGTTTTTCAATTTTTTTTACCTAGCTTTAAATTTTCTAATCTCGTGTTTTGTCTTAGGAATTGTTTAGTTGCTTTATATGTCACTAAATTCAATAGCAGTTATGCCTTCAATGTGTTTTGTTCACTGTTTTGTATTTGTTTTAGTCTATGTTCTGCTTTCAATGATTAATTTCTTATTTTTTGTTGAGTTCTTTAATTGCTAGTAGATCAATAGCAATTTCTGCAGTGTCAATATTGTTCTGCTATATCGTGCTTGTTGTTGTTTTGCTTACACATTTGATGTCTCTGCTTTTGAGTTTCTGTGTTGTTCTATACTTTGGATCTGTTGGCCAAGGATTGTTGTGACCAAAGCAATTCATGTGCATTCCATCACAGTATAATCTGATATATATCAGAATTTTCATGTGGACACTCATGCTTTGGTTTGTTGATTTATGATTAGCCTAGATATCTTTTCCTAACGTTTCATTCATGATCTTTGCTTTAGTTGTTGGTTTGTCTTATGAATCAAGATTTTCAGTGTGCATCTTTGCTTATACTCATGATTGGCTGAGTCATGCTCTTTATTGCAGTTTTAGCATATTCTGCTTCTGTTACTCGTTGTGATGTAGCTTTGTGGCTATCTGAATCTAATTTCAAAACTGCAATTTATGTCTATTTGCTTGAGCTGCCAACATTTGATTGCAAATTCTCTTTGAGTCTTGGTTCTGTTGATGCTCTTTTACACTGTCATATTATCTCATCATTGATGATTGGTTGCGTATCCATTTCAGTCCTGCCATATACCACTACATCTGTTTCATTACAAAATTTGTTGCATCTGTTTGTGGTATTACAATGATTGCCTTGGTTTAGTGCAGCTGTCATATGTGTGATTCACCACATCCGTTTTGCTTGTGTGAAACAATTTTGATTACTGCACTGCCATGCCAAGATCTGTTCTTTGTTTTCTTGTGCGTTTCTTTCAAATTGTTTTTCTGAGTTGGATCTTTGAATCTGTCATATGCCATTGACCATTTGAATGAAATTGGAAAACTGCTTTGAAGTGAATTGTGCTTTAAAAGATTAGTTGCATATGTGATATATGTAAGTTGGAAAGAAAATCTGTAAAGAAAAACAAAGAAAGAAAATATGATGAGAAAATCTAGAATGAAAGATATTGTTTGAGTTATTTGAGTGAAAAGAAAGTGAGACAAAACAGTTCACAACTTTAGTCTTGACTATCCATTTCAAATACAATTTGCATATGTTCTTGATTCAACTTGTTTTGTGTCTTCTTGATTTTAGTTTTGTTAATCTTGTTCTAGACACATTCCTTAGGTTCTCCTTTGTGTGCTATCCTTTGTTAATTTTCCTTTTTCTTGCTTGTCCTTCTTGCTTATTCAATTGAGTTTGTCCATTTAATTCTATCACTTGACGTTGTCCAATTCTTCCATTGAAGGTTTTCTTGATTTTTCTGCTTTTTTATTCTTATGTGAAGACCGTGAGTGATCTTGGTTCATTTGGCTTGAAACTCACTGATTTGGCAACTTTGTAGGTGGATTACCTTTCTATTGAAGGTAGAGCTGAAGGAGGAACTGTGAGGACAAACAAATTGAGTGGCCACTCGAGAGGAATTGTAGGAGTGAGCTGGGACTTAAAGAAGGAGTGCAAACAGTTGAGGGATACATTTTTGGGGGCTGGCCGAGAGGGAGAATAGCAAAGAAACTACAACTCGAGTCAACTTTTATTTATTTTTATTTCTGTTTTGATATCATGGAACTTTGTGGTTAATTTTCTTCTTTTAGTTTCTGTTCATTTGCTTTGGAATGGGAAAATGCATTACTGCAATTCCATTCCTTAGTTGTTTGTAATAGCTTTTTAATCGTGTAGTGTGAGGTCATTAAGGGGTTCCAAGTGGCACTTGATTCTTCACTTAGGAAAATTTTTCGTCTAGTTTATGTTTTCTTGTTTTTTTCTTTTCTTATTCTTTATGTTTTCCATGTCCAGGTTATGTGTGTGTTATGCATGTTTGATGTTTTTATTTTACGTCTGTGATATCTAGGTGCAAATCTTTAAACACTTAGTTGACTTTCCTTTGGTCATAGGATTTCACACACAATGAAAGTTGCTTTTCGCAACTAAGATTTGTCTTGCTGGGAAATTTTATTGAGAATTTTTGTGAAAGAAATTTAGAGATTTCTGGCTAGGAAAGGTTTGGTTTCTAAGCCTGTCCATGAGATTCACCTCTCTTTCCTGGGAACATCTCTAGAAATCTTTTCCTTTATATTCTCTTTAAAATTTCTAAAGTTTTTTTTGTGAAAAAATTGTTTGATAAGTGTGTTTGGCAAGATGAGTTTTCATTCGTACAGTGAATTGCATTTAGGTAGTCATTGTGAGGATAAAATGCATCATACACATGAGAGTACGTTTTGTAGGACATGCAAAAGAGTGGTGGGATTATAGGCAGTCTAGAGTGGAAAAAGGAAGAAAATCTCCCATTCAAAATTGGAGTGAGTTGAGAGCATGCATGAGAAGAATATTCATACCACCTTCCTTTGATTTTGATCGTGAGATAGAGAAAAAGAAAATTGAGATAGCAAGGTGGAAGGAGGAAAAACTCACAATACTTTTAAGAGAGATGAGGGAGTTAGAAGAAAAAGAAAGATTAAGAATTCAGAGAAGAGAGCAAAAAGAAAGAGAGAAATTTGAACAATAATTGAGAGAAGAAGAGGAACAACAAAGAAAAGAGGAAAAAGAGAGAAAAGAATTCGAAGAAAAAGAGAGTAAGAAAAGAGAAAGAGAAAGAAAAGAGAAGGAGGAAAAAGAGAGAAAAGAATTCGAAGAAAAAGAGAGTAAGAAAAGAGAAAGAGTTTAAAAGAAAAGAAGAGATTGAGAGAAAATAATTAATGCGAAAGGAAGTTGAGATACAACATTCTATCCCTCGTATAGACTTCAAGGGAGTAACCCTATTTTTTAACTCTTCCTTATTTGTTATTAATGCTTTTGTCTTAACTCTCCCTAAAATTGCTTATCCACCTTCACCAATCATTTCATACTCCTTAGAGGATTTTTCAAAACAAACCTTTCACTTAGAATTAACATTTTGGACTTAATTAAGTCAAAGTGAAAATCAATATTTTTGTGAAATGGACTTCATTGAAAATGTTTTTAAACATAAAAGCCCATCTTCATGTATCTTCAGAAAATATACTCTGCATGGCATCCAAAATTTTAATGAAATCTTATTTGATGACTATTGTAGATATATTTTTGATCTAGGAGGAATCCAGTTGTTGATGTTGTGGGCCTTAATTAACCTTCTAGATATGAGGACAGATCCTTTTGAAGAGGGAGGGGATGATGAATATCACCCTAAGACGTCATGGCTTGGGTCATTGGCTAGGCCCATTATTTATTTATTTATTTGTTTTTAAATAGATTAATAAATGTATAGGATTAGTATTTCTGTGGTATAGTTAGTAATTTTCATGGGTTTGTATTCTAGGCCCAATTGTTGTTTCATTATTTTTTTCTTGTAATCTTTTTGGCACCATGGGTCTGCTCCACCAACATGTGAAATACAACATCAGTGTGCAATGTTGGGCCTAAAGTACATCAGCCCAATTTTCATCCACGTGAATTAGACATATGGCATCCACCTAACCATCAATTTTGCATCCGCGCGTACTGGGCTTCAGAATGCTAATAGTAGCCCAATAGTTTTCATGTTGAGCAACGAAACGGACCCCAATCACACTTTCATTTTCGTAGCCGTGCAGCCCTAGCTGATTTCACATTTACGAAAGCCAAACCTTCGCTAGGGTTTTGTTTTCGGCCTGTCTCACGTGAAGGAGCATCTCCATTGAGGGCTAAGGTTCCCTTCCGAACAACATCACCAACGCAGCCTCATCTATCACGTGTGCAACACCTTTGCGTGTTCAGGGTTCTATTTTACATCACATACCATCTCTCCTTCACGCGTATGACACCTTAGGTTAGGTTTTTAATTCTTTTCTTTCGTTAATCTTCTCGGCTGCCTTTCTTCATCTATAAAAGGCAAGCCACTTCGTGTAATGATTCAACTTTGAAAATATATGAGAGTGATTAGCTTTGTTGCTTTATCCTTTCACCTTCAGAGTTCAATTGAACCAGAGTTAGGGTTTTTCCCTAACCTTGCTTCACTATAGACATAAAGCTCCATTGACGGAGCTCGAGTGGAAGCCTCGTTGACTTCTATCTTCTTTCACCATTTCCGCTGCGAGAACGAGGGTTTGACAATGTTCTATCGAAATGGTTGTCATCATCTGGTTTGATCCCTGTCTTTAAATATTGTATGATAAGTATTCTCTAATCAGCAGTAACTTCTATTGCGCAGCATTCAGCAGTGTCAGCTGACAGAGCAACCAATTTCGTTTGTAAGACTGATTTATACTTGCCCTTGGTCTTTGTACTGGCAAGCTTTGACAATACGTCGGCTTGTACATTATCTACTCTAGTACATTTTCGACCTTATACTCTTCGAATCCTTCCAACGTGTTTTTAACTATATGAAAGTATTGTAATAGAAGGGTATCTTTAACTTGAAACTCTCTAGTAAGATGTCCCATTGTTGGTTTGGGATTATTTCATTGGGACCCTCTAACATAATGTCTGCACCACCTCCTTTTACATGGGAAGATCCATCAATGTGCAACGTCCACTAGTTGTTCTGATTGGCACTTTCTGGTTGTAGTTCTTCTGCGAAATCCGCTAAGGATTAAGCCTTAATTGGTCTTCTAGGCTTATAAGAGATTTGGTACTCTGACAACTCCACGACCCAAGCTACCATTCTGCCTGCTAACTCTGGTTTTCGAAGGACCTTATGTATTGGATGATCCAATCTAACCATTATGCTATGGTTTTGGAAGTACGACCTCAGGCGACATGTTGCTATGAGGAGAGACAACACCATCTTTTCCACCGTTTGATACCTTCTTTCAGCATCTTGAAGGATCTGACTTACAAAGTAAATTGGTTGTTGTTCCCGATCCTTCTCTTGAACCAAGGCAGCACTGACTGCGTCCTCTGTTGCTGCCAAGTAGATGATTATAGGAAGTGTTGTATTGGGCTTTTGGAGAATTGGAGGTAAGGCTAGGAACTTTTTTATATTGTCAAAGCTATCTTCACAAATTTTATCCCATTTAAAATGGGTGACCTTCTTCATAAGTTTTAGAATGGGTTTAGTCTTTTCTGCAAGCTTTGGCATAAACCTACTCAAGGTAGTGATGCGCCCTATTAACCTTTATACCTCTTTAAGGGTTTGGGGGCTTTGCATTCCGACGATCACCTGGCATTTTTGTGGGTTTGCCTCAATCTCCCTGTTTGTTAGCATAAATCCTAAGAACTTTCCCCCATCTACGCCAAATACACATTTTTTTGGGTTGATTCTCATATAATACTTATTCAAGGTGTAGAACACCTCAACCAAGTCTTCAATGTGTTGTTGCATAGAGCCAGACTTTACTACTAGATCATCTACATACACTTCCACATTGCGTCCTATCGTGCCTTTAAACATGCGGTCCATGATCCTTTGGTATGTGGCTCCAACATTCTTGATCCCAAAAGGCATAACCTCATAGTAGTAATTTGCTTCATCTATGATGAAAGTTATCTTTAAATTTTCTTTGTGGTCCATTGGGATCTGATTGTATCATGAGAAGGCATATAGGAAAGTGAGTATACCATGACCAGCTGCTCCATCCACCAGTCGATCCATACTGGGGAGCGGGTATGCATCTTTCAAACAAGCCTTGTTCAGATTTATGTAGTATGTGCACATTCACCACTTGTTATTAGGCTTCCTTACGAGGACTACGTTTGTTAACCAAGTAGTATAGTGCACCTCTTTGATAAATCCCGCTTGTAGCATCTTTTCATATTCAATTCATGCTGCTGCTCTTTTTTCTTCTCCTAGTTTTCTTTTTCTTTGAGCCACTGTTTTGGCTTCTTTAAATATGGAGAGCTTATGGCATGCTATGTCCGGGTGTTGTTGATTAACACTATTGACAACATCTCTTTCTCTGTGTCTAATAGGCTAGCCCCTATATGGAGACACCTCTCATCCCCAATTGGTAATGCTTTAGTTCCTCACAACATCTTCGCTCTCTCTTCGTCTTAGATCCTAGGATCGAGGTTTTGTGCGGATGTGTTGCTTTGTGAGGCTACTCTTTCAACATTATTGGATGAATGTGTTTTTCGTGGATTGGGTAGTCGTAGGCTGGCTAGATAGCATTCATAAGCTGTCTTCTGGTCGACGTGGAGTGTTATTATATCTCCATTAGAGAATCGAAACTTCATTGCTAGGTGGGGTGTAGAAACAATAACTCTCAATGCATTCAACGATGGTCTCCCCAGGAGTATATTGTAAGAGGTACTCGCATCCAATACAAGATATCTGATTGGTATGGTTCAGGAGAGGTTCCCCTCTTTGAAGGTGGTATAAAGATCTATATACCCTCGTGTCTCAACCCTTTCTCCTTAAAAACCGACAATTTCATCTACGAATAGTGACATCTACTGCTCTGGAATTTGCAATTTCTTGAAGGTTGCCCAATAAAGAATATATACTGAGCTTCCTTGGTCAACTAATACTTTTTTTACCGCGAAGTTTTCAATCTCTACGGTGATTACCATGGGCTCATCTTGCTTAGGATCTGGCGCTTTAAAATTTTCACTTGTGAAGGTGATGAGGGACATGTTTCTTCTCATGGGGGTGGCTATAGAGTTTACTGACTAGACAACTCTTCAATGCTTTTTGCGGTTCGTTGCAATTGATCCCCCCAGCGAATCCTCCAAATATACTATTAATGGTTCCTCTAAGGGGAGGTTTGGACTTTTTTTGGTTTCTTCTCTCCCTGCTTTGATCTTGATCATTGTGATTACAACGAGTTTGAGGCTCTTTACGGCTACGGTTCTCTTTGTGTCTTGCTTCATATCCCCCCTCCTCCTTGACGATTTTCATTTCCTCGAGCGACAAAAGCGCTGAAGATGTCCGAATTATGTGAGTTCCTCTGTCTTGTCTTTTAATGCAGTGCATTCCTTAGTGGAATGTCCGTAGTTGTCGTGGTACCGACATTGTTGTGTGGTATCTGCATTCGGAGGTGTATTCTCCCTCCTGGGCATATTAATGAGGGTAGTGTGCAGGGCTTCTTCCAATACCCGTTATTTAAGAGCGTTTAATGGGGTGTATCTATTAAACTTTTGTGCTTGAGGAGCGAAGGGAGCCGGAGGCCTAGGTAGCGCCTTGCTTGCTCTTGCTTTTTCATATTTTTTAGTTGAGTTGTTGTCTTCTGCTTTGATACTACTCTTGAAATCTTTTCACTTTTCCATTCACATGTATTTCGCTGCCCTTTGCCTTAATTCAGCCATGCTAGTTGCTGGTCTCTTACACAAGCTATCAACAAAAGGTGTGCTTCATAGTGTGTTAATCATTTGGTGTAGAGCTACCTCTGGATTTAAGTTATCAATGTTGAGGGCTAGCTTTCCGAAGCGCTCTATGAACGTTCTCAAAGATTCTCCTTCCTTTTAGCGTATGTTGATAAGCGTCAGGGAGGTGAGGTCATGTGGCTTTGGCGTGGCAAAACGAGTGAACCAGATGAGGGTTGCACCTTTGAGGGATAAAGGAAATACTTTGCAAAAAATGGCCTCGTCAGAGGTATAGAGACCGATCTAGGTTAAATATACATGTACATTCTCGTCTGGGTCGGTTGTTCCATCGTACCTATCCATGGTCAAAGACTTCCAACCTCGAGGCAAGGGTATTTCCATTATGCCATCAATGAAAGGGTGTGATGAGTGTGTATTTTTGCCCTCATTCAATTTTTAATTCTGGGTATTTAATTGAATTTGTATGTTTAAAGAGTGATTTAATTCACAGTTCTGATAATTAGGCTATTTGAGCTTGTGTTATAAAAATGTCTTAAAAAGTGATTTTTAGCTGCATAAATTATTTTTGGATATTTTAACGTTTGTTGATGCAGCTGAAGTTAAGATTAAGCTCATTCAAAGTGAGAAAATAAATCAATTGAAGTTACATAACACCTTTAAATCAGGCTGAAATCAGCAAGTTTTGGAAAAATCACTTCTGCACCCCAATTTTTACATATACACTCCCCTCTTTCTAAATGGGTCTCACCAAAAACCTATTATGCACCCCCTAATATGTCTATTTACACCCTTCCTGCCACTTAAACTCAACTCACTCAGATCATGCCATGTGGCAATCCCTAACTTTCAAATCTGTCCAACCACATATTGGCATGTGTCATGATCCAACAACTCAAAATTCGGCCAATCAAATGGTGCCACGTCATCATCTTCCATCTCTCCCACAAACCAAAAACCCTAGCCTCACATTCCACCACCGTCAGCCATGGATCTCACCGACAGCCGCCATTGTTCTCCACCACAGCAGCGTTCAGCCACTACACCTTCATCCTTCATCACTTAGACGTTCCACCATTCAACCTCACCACGCAGGAACGTCACCGTTGCCATAGCCACCACTACTGCGAGCTTCCATCGCGCCTGCATCCTCCACACCATCCTCCACGCCATCGTTCTCCACCACTGCAACACCATTTATGCATCTTAACCAACATCGCATCTGCACTGCATTCATCAAATCTTTGCACCACACAGATCCATGCGAAACAGCAGAAACCACTGTAACAGCGTGCCATCATCACCACTGTAGCCGTAAACGCAGCAACGAACCACCATCTCTGCAGCGATCCACCGCACCAAACCAGCGTCATCACCCTCCAAGCAGCGGAAACGCGAGCAAGAGCCACCTCCATTGCAACAATACGCACCAGATCCGCAACCATAGCCACCACTGCGAAGACGAAACAACACCAGGTCGAAAACGAAATGGCAACCACCGTTCGCCGTTAGCCTAGTTATCGTAAGCACCATGGCAACCGTCATTGCACCTCTCCGTAGCCAAAATGTGAGAGTGAAACCCTAATTCTGAAGAGAGAAAATGCACTACCACATGTCAGCATCTGATAGGGCAATCAATAGGTCAAAGCTGGTCAAATCTGGTCAACTGGTCAATGGAACAGTCAACTCTGGTCAAATTCTGGTAAAAACTACAAAAATGGTCAAACAAGAGGGGTAGAATTGGAAATTGGACAGAAATTAAGTTGCTAATTAATTAAATAAAGATAAAATATTTTAGCAACCGAACAGATAAAGTCTAAGTCCGATTGAAGCCTATATAAAGAGGCCAAGGGAGAATCAGAAAGGGGAGAAAAAAGCTCGGGACTCCGAAGTTAGGAACCCTTAAAGGGGCCTAATTTCATTTCCTTTCTCTCTCTATTCTTCTTCTATTTTTTTTATTTTATATTTCATGGAGTGCTGAACTTCTTGGGTTGATTCCATTGTAATTTCTTAATTAGATTCTGAGGTTATATCAATTAATTTGTTTGTTCTTTTGATTCTTGTTGAGATTTATTTTCATCTGTCTTTTGGTTCTTAATTTAGTAAAAGTAATGATTTTTACATTGTAGCAAGTTAGCACGGTGTTAAATCTACATAACATAACAATCGTATGAGTCTAAGGATTTTTAAATTTTAATTGAGAAGTTACTTTGATTAATTTTAGAAACTTTTATATGATCGAATGAGTTTTTGCTAATAATTGAGAAGTTACTTTGATTAAAGGTGAAAACTTAGATTAGAATTAATCAAGAAGTTACTTTGGTTAATTAGCTTTTTACTAGATATAAGAGGTAAAAGAATGGACAT
>Ga0214544_1003737_pt1 | contig 31075 bp, 32 predicted proteins | sample CNSS3metaG_FD_160074 | JGI IMG/M metagenome (GOLD analysis project Ga0214544, IMG submission 160074) | Root nodule microbial communities from cowpea collected in UCLA plant growth center, Los Angeles, California, USA - CNSS3 | ecosystem: Host-associated > Plants > Roots > Nodule | place: USA...
TTTTATGTTGTAGTTATATCTTTTATCTTTTTTACATCTTTAAAAGAATAACTTGTTATATCTTGAAAGAAAAAGAAAATCTTTTATCTTAAAAACATAATTTGATAAGTTTTAAATAATTTTTAATTGAAATCTTGTGCTATAGAAAGAAAAAAAAAGTTAATAAAATATTACTAAAGTATCATTTTATAAAATTTAAAAAATAGAATTAACTAAAAAGCTTATAGTATAATTATATTTCAAAAACGAGAAATATTTAAAAATAGATAAATATTTTAAAAATATTTTAAACTAAAAAATAAAAATAAAAAAGTTACTTTTTTTATTTTATTGGATAAAAATTTAAATTTTTTTAATTCAAATCTTGTGATATAGAGAGAAGATAACAAAAAATATTAATAACATCAAATTTTCTAAAAATCTTAAGGGAGAAATATTAAAAAAATAGAAAATTTAAAAATCTTATAATAAAATTATATTAAAAAATGAGAAAAAATTAAAAAATACAGCAGCATTTTCAAAGTATATTAAATTCAAAATAAAGAAAAAGTATCTTTTCTAATTGTTCTGATAAATTGTTTTAGTTTCATAATTGAAATATAATATAATAAAAAAAATAAGATAATGAAATATTAGTAAAATTATCATTGTCTAAAAAATAAAACATATAATTATATAGAAACATGGAGAAATATTCAACTATAAATACATATTTAAAAAAGCATTTTAAATTAATAATAGAAAAGATTATTATTTTTTATTAAATTTGATAACATTTTAAGTTTTCTAATTGAAATATTGTACTACAAGAAAGTCCTAATTACTTATGACTGACCAATTATTTAAAAGTAGGGGTGGGCAAAAAATCTTATTTTCTTGATCCAATCCACTTTTGCTCCAATCCAATCCATTTATAATTCATTTTATTAAAAATCCAATCCATTTAAAATCCATTTAATGGATCTGGATTTCAATCTAATCTACATTTTACATATTTTATGGATGGGATATCCATTTTATAAATCAAGATTTTTAAATATGGATAATCCAAAAAATCCAATCCAAATTTTCAATTTAAATTTTTAGTTGGGTTAGGCTAAAGGTTCAGATGGACTATGCTAAATTCAGACTTAAACAGGCCTTGCTCGACGACCTATACGGATCGGGCAGGCCCGACGACCATAAGAGGTTGGGCGGGCCCAAAGATATAAACGGGCTAGGCGGGCCCGACAAACCGAACGAGTCGATTGAGCCCAATGATCCAGAAAATTCGAGTGAGCCCGATGAACTGAACGGGGCAGGTGGGCCTGAATATCCGAACGGGCCAAGCGGGCTCAAAGACCCAAACGGGCCAAGCGGGCCCGATAACCCGAATGGCTCAAGCGAGCTCGAAGAACTGAACGGGTCAAGCAGGCCCGAAGACCCGAACGGGTCAGGTGGGGCCAATGACCCGAACGAGTCAGGCGGGGCCGATGACCCGAACGAGTCAGGCGGGGCCGATGACCTGAACGAGTCAAGCGAGCTCGAAGAATCGAACGGGTAAGGCGGGACCGAAGACCCGAACGAGTCAGGCGGACACGAAGACCCGAAAGGGTCACGCGGACCCGAAGACCCGAACGGACCAGGCAGGACCAATGACGAAAACAGGTCAGGCTGCCCAAAGACCCGAACGGGTTAGGAAGGCCCAAAGACCCGGACGGACCCGACGACCCGAACGGGCTCGAAGACCCGGATGGGGCAGAAGACCTGGACGGGTCCGATGACCCGGATGGGCCAGGCGACCCGAACGAGCCCGACGACCCGAACGGGCCTGATGACCTGGAAGGGCCCGATGACCCGGACGGGTCTAACGACCTACATGGCCCTTGCGACCCGAATGGACACGACGACACGAACGGGCCGGATGATCCAGATAGACCTGACGACTCAGACGACCTAGATGGGCCCGATGACCCGGATGAGCCTGACGACCTAACGGGCCTTACGACCCAAATGGCACGACAACACGAACGTGCACGTCGACCTGGACGGGCCCTACGACCTAGACGGGCTCGACATCCTAGACGGGGCCTACGACTCGGAAGAGCCCAATGACCCAAACGGGCTTAACGACTCGGACATGATCGACGACCTGGATGGGCCCGACAACTCAGATGGGCCTGACGATGTTGACGTACCCGACAACCCAGACAAGCCCCACGACTCGAACGTGTCTGACTACCTGATTGGGCCCGACTGTGTGGACAGGTCCGTCTAGGTCGTCTGGCCCGTCTGTGTCATCGGGCCCATTCAGTTCGTCTGACCCGTTCACGTCGTCGAGCATTTTCGTGTTGTCGAGTCTGTCTGGGTTGTTGAGCCTGTTCGGATCGTCGGGTCCGTCCAGGTTATCGATCTCATCCGGGTCATCCGGGCCTTAATGACACAAGTTTTAAAAAATTCAATTTAAATTTCTTTTATAAAAAATAGATTCTGAATTTTGAACTTATCTAAATATTTGGATTGGATTTAAATCTTGATCCAAATATTTGGATCTGGATTTTAAAAAAAATCAAAACTACTTTTGCTAAAGAAATGGATTTGGGTCAACAATCTAATCTAATTATTTGGATATAAAATGGATGTGGATTGGATCATTAAAAATCCAATCCATGCCCACCCTTATTTAAAAGAAATTACTGTAGAGGTGGTTAAGCTTATATATTAGTTTTTAAAATTCTATATTTGATTTGTTCATTATTAGGCTACGTCAATAATTTTTTAACCTAATTGTACTTCAATTGTGGTAAGTTAGATTATAACACATTCTTTTCAATTGTTAAAAGAGAAGAACAAAGTGGTGTATCATTTCATTTAAATTTTTATCTTTTATTACTTGAAAATAATTTGTAATTTTATTGATAATTAAGAAAATATTATACAATAAAATATTATTATAATAATGGTTGTGGTAATCATAATATGTAAAACTTATTCATAAAATAAAATAAAAAAATACCAAATTGGATGTTGTAACATCCCAATTTCAGTAGCTTAAAACTAATAAAAATAGGGAGTTTCATCATAGTTTCAAAACAGGTAATCCAGTGTACACAATATATTAATACAATCTTACAAAATATATGACTATAAAAATATATCACTTATACATTTAAACTAAACTAATAAACTCTATACTTAAATTGACCATTGCTAAAGCTCCCACTGGTAACCTCCTCCTCAACACTAAAACGATGGCTCTTCATCCTCCAGAAGTGCCTTTGACACTGCAACCATATCTGCTCCCACTGAATAGGTGATCATCGCAAAAGAAAAACATATAACATGAGACAGACACAATAAAAGCAAGGGTAAGCTAATCTGATAAGCAAAATCATGCAATTCAATTATAAACAAACCATGCAGTCTTTCTCATTTTTACCAGAATCGCATAGGCCACCACAAACATAGTACAAATATATATTACTCTAGACTCAATATTTGGATTATGTAAGCGACATCGGATCTCTTGGTGGCGTGCACCTATGACGGTTCCTAAACTCTGCAGAGTTTGGACACAAGGGGTAATCACCCAACCACTCCCAAGGTAAGTCCCTTTCGCGTCTGTGACTGAATCGGGTCCACAGACTAGGACCTCCTGCTACTCCTCTCGACATAATCCATTATGCTCTACATGAGCCTTAATGGTTATTAGAGTGTCAGGATACCAACCAAAACTGAGTCCTTATGTCCTTACATACACTAAAACATTCCTCTAAGAATTTCCCTTAAAATCCTAATTCAACCACATCTTCTTCATATTCCAACTTCATGCAATTTCACCACACATATTACCAGTCATAACAATTCATGCATATCATAACTAAGTTCACATTTTAACATTCAAACATAGCTTCATCCATTAGAAATAGAGAAATAACACTCAACTGCAGGGGTTCTCGCCTAAGCTAGAAGGTCTCGCCCAGGCGAAAAGGCTCTCTCGCTTAGGCGAGTCATTCTCGCCTAAGCGAGGCTCAAAACAGAGAACAACCCAAACTCTGGGCGAATTCTCGCTCAGGCTAAGCTGTCTCGCTTAGACGAGAGTGACTCTCGCTCAAGCAAGACTGGCTCGCCTAGGCAAGATCTCGCATAGAGACAAGATCTCGCTTAGGCGAAAATACCAGATTCCCAATCTGTTCTCACATGCAACAATCCATGAATCTAGCACAATCGAATCATACTCTCAATTACATAGTTTAAGCACTCATACAACACTCAATCATGCAATTCAAAGTCATCAGAATGATTTCTATATGAAATTCAAGCAAAACAGTTAGCTTCCCTTACCTATTATCTTCTTTAGACAGCTTTATAATCGTCAACGCCTTAGAAACGTCAACGCCTTAAAAACGTCAACACCTCTAACTCCACAGGATGCTCTATCTACACATAGAAACATCACAAGAACGATCACGACATATCGTTATAATCACTTATCAGCAGAGACTCATACTGATGATTAAAACGTTGCATGCAAGCGGAAGAGGACTTGCATGCAACAGAAAATAGAAAAGACTAAAAAAGAGAGCAGAAACTTAACTTACGCGAATGGAGAAACTTATCAGTCCAATTTGAAGAGCTCGTCGAGAGGATCAATCCTATGGTCTCGGTTCTTCAATCAGACGACCAAAGAGACAGAACCTCTAGAGAGAAGTCAGAGAACTCTAGAAAAGTGGTTTCTAGAGAGATGGTGTGTTTTAAAATAATAAAACTCGTTTCTAACAATTCTATTTATACTAAAACCTTTTAATATTAAAATAATTGAGTCTCACTATTTTTAAACCACTATCACTATTAAAACGTCATTTTATAGGGTCTTACAGATGTATCATTTAATTTAATCTTTCAATGTTTATTACTTGACGTTATTGCATTACATTAATTGAATTTTATGTTCTAGTTATATTTTTCATCTTTTTACATCTTTAAAAGAATAACTTGTTATATCTTGAAAGAAAAAGAAAATCTTTTATCTTAAAAACATAATTTGATGAGTTTTAAATGATTTTTAATTGAAATCTTGTGCTATAGAAAAAAAAAAGTTAATAAAATATTACTAAAGTATCATTTTCTAAAATTTTAAAAATAGAATCAACTAAAAAGCTTATAGTATAATTATATTTCAAAAATGAGAAATATTTAAAAATAGATAAATATTTTAAAAATATTTTAAACTAAAAAATAAAAATAAAAAAGTTACTTTTTTTATTTTATTGGATAAAAATTTAAATTGTTTTAATTGAAATCTTGTGATATAGAAAGAAGATAAGAAAAAATATTAATAAAATCAAGTTTTCTAAAACACTCAAGGGAGAAATATTAAAAACAAAAGAAAAATCAAAAGTCTTATAATAGAATTATATTAAAAAATATGAGAAAAAATAAAAAAATACAGAAGTATTTTCAATATATTTTAAATTCAAAATAAAGAAAAAGTATCTTTTTTAATTGTTTTGATAAATTTTTTTAGTTTCATAATTGAAATATAATATAATAAAAGAAAAGATAATGAAATATTAGTAAAATTATCATTGTCTAAAAAATAAAATATATAAATATATAGAAATATTGAGAAATATTCAATCATAAATACATATTTAAAAAAGCATTTTAAATTAAAAATAGAAAAAATGATTATTTTTTATTAAATTTGATAACATTTTAAGTTTTCTAATTGAAATATTGTACTACAAGAAAGTCCTAATTACTTATAACTGATCAATTATTTAAAAGAAATTATTGTAGAGGTGGTTAAGCGTATATATTAGTTTTTAAAATGCTATATTTGATTTGTTCATTGTTAGGCTACGTCAATAATATTTTAACCTAATTGTACTTCAATCGTGGTAAGTTAGATTATAACACATTCTTTGCAATTGTTAAAAAATGAGAACAAAGTGGTGTATCATTTAGTTTAAATTTTTATTTTTTATTACTTGAAAATAATTTGTAATTTTATTGATAATTAAGAAAATATTATAGAATAAAATATTATTATAATAATGGTTGTGGTAATCATAATATATAAAACTTATTTATAAAATAAAATAAAAAATACCAAATTGGATGTATCTTTTAATTTAATTTTTCAATGTTTATTACTTGACGTTATTGCATTACATTGATTGAATTTTATGTTCTAGTTATATCTTTTATCTTTTTACATTTTTAAAACAATAACTTGTTATATTTTGAAACAAAAAGAAAATATTTTATCTTAAAAACACAATTTGATAAGTTTTAAATGATTTTTAATTGAAATCTTGTGCTATAGAAAAAAAAAAGTTAATAAAATATTACTAAAGTATCATTTTCTAAAATTTAAAAATTAGAATTAACTAAAAGGCTTATAGTATAATTATATTTAAAAAAATGAGAAATATTTAAAAATAGATAAATATTTTAAAAAAATTTTAAACTAAAAAATAAAAATAAAAAAGTTACTTTTTTATTTTATTGGATAAAAATTTTAATTGCTTTAATTGAAATCTTGTGATATAGATAGAAGATAAGAAAAAATATTATTAACATCAAGTTTTCTAAAAATAATAAGGGAGAAATATTAAAAAAATAGAAAATTTAAAAATCTTATAATAGAATTATATTAAAAAATGAGAAAAATTTAAAATACATAAGCATTTTCAAAGTATTTTAAATTCAAAATAAAGAAAAAGTATCTTTTTTAATTGTTTTGATACATTTTTTTAGTTTCATAATTGATATATAATATAATAAAAAAAATAAGATAATGAAATATTAGTAAAATTATCATTGTCTAAAAAATAAAAAATATAAATATAGAAACATTGACAAATATTCAACGATAAATACATATTTAAAAAAGCATTTTAATTTAAAAATAGAAAAGATTATTATTTTTTATTAAATTTGATAACATTTTAAGTTTTCTAATTGAAATATTGTACTACAAGAAAGTCCTAATTACTTATGACTGACCAATTATTTAAAAGTAATTATTGAAGAGGTGGTTAAGCGTATATATTAGTTTTTGAAATGCTATATTTGATTTGTTCATTGTTAGGCTATGTCAATAATTTTTTAATCTAACTAGTCTCTGACCTGTGCATATGCACGGGTCTTTTTTTTTTGTTTTTTGTTTTAAATAGTATAATTGATATTATATTTATTTTTTATAGAAAATGTGTAATTAATTTTTAAATAAAAATTTTTAAAACATAAGAAATAAAAAATACACATTTTTTAATAGTAACCTGTACGTTCCTTTTTTTTATTTAAATATAATATAAAATTATCTCATAAAAATATGATATTATAGTTTTATAAATTTAATAATAATATTTATAGGTTATGGTCATTGTAATAGAAATATTTAAGTAAAATAAAAATAAATATTATCAATTTTGATTAAATAAATATTTAAAAGTAATACTATACTAATATTTATACTATTACTAATACTATCAATAAATTTAATAATAACAAACAATCATATATAATCATAATATTAATATATTATATATTAATATTGTTAATAATACTAAAATAATAATAACAATAAAAATATAGTAATAATTTTACTATTACTACTAATGTTAATAATTTTTACAATAACAAAATATAATAGTAATAATACTAATAGTAATACTAATAATTTTACTCCTAATTTAAGTATTAATTTTTGTATATTATAGTTAATAATTTTTCTAATTACTTCTTTACTCATAATAATAATAATAATAATAATAATAATAATAATAGGAGTAAATATTTTTTTTGATGTAATAATAAATCAACAACAAAAGGAATAAAAAAATGCAAGTAATTGGAACATAATCATGTAGTAAATATCAATAAAATGGATGTCTAACTATAATAATAATATCTCGTATTGATAAAAATTAATATAATAATACACAATTACATATATAAAGATACATGGTCTCCTATTTTGTTTTTACAATTTTACATCATCTCTTAATAAAAAAAATTAGTCTTTAGTTCTATTATTGTACTAATTTTAGTAACTACGTTTTTTAATTCAGCTAATTACTCAGATGTAAAGATAAATCAACAACAAAACAAATAAAAATGCAAGTAATTAATATATAATCCATAATAGATAAAAGTAAAATGTGTATCTAAATACTACAATTCAAATAATAACACTAAGATTGATATTAATATGATAATAATAATGTAAGGCCCGTTAAGATTGCTCCTTATCTTTCAGCCCTAAACTAAAAGGGTTGTCCTGGTAAGTGGGCCTAAGGGCTGGCCCAGTAGATAAAACCATCATTCGTTGCCCTAAGCCTCACTTTTCACTCATTTTCACACAACTTAGGACATAGTCTCAAGGGTGAATCATTTGTTTTCTCAATATCATCCTGATGAGCTGGGACAACCCACGAGGTGGTGTTCTTGGATTAAAAAGAGATGATTCCATGGTGGCGTGTGAGGTATGGACCAAGCTAAATAGTGGGGGCAGAGCTTCATGTGAATCAAAGACATCTGACGAGGGAAAGTGGATGATAGACGAAAAGGATCTCAGTGGTAAAGGAGTTATAGACGTGAGGTGAAACAAGTACCATAGTTTTGACCTTGGTGTGATAAAGTTTCCCTCTGCATTGGTGCCTGAAGAGGAACTTGAGGCAATAGTCCCTAATGGAATGGTTTCTACCGCGAGTCTGAAATAAATAAGGAGGTAGAGGAGATGTTGGAGAAGTAGTGGCTTATACTAAGTATAACCACAAGGATGATGGCAAAGTTGGTGAACATTGGAGGAGAGGTAGTGGTGGAATAGATTGTTCAAGGGAAAACGTTAGATAAGGGAGGATTGGCTTTTTGGACCTATGGTTGTAAAGAGTGGAAAACATGATGAAGGTAAGGCAATCTCAAACATGTTAGCTGTGTCGTCAAGGTTTAACGACGAGTATCCAAGTTCGAACAGAGTCTTTAAAATGTGCAAGAAAGGGTATTGACAAAGGTTGTAGTGCCTAACAGGACGCATAGTTAGGAAGGATGGATGCAATGTTGTGAAAATGGGACGCTAAGACTATAAAAAGGTGAGTCCAAAAGATTTTACAAGTTGCATAGAAGTTTTGAAAGAAGGTTTCTCGATGATGATTGATTCCTTGTCACGGCAGACATTAAAGGGGCGTCATTTTGAGTAAACAAATGAGTGGCCTTCTGTGGTGATCAGAGTAGCGCAGCAAGATGATGGCAAGTGATACTTATGAGGGGTAAAAGGTGCGCGGAAAGAACTATGTTACTTATGAACAACAAATGTGTCGTTCTTATGAGTATCAGTTAAGGATGTTCAGTGACCAGTTAAAGTTGGAATTATGGAGTTGCTCAAAGAAAGTTGTGCAAGAGAAGTAGGAGATGGTTTGAGTTATGATTTCAAGTTAGGGTGCCAACTTGGAAGTGGGGAAGTGAGAGTAGATGTTTAGCCAGAGAAGGGAATTCAAGATCCTTGATTTGACGAAGTAAGAGTGAGAGTTGGTTGAGAACCATAAGTGTTTGGGTTGGGAAGAGAATGTGTGAGCGGATTTCATTAGTCTCGTCATCTGACTAGCACTAGTGAATCTCTCAACAAGGTTCAGAAAAGCCGAATCGGAATATCTTAGTTTGAGGTGTATCGTGGAGTTGCGTGGTACGAACCAAACTAGAAATTTGAAGTCAATGGAAGTTATGGTTCTGAGGTTTTGTGGAATGTTGCCTATAAGTTAGGGGGGATTAAAGATGAAAATAGGATGCCGATGCGATATGGTGAAGGAAGCAGTTGAAGGTTTAAATGGGAAGAAGATGTAGGAGTCTCGATATACATAAAAGTGGTCAAAAGTGTTGATGGTGTGGCAGTAGGCCAGCACTCAAGAGTGATCAAGTCAGTGGAGTGATGCATAAAGGAGTGAACAAGGTGATGTGAAGTGATAACGAACGTGCTTTGGTTGGAGACTTAAGGTCATCTGAGACGTTGATAAAAACCTACAAGAGGTAGCGGAGAGCATATGGTAAGTGAGTCAGTATGTCAGATACAAGTTAGTGGGGCATGCATGGAGGAGCATTTCGATTTTAAGGCTGGAGGATTCAGAGTGCTTCGAGAGTAGTGACTAATTTAATCTACATAGTTGGACACATATCGCTTAGCACATAGGCAAAGTTTCCAGTGACTATAGGTGTGGGAGTCGTTATATATGTCGTGTTTGAGTAGTGGTTCCCAGAGGAGATAAGGAGAACATAGCTCCTTCCTATCTCATCGATGAATTTTCGAGGACGAAAATTTTTCTTGTTGGGGAGAATGTAAGGCCCGTTAAGATTGCCCCTTATCTTTCAGCCCTAAACTAAAAGGGTTGTCTTGGTAAGTGGGCCTAAGGGCTGGCCAGTAGATAAAACCATCATTCGTTGCCCTAAGCCTCACTTTTCACTCATTTTGACATAACCTAGGTCTACAGCCGTCAACCCCTCTGCTAGGGTTTGTTCACTGTCACGTTGAGCTAAGGGAGATTGCTATTCCATCCCCATAGTTCGTCTTTAGAGTTGTTGTAACCGTGGTCGTGCCGCCAGGATCTCTACTAAGCTTTTCCAGGTACGGGGAAGTTAGAGTTTACGAGTCTTGAACGATTTTCTTGCTGGTTTGATGTTTGTTGGGTATTGCAAGAACTGTATGTCTATGATGAATGTGTGAACGATCTTGGACTATTGCTTGGGTATGGATATGTGACTGTTGCAGGAAAGGCAGTGGCGAGATCTCTCTATCTCGCCTAGGCTAGGGTAACTCGCCCAGGCGGAGGACTCTGGTTTTGTGCCAGGCCAGTCTCGCTCAGGCGAGAGCCACTCGCCTCAGCGAGGAGGAGTGAAGGCCTGGAACGCTGTTGTGGTCTAGCTTAGGCGAGGGACGCCATTGTTAGACGAGAGGTTGTCTCGCCCAGGCGAGCCAGGACTCGCCTAAGCGAGCCTACGAGGAAATCCCAGCATTTGTCGCGATCTCGCCTAAGCGAGATACACCTCTCACTTGAGCGAGGGCTCTTGGCTTGAGCGAGATATGCTGCAGGTTGGATGACTCTCTTAAATTGGTAATTAGATTGTTGGTTATGATGTGTTATAAATTGTATAAATGATTATGCATGTTGGGAGGAGATTATATGTGGGGGAATTGTGAGCTTGGCATGATTTCTACATGAATTGTACATGAGAAGTTGGATACATATGTATGTGCGTGTGGTCACAAACCTGGCATGAGCAACAATAGATCTTGATGGTTGGTAAACCTTTGGTATGGTTTTGGTATGAGGAGAAACACTTTACTCATGATTGGGAATAACGAGTTGGTAATGATTCAACATATGGGAAATGAGGATTTGGTTATGGATTTTGGTTTGAAATCTTATGTGCAACGTATGTGTAAATTCTTGGCTGTTTATGTATGTTGGTTCGTGTCAGTGCTTAATTCCTTGGAGTCTCTAGGTGAGACTTTCGGGGTTGCGCCTCAGTGGTCGGGACGTAATTCCATGGCCCCTGTTAGTGGGTGTCCATGGTGGTACCCCATCTATATAACTAGGTAAGGATTCAAGGTAAGGTTGCATCCTGATGCTCTAAGGGGTCAGTTAGTCTCACTTAGAGCGGACTGACTCTTATGGTGAGAGTAGCAGGAGGCCTGAAATTCATTAAGGGCTAACCTTATGGTGAGGGAAAATTGATTCATCGTAACACTTGTAACACATAGCTTAGGGGTGAGCAGAGGAATCCACCACAAGTGCGGGCATCCGCTGAATCCGACCAAGTTATACGTATCCGGATGAGTCGAGTCGAGTCGTAGTGTATTGATTGAAAGTCATAACATGCCTGGTTGATGTATGGATAATGAATGGTGAGAAATATATTTTGACTGTATGATAAAAATGTTGTTGGCTCTAGCTTACCTGTTTATTGTATGGTTGTCTTGTATGTGGTTCTTCTTTCTTGCGATGATCATCAATCTAATTGATGGGAGCAGATGGGCGAGGTTCCAGAGGTCAGCAAGGAAATGGAGACTCCGCTGCATAGTCCGCGTGGACTAGTTTATATTTTCTGTATGAGTTCATCTAGGGTTGCGACCCACGAAATAGATGGTTTTAGATTTATATATTCTTAGTTAACTCTTTATCCCGTTTTCTTTTGGGCATCGTGGTGTGCCATGGATCGCTGGAGCTTGGTTTCAAACTCCCGGGCTGCGCTTGTATGTTATTTTATGCGACACTACATTTAATTTCGCTTATAAATTAAATGGGTTGTTACAAATAACACTAATATTATTTAAAATAAAAATACAAATAATAATAATTATTATTATCATATTAATATTAATACTAATGCTAATTATTATTTTTTAAATTTAAATGATTATTTATAATAAAAAAACCACATTTTAGTTTTATTATTTTACTAATTTTAGTAACTACTTTTTTGGATTCAACTAATTACTCAAATGTAAAACAAACCAACAACAAAGCAAATAGCAATGCAAGTAATTAAAATATAATCTCGTAGTATATAAAATAAGATGTGTATCTAAATACTACAATCCAAATAATAAAAATATAATCTTGTGTCAAAACGGAAATAATATTAATAATACTAATATTATTTATGATAAGTATAATACTAATAACTGTAAATAATAATAATAGTACTAATACTAATAATTTCACTACTAATTTAAGTATTAATTTTCGTATATTATAGTTAATAATTTTTTTTATTACTTCTTTACTCATAATAATAATAATATACAATAATAGTAATAACTATTTTTTTTGAATTAATTAATCCGATGTAATGATAAATCAACAACAAAAGGAACAAAAAAGTGCAAGTAGTTGCAACATGATTATGTAGTAAATATAAATAAAATGGGTGTCTAACTAAAATAATAGTATCCTGTATTGATAAAAATAATAATAATACACAACTACATATATAGAGATACATGGTCTCCTATTTTATTTTTACAATTATATTCTCTTAATTATTATTTTTTACATTTAGATGATTATTGATAATAAAAAAATTAGTCTTTAGTTCTATTATTTTACTAATTTTAGTAACTACTTTTTCTAATTCAACTAATTACTTGGATGTAAAGATAAATCAATAACAAAACAAATAAAAAAGCAAGTAATTAATATATAATCCTAGTACATAAAAGTAAAATGTGTATCTAAATACTACAATTCAAATAATAACACTAAGATTGATATTAATATAATAATAATAATAACACTAATATTATTTAAAATAAAAATACAAAAAATAATAATAATAATAATTATTATTATATTAATACTAATACTAATTATTATTTTTTAAATTTAAATGATTATTTATAATAAAAAAACTATATTTTAGTTTTATTATTTTACTAATTTTAGTAACTACTTTTTTGGATTCAACTAATTACTCAAATGTAGAGACAAACCAACAACAAAGCAAATAAAAATGCAAGTAAATAAAATATAATCTCGTAGTATATAAAAGTTAAATGTGTATCTAAATACTACAATCCAAATAATAAAATTGTACGTAATTAAAGTATAATCTTGTGTCAAAATTAAAATAATAGTAATAATACTGATATTATTTATGATAAGTATAGTACTAATAACCGTAAATAATAATAATAGTAATAATAATAATTTTATTAATAATATTAAAACTAATAATAATAATATCATTAATAATAATAAATTTTTCTAGTTTTTTTTTCATAATATATAAAAAGATTAATAAATTATATATTGATATTATAAGTAATACTATACTAACATTTTTACTAATACTAATATTATCAAAAAATTTAATAATAACAACAATCATATATAATCATAATATTAATATATTATATGTTAATATTGTTAGAAATACTAATAATAATAATAACAATAATAATAACAACAATAATTTTACTATTACTAATAATGTTAATAATTTTTATAATAACAAAATATAATAGTAACAATACTAATAGTAATATTAATAATTTCACTACTAATTTAAACATTAATTTTCGTATATTATAGTTAATATTTTTTCTAATTACTTCTTTACTCATAATAATAATAATAATATATAATAATAGTAGTAACTGTGAAACCCCTTAATTAAACCATCTTTTCTCTCTCACTGTAAACATCCAGTAACACAACAACTTCCACCCTCCATCTCTGCTCTCAAGTTCTCCTGTTCTGGTTCTCTTATTTGATCAATTCCCTCACTAAAATTCCTTGCATTCTGTGACCAAATTCTGGAAGATCAGACTCAACGGAACCCTCTGGTGCTTCATCCCTCAGCTCCTTTCCTCCTCGATAGGTTCCACTTTCCGTTGTAGTTCAACTCCAGCTAGAATCCCTCTTGTTGTCTCTGAATTTTGGGTTTAATTATGAGTTTCCCTGTTCTTTATGTCTTGATGATGAACTCCTAGGTTAATTTGAGATCTCTGCCTCCTTGGTACCCATTTCCAACTTCACCAAGCTCAAATCTTAGCAAAAGAGGTAAGGGAAGCTAACCTTCACTTAATTTTCAAGTAATTAGGATCCTTGTATGTTTGGATGGGATAATTCTTAGCTTAATTTCCTTTTTGAACTACCTGTGGTGTGAAATTGGATTGTGGTATGAATTTCGTAACTCTGCATGTGAAGAACAGTGTGGAAAACCTAATAATTTCACCTAGGCGAGTGGCTCTTGCCTAAGCGAAAGTATTAGGGAGTTGCCTCTGATTGTTGCGCGAAGTCTCGCCTAGGCGAGCTGGGGTCGCCTGAGCGAGATATCTTCTCGTCTAAGCGAACCAGCCTAGCCTGAGCGAGAACTCGCTCAGGTGTTCAAGTTGCCCACTGTAAGGGGTCTTGCCCAGGCGAGAGTAGTCCACCTAAGCGAGATTACTCCCTAGTCTAGGCAAGATTCACTAGCTTAAGCGAATTTCACTGCAGGGTTATGTTTTCTTCTCTGTTTTAAATGCACAATAGTTGTATTGATTGAGATAAGATGATGTTTGCTTACAGTATGTTGGATGATAATGATTTGTAGTATATACATATAATTGTATGATGAAAGTTTGAGGAATGAGAATTGTGAAGGGATGAGATGAACTAGGATTTCATGGGAAATCCTAGGAAAAGTACTTAGTGTGTGTAAGCATTTAAGGACTCAGATTTGGTTGGCATCCTGACGCTCCAATAATCCATTAAGACTCATGTAGAGTGTGATGGGTTATGTCGTGAGGAGTAGCAGGAGGTCCTAGTCTATGGACCCGATCAGTCATAGACGCGAATGGGACTTATTTTGGGAGTGGTTGGGTGATAACCCCTTGAGCCTAAACTCCGCAGAGTTTAGGAACCTTCACAGGTGCAAGCTACCAAGAGATCCAATGTGCTTACATAATCCGAATATTGAGTTAGCGTCGGGTACTGATGTGTCTTGTAGAGATGACTTGAATTAAATTGTGATATGTGTGAAATTGTTTATCTGTTTTATTCATGACATCTCTCATTGTATGAATTGTTAGCTTACCCTTCTTGCCTGGCATGTTTTTCCTTGAATGTCTTCTTTTGCGATGATCATCTACGACTTGGTGTGAGCAGAGAAGAATCCAGGTGATGGTACTCCTCCCTCGGACCGGATCTGAGCTGTGGCTCCCGGTGTTCATTTTGTTTTTGGACTCGTGCTTTTAGAATAGAGCATTTTGGGATGTATAAGTTATATCTTTCTTTAAGTTGCTTCTGGGAGTAGTACAAAGGTTTAAAATCAAGTTACTTGGGATGACTGTATTAAACTCTTGTATGGCTTTTCTGACTATCTGCTTTGCTCTATCATAATATGATATTTTGTTTAGTAGCTGAAAAGACTATTAAATGGGATGTTATAGTAACTATTTTTTTGAATTAATTACTCCAATGTAATGATAAATCAATAACAAAAAAAACAAAAAAGTGCAAGTAATTGGAACATGACCATGTAGTAAATATAAATAAAATGAGTGTCTAACTATAATAATAATATCCTGTATTGATAATAATAATAATAATAATAATAATAATAATAATAATACACAACTACATATATAGAGATAAATGGTCTCCTATTTTGTTTTTACAATTATATTCTCTTAATTATTATATTTTACATTTAAATGATTATTGATAATAAAAAAATTACTCTTTAGTTCTATTATTTTACTAATTTTAGTAATTACTTTTTTTAATTCAGTTTATGTTCCTACAGAGAACAAATAAGATAAGTCAGGCACAAGTGTCACTCTTCAGTTGGCCTCTCCCCGGTTGATACATGTCAGCTTGAACCCAGGAGGGGTTACCTGCAGAAGAGTCTCCGAAGCTCAAGTAAGTCAAAGCTCTCAGAGAGTCAAATCAGTGATTAATGAATGCGTACCTTTAATTACATGGGTCCACGCGCGTATTTATAGAGCATTAATGATGTCTGATTATCTCATGAGCCCGGCCTTGACTTGGGCTCTAGCTTGGGCTATGAGTGGGCCTAGGCCCTAACCCAGGCCCTTAAAACCTATTGAACGCGGGGGCTTCTATTTCACTAAGTTTATTGGAGTTGTCGGCCTGGGCTTTAATCTTACCGGGTTTGCTGGAGTAGCCGGCCTAGACGGGCTACCTACCTTGACGATGTGTGTAGGTTAGAAACGATACAAGTTAGGCTGACTCGGCCTAGGCTGAATGCTTGGCTGCCTTAGTACATGCATTGTTTACTTATTTGTTCGAGTCAGGCTAGGTGTGGTACACCAGTCCCCCAGCCTTGTCCGATGGGAGTTGTCGGTCAAGGGTGATATGTGTTGGTTGTGTTGGTATGCTAGCGGAACCGGCTAGGTGTGGTACACCAGTCCCCCAGCCTTTAAGTTTGATGAACAGTGTTAAGGCTAAAAAATGGTAACCGTCAGAAGGTAGGTGAATGGTGCCAGGGGTCCAATCAAGGAATTTTGGCGAAAGGCGGCTACAGGTGGGCGGTTGTTGACGTTCGTGATCAATCGTCTTTATTCAGGTGGTCCCATCTACTGAACTCTTGGTTAAACTGCACACCTGTTATCTCCAAGGGTGTTAGTGGGGACATTGTTTCTCTGGAGAGGGTTAGTGCTATCGACCGGGTATGCCATGGGCAGGAGGGGGCTACCGAAAAGTTTTTCTACATGTATATGTGCCACTTCTCTCAACTTCATGTGTGATTGCCGCTAGACGATTTTACTATGGGCGTATTGCGGGCATTGAATGTGGCACCTACACAGCTACATCCGAATAGTTGGGCCTATTTGCAGGCTTTCCGCATTTTGTGCCAGTCTTTATACTTGGAGCCCACTCCTTACGCTTTCTTGTATTTTTACGACACCAAACCTCGGCGACCGGCTACTTGGCTATCCTTGATAAGTCGCCCTAGCATCTACAAACTGGATGCCTTCTCCCAGTCTTTCAAGCATTTCAAGGATGGGTACTTCAAGGTCGTCGTCAAGGAAGGAGGCAAAGCTCACTTTTTGAATGCGGATGGGAGTACCAAGTTTCCCTTTAGTTGGACCAGCAATCCTTCCCGGTATAAAGACATGGGGATGGAGGAGTTGTCGGCTGGTGATAAGGAGGTGGTGGGAATGTTGTTGAAGTTTGTCGATAAGTTGCCCACTAAGTGCCTAGTTAGGGTTTATAATTCGGTGCACCCGATAATAGATATCGAAGGTATCTGTTTATTACTTAAGTTGTGTTAATAATGCTAAGTTGTTTTGATTCGAGTTGTGATGTGTTATTGTAGGGCATATGGCGCAGTCTGGAAAGAAGAATATGGCGCTTTTTCAGACGTTGAGGAAAGAAATGGCCGCTAAGGCCAAGACGGCTGGGAAGACTGATGTTCCCAACTTACAAGAATCGGTGGTGAAGGTGCACGTCCACGGTGGGACAAAGAGGAAGGCTGAGCTTCCGCCTCGACCCGGGAAGGGAAAAGATGTGAAGAAAGTAAGGGCGGACCTACTTGGAACGGGGTCGGCTAGCGGGGCGGGGTCGGCTAGTGGGGAGAAGGGGCCGGAAGCTGGGTTGATCGAGCTGCCGGAGGTATTCGTGAGGAAGGATATCTCGATTACTGTAAGACCCGGGAAAATTAAATAGTTATTTAATTAATTATTTAAATAGGACGGGTAATGAGAACATTTAAAGTAATAAATGTGAGGAACTATGACGTGGAGAAGTACTAGCTCAAGTGGTTAAGAGTACTTTAATTGGGTGTAAGGACTTGGGTTCGAGTCCTATGTGTGCCACTTGGGTGTTATTTAAATTATGCGTTTTTGTGTGTTTATATGTTGAATGCGTGGGGATGATGATAAATCCTTAGAATTATAGGAGTCATCATGAAACATGTGTTGGTTGAATGGTTTGGCATTGGTTTGCTATGTGCATGAGTATGGGTTCAAACCTTGTTGAGAATTAAATAATTCCTTTTTGCCAATTTTTCCTTTGGCATGAATGTGAAAGGGTTAGAAACCTAGCAGCCAATGGAGAGGTAACCTAAGGGCTGGAAAATAGAGGGATAATTAAACCTTGGTCTAGCCTTAAGTGTAATTTTTTTATTAAAATTTGTGTAAGGCACTAAAAGGGTAATTAAGAGAGAGTAATAGTGAGAGAGGAAAAGAAATTAGAGGGCAGAGACTGAGGGTTGAGTGTGAAGGTCTGGGAGAAGGTTTCAGAGGTCATTGTCACGGTGGAGAGCAAGGAGTGGAGTGCAGGCCATTGTGAGAGTGCAAGTAAAGGACAAGGGTGGTGGTGGAATTAAAAGTCATATCCAATCCGTGTTTGGAGCGAGGATCAAAGGTTAGGGGAGTTGCTTATTGTGTTTATATTTGTGATCGAATGATTTTATACTGCCATGTGTAAATGTATGAATTTTGACCTAAAAGTGTTGTTTCTGCTATGAACTGCCTGGCGGTGCGATTGAGCTGCCAGGCGATGTATGCTGTACTGACACTGTTTGATTGAACTGTGTTGTATGTTGTTTTGTGTTGATTGCAATTAACTGCTATAATTGCGAGGTTGTAAAAGACCCTGATGTTTCTGGTGTTGGCACGCATTAGATTGTCATTGGGGTAGAAATCGTGAGGTAAAGGAGGGAATTCGATGGCTATTGAATTTAGTATATGATGATATGTCTGGAAATCTAATGGGATATAATGAGTGATATGATGGAGAGCGGGTCTAATAAAATTATGCGAAACTGATGATCATTGTTAGAAGCAAAAGCGAAAATCAAATTCTGGAATTTTCGTGTTGAGCACGGGTGCAGAAATCTGGGTATGGTACCCATGATCTGATGCACCGCCTGGCGGTGGATAATTGGCCACCAGGCGACAGTGTTTTATCAGAGTGGTGTGAGAAATCTGGAGTGCGTTGGGTGGAAAATAAAACATGAGAGAAGTATAAAGGAAATGTAGGGTGGATTGATGATCGAATAGGGGAAAATGTGAGCAAGGGTTGGGATTAGGAAATGCTAGGTATTGGAATGTTAGTCAAGGATGAAGGGGGGATGGAAGAAGGCAAAAAGAGGGAAGAAGCATATGAATTGGGTATGAGAGAAGTATGAGACCGGGGAGTTAACAAGAGTATGCGGTATATTTAGGGGTGTGATAAAAGGTAATTGTAATGCTAGCAGTTTCCTAGGATGGAAGAAGTGGTAATTATATGTCTAAGATCTTGTTAAATTAAAGAGAACTTAAATGAGTGGATTGATCGGGGTAAAAGCACATGTATTTGGTTACATATGATAGTTGTAAATTCACCTATGCGAGGGCTTGATATTGGGGTTCTCATGTGAACTTTGTAAGTGAGTTAAATGGTAGATTGGATTAATGGGGTGTCATAAACCAGAAAAGTACTGTTCTGGTATGGTGCCTGGCGGTACACTGATACCCTCCAAGCGATGGATTTAACAGGAGAATGCACTATACTGAGGTGCGCCTGGCGGCACTTCGAGCTCCGCCAGGCGGTGACGAGGAAAAAGGGGCACTGGCACAACGTTGGCGCCTGGCGGTGAGTGGATACCGCCAGGCGGTTTGGGACAGTTTCGCCTGGCGGCGTGTGGGCCGAGCCAGGCAGAAATGCTGCTGTCCTTTGGTTGTTTGGTGTGTTGATTGAGCAATGCTTCTACACTTGGATCGGGAGATGCTGTGCCATGAGCGAGTAGGTTCATGGATGGTGTTTGACATGTGATGATATGAGCAGGGAGGTTCATATCCAGTTACTCTCACGTGGGGATACGAGTGAGGTAGGTTCGTGTGTTCCGTGCTCACGCTGAGAGATGCCACGTGCGGGGAGGTACGGGGCTGGTGGATCACATGTGTTGGACTACGAGCGGGGAGGTTCGTAGAGGCAGGACCACGAGCGGGCAGGTTCGTAGAGGCAAGACCACGAGCGGGCAGGTTCGTGTGAGCATCATGTTCCCGAGTCCAAGGCTAACAAATTGTATGATTTGAAGACTGATAAGTCTTGGGGTTAAGGTCTTGGCCAAGAATTATATATAATGAATAAGATGGGTATATGATCTATCTTGTGTTTTATATGCTTGTTATTTTATTTTCTCAGCTCACCCTTTCTGTTTGTGTGTGGCGATGATCATGTAATTCGTTACACGGGAGCAAATGTTGATACAGGTGGTGTTGAGGATGTTCCGATGGCGGAGTGAGGGCTAGCATGGGATTAGAGCTAGGATTTTCTCTTATATGTATTACTTTATGTTTTTATTATAAACACGAATAATGGGAACTTGTAACACTCGACTGATTATGTTATAAGTTTGGCGCGTGCGTTCATGAAATTAAATTTTCCCGCGTTGGGATTTTTATCGAGACGACTATTAATGTAATTATTTCTTTTATTATTTATTGTTTTAGTAATATTCCCTAGGGATGTTACAATTACCCTCCCAGATACCATTGTAAATTCTATTGACAACATGGATGTTGAGCACATTGTGAGAACAATGGTGGAATTTGGGAGCAAGGCTTTAGTTTTGAGCCGGCGTGTGGGGTCGCTTTATAGGAGGGATGTGAAGGAGGGTGGCCGGGAAAAAGTGGAGGAGTTTCAGGGGAAGGTGGGTAAGCTGGAGGAGGAAAAGGCTGCGTTGGAGAAGGCAAAGGAAAGTTGGGAAGTGGAGAGGAAAAGGTAGGCAACATGGAGGGTTCGTTGCTTGGATTCTGAAGAAAAGTTGAATAAACGGATAGGGGAATTGGAAGAGGACTATGATGACTTGAAGGAAAAGTATGATAGAGCTGTTGGTGAGCTTGATGATCTGAAGAACAGCATCATTCAGGAGCACATCAAAGGTTTTGAGAAGGGATTGCGGCAGGCGGCCTTCTTCCATCAGGATGTGGACGTCACGGATTCAAAGTTCGATGTGAATAAGGATGTTGTTGACGGAAAGTTGGTGAAGGAGGACGAGAGCAGTGCAGATGAGGAGGCGGAGGAGAAGGTGGTAGAGGGGGAGAAAAGAGCAGGCGATGCCGAGGAGGTGGCACATGATGCAACAGAATAGGATCTCGGTTTTAAATGATTCGAGAAAATTATTTGAGCCTATGTCTGTAATATTTGGTACATTGGTACATTCTTGCACTTATGTTTAAATGCGATCAAGGTTCTGTATGTTATTGTGTATGTCGGGTTTTAATGATATGTGGTGTACGTGTGATTTAACCGATTGTATGTTAGGGGTGTTCGACCCAGGCCGCTTACTTGTGGTAAGGGTGGGGAACTTAAACGAATTAAGCACAAGTTAAGGGTGTTCGATCCAAGCCGCTTACTTGTGGTAAGGGTGGGGAACTTAAACGAATTAAGCACAAGTTAAGGGTGTTCGACCCAGGCCGCTTACTTGTGGTAAGGGTGGGGAACTTAAACGAATTAAGCACAAGTTAAGGGTGTTCGACCCAGGCCGCTTACTTGTGGTAACTGTGGGGAACTTAAACGAATTAAGCACAAGTTAAGGGTGTTCGACCCAGGCCGCTTACTTGTGGTAAGGGTGGGGAACTTAAATGAATGCAAATGGAAAACACATAGAAAGTCGTATAGTTGGGAACCCTTCTTTTTATTTATTGAATAGGGGTGCCTCGTTAAAAGCTCCTTGGCCAAAACCCTCCTTAGGGAAAAAAGACCAAGTGAGGAAAAAGAGTACACCCGGGGTTACAAGTATTGGTTAGATTACAATACACATTAAGCTGAAGTAGAACTTGAGGTGGGATACATTCCAAGTGTTGGGAATCTCTTCCCCAGATAATTGTTCTAGGCGATAAGCTCCTCCTCCTGCATCTTCTCGTATGCGGTACAGGCCGTCCCAATTGGCGAAGAATTTGCCATCCTTCTTCCTGGCATTGTTGGCCATTCTCCATACTAGGTCCCCGATGACGAATGACCGTGGACATAGTTTTGCATTATACTTCTTGGCAGCTTGTTGTTTTGCAGATAAATTGCGTATCTGGGCTTCTTCTCTGAGTTCGGGTAGAAGGTCGAGATGTAAGGCCATGTTTTGGTGATTGTGGATTGGGTCGTATAGTTCTCGGCGCAGGGACGGTTCGCCAATTTCTACTAGTATCATGGCGTCTGCGCCGTAGACTAGGCTGAATGGGGATTCGTTTGTTGATGATTGGGGGGTGCATCTGTAAGCCCATAGTACTTCTATTAGTTCTTCGGGCCATCGGCCTTTGGCGGTATCCAATCTCTTGTGCAGCTCTACGAGGATGACTTTATTTGCCGCTTCTGCTTGCCCATTGGTTTGTGGATGTTCTACAGAACTTGTGATGTGTTTGATGCCTAGGCCAGTGTAGAATTTGGCTAACTTGTCAATAAATTGTCGGCCATTGTTTATGATAATGAAATGTGGTACGCCATATCTGCATATAATGTCCTTCCACACAAATTGTTGGACTTGTTGGACCGTGATGGTAGTTAGCGGCTTGGCTTCGATCCATTTAGTGAAATAATCGACGGCTACAATTAGGAATTTTACCTGCCCCTTGCCGGGTGAGAAGTGGCCGAGGATGTCCATTCCCCATTTAGCAAATGGCCATGGGGACAGTATGTGATGTAGTTGTTCCTGTTTCTGGTGAATAAGGTTGCCATGTTTCTGACATGGCTTGCATTTCCTGACATGATCCTGGCAGTCTGCTTCTATGGTCGGCCAGAAGTATCCGGCTCTGAGAACTCTGGTAGCCATGGTGCGTGCACCGGAATGATAACCACAAATTCCTTCGTGTAGCTCTTTGATGATATATTGGGCTTGCTCTGCCGTGACACATTTAAGTAGGGGTTGGCCATATCCGCGTTTGTAGAGGTCATCGCCTATCATGGTGTACCTAGCGACTTTAGCCAACCAAGTTTTGTCCGCGTCGAGGGGGGGTTGCTGGTTTTGAGGTATTGAATGTAGGGGGTGGTCTAGTTTTGGCTTTGGGAGGGGGTGACATTGTTGGTTGGGGTGTGGGTTAAATTTTGGCAAGTGTGTGTGATGGAAGGTGTGGACAGTGTTTGCTGTAGTAAGGATCGGTGACGGTTTTTAAGCTTGGTGCTGGCCAATTTGGAAAGGATGTCGGCCCTGACGTTGTCGGTTCTTGGGATGTGTTCGACGCAGGCTTGTTCGAAGGCGGATTGAATGACTGCACGGACCAAATGGTAATATTGTAGAAGGATGGGGTCTTTGATCTGAAATTTGTCATTTAGATGACCTACAGTGAGTTTGGAGTCGGTTTTGCACGTTAACTTCTTGACACCTACTTCGCGGGCTAGGGAAAGGTCGGCGAGGATGGCTTCGTATTCGGCTTGGTTATTTGACGTTTTGAAAGCAAAATGAAGTGATTTTTCGATGAGGATGTCGTTGGTGCCTTCTAAGACGATGTCGGCGCCGGCACCCCTTGGATTAGAGGAACCATCTACGTGAAGTGTCCACTGGTCCTCTATGGGTGTTTGTTGTAGGTCGTTGACGAAGTCTAAAAGACACTGGGCTTTGATGGGGTCGTGGGGTTCATAGCGGATGTCGAATTCTGACAGTTCCACGGCCCATGATGACATGCGTCCGGCTAGATCCGGTTTTTGTAATATTTTTTGGATTGGGTAGTCGGTCTTAACGGTTAGGTGTGGTTTTGGAAATATGGGAGGAGGCGGCGCGCCGCGTGGACCAAGGATAGGGCCAGTTTTTCTACCATTTGATATCTGGTCTCGGGATCTTGCAATGCTCTGCTCACGAAATACACAGGATGTTGTGTGCCTTCTATTTCTTGAACAAGCGCGGCGCTGATGGTATAGTCGGTGGCTGTGATGTATACCAGCAGGGGTTGACTGGTGTCCGGCTTGTAGAGGATAGGTGGGGAGGTTAGGGTTGTTTTTAGTTTTTGGAAGATTTGTTCACAATCATCAGTCCACCTGAACCGGGTGGATTTCTTTAGGAGTTGGATTATGGGTTGGGTTTGTTTGGCTAGTTTGGGTAGGAAACGAGAGATGGTTGTGAGACGGCCAATGAGACGTTGGACCTCCTTGACAGTAGTGGGGCTGCGCATTTCGATGATAGCTTTGCATTTTTCAGGGTTGGCTTCTATGCCGCGTTGGGTTAACATAAAACCAAGGAATTTACCCCGGTCAACGCCGAATATGCATTTGTCGGGATTGAGGCGAAGGTTATATTGGCGCAGCGCGGAGAACACTGCTGACAGGTCTTCAGCGTGTTGGTGATGACTTGGGGACTTGACAACCATATCGTCGACGTATACTTCGACACAGTGCCCTGTTAGGTGGTTGAACACCTTGTCCATTAGCCGTTGGTAAGTTGCCCCAGCATTTTTGAGGCCAAAGGGCATGACTCTATAGAAGTAGTTGGCATCGTCCGTGATGAAGGCGATTTTGTGCATATCTGCTGTGGCCATGGGAATTTGGTTATACCCTGAATACGCATCCAAAAAACTAAGCACCTTGTTTCCTGCCGCGCCGTCCGCAAGTCGATCAATGTTGGGTAAGGGGTAGGTGTCGCGAGGGCAAGCCTTGTTCAAGTCCGTGTAATCTACGCACATCCGCCATTTGCCATTGGTTTTCTTCACCAAGACAACGTTAGAAAGCCAAGTGGTGTATTGAGCTTCTTCTATAAATCCTGCGCTCAGTAGCTTGTCGGCTTCGACCTTGGCTGCTTGCCGACGCTCTTCACCAAGCTTGCGTTTTTTCTGGGATACATAGCGAGCTTCTTTATAAATGGATAGTTTGTGGGATGCCACTTGGGGGTCCACTCCAGGGAGGTCGGCTGCCGACCAAGCGAAAAGATCTGTGTTGTTGATAAGGATAGGTGTGATGGTGGCACGTTCGTCAGAGTTTAAACCGGTGTCTAGGTTAATAGAGTGACCATTGGGAAGTTCTAGAGGAGAGGTGTCCTCAACTGGTTTGAGGCGGACATCCCGGCCTATTCTAGGGTCAAGGTCCTCGCCTGATAGGGCTATGCTGGAACCAGGGGGTCGTTCAATATGGTTGGTTTGTTGGGTTGGGAGTTGTGGTCGCAAGCTGGCCATGTAGCATTCGCGTGCCAAGCGCTGGTCGCAGTGTATGGTCAGGATATCGCCGGATGGGGCAGGGAAATTCATGGCCAAGTGAGGGGTGGAGACGACTGCGCCAAGGGTGTTGAGGGAAGGACGACCCAGGAGGATGTTGTAGGGTGTTGACGCGTCGACGATAAGGAAGTGGATTGGGATGGTTTTGGTCTGGGTTCCATCCCGAAAGACGGTGTGGAGGTCAATGTAGCCCCGGGTGGATACCTGTTCGCCAGAAAAGCCATATATTGGCTCGTCAAATGGGACCATGGTGGTGTTAGGGAGTTGGAGTTTTTGAAAAGTGGCCCAGTAGAGGATATCAACAGAGCTGCCCTGATCAACTAGGACTTTCTTAACAGCGTAATTTTCGATTTCAACAGTGATGACCATGGGGTCATCTTGTTGGTGGTCGAGGCCGTGGAAGTCATCATCTGTGAATACGATAGGAGGCATATGGCGCTTGTGGTGGGAGTGGGTGATGTGGTTGATGGATTGTATATGGCGGAGGTGTCTTTTTCTGGCAGACGAGGTGGAGCCTCCGCTTGCGAAGCCACCAGAGATGGTGTTAATGGTGCCTCGTAAGGGGGGTCGGCAGGGGTGATGTCGGTGCGGGCGGGCTCTGGCTCTTGATTGTTGGGTTGGGTGGGGTGTCTGTTGTGATGGGAGTCATGTGGTGGACGTCTGTGGTCGGGTCGAGGGGGGTGACGAAAGTGGCCAGCACAGACCAGTTCTTCTATTTTATCCTGGAATGCTTTGCATTCTTTTGTAGTGTGGCCATGGTTGCGGTGGTAACGGCAGTATTTGGTCATGTCGGCGTTGGGGGGTGTAGTTGTCTTGCGTGGAGGAGGGATTAGATCAGCTTGGAGGGCTTCGTCAAGGATGCGGGAGTGGGCTACTGTAAGGGGGGCATACCTGGTGAAGCGAGGTTGGCGGGGTTCACGTGAGCGGGTATCAGGACGTGGGTTAGGATGTGGGGTATGATGTGGGGTGGGGTTGGCGGGGGTGGCTGCATAGTCGTTGCAGAATTTGGTGTGTAGGATTTGCATTTCCTCCATGCGGACATAGTCAGCTGCACGCAACTTGAGCTCGTGCATGGAGGCAGATGGGTGGAGATAGACGTTGTTGGCGAAGGGGCCGGGTTGTAGGGTAAGGGCCATGCACTGGAGGATCATTTCTTGATTGAGGTGTGGTGTGCGAAGTGTTGCCTTACTGAAACGATCTATGAACGCTCTGAGTGGTTCATTTTGTTCCTGTTTGATGCCTAGGAGGGATATGGTGGTAGTTTGATGTGGGCGGCTGCCGGCGAAATGGGTGGAGAACATGTGGGAGAGGACGTCGAAACTGGCGGAAGGGTTTTGAACCATTCTAGGGCAGGGCCCTTAAGGGTGGTGGGGAAAGCTTTGCAAAAGACTACGTCTTGAGATGTGTATAGGGCGACATGGGTGATGTAGACTTTAAGGTGTTCGTCAGGGTCGGTTTCGCCAGTATAGCGATCCAGAGTGAAAGGTTCCCACTAGGCTGGAAGTGGGGTGTTGGCGATAAAGTCCGTGAATGGGTAACGGTGTCTGGGCTGGTGAGGAGGGAGCAGGTGAGGTGGAACGGGGTGGTTGATCATAGCGGGAAAGGTAGAGGTGATGTTGTGAGGGGGAATGTGGGTTGTCAGAAGGTATTATGGGTTATAGGGTGGAATATGTGTGGTGTGTAGGGTGGTGAGTATGTTGTAGGGATCTGGGTGGTAGGGAGGGTAGCGGCGAGGGTTGGGGGTGCGGTAAGCCCCGGTTGACCAGATGGAAGGTGATGGGGATGGGTAGAGGGAACGGGTGTTTGTTGGGTGGTGGTGAAGGTGTGAGGGGTGGGATTGTATTCATTTTCTTCCTCTGTGGGCTGGAAAGCCAGAGACTTCACAGCTTCAGAATTTTCTTTGGCTTTTCCCTTCAGATTGGGATCAGCCTCGATCCTTCGCCTTAGGCGAGAGTTCTCTTGCCTTAATGCCTCAATTTCATCCGCGCTGCGTTTCTTCAAATCCGGGAGTTCCTGTTGCACCTTTGCTTGGCCATCTAGGATGGCAGCCAGATCAGGGGTGATGCTAGAAGGTCCAGAGGGACCAGTATTCGCTTGCTTGTTCACTCCAGCTCTGCTATGGGTGGAAACCATCTTCAGAGAGAAACGGATACTAAAGGTGTTCGTCTCGTGCCCCACGGTGGGTGCCAATTGTTCCTGCATAGAACAAATAAGATGAGTCAGGCACAAGTGTCACCTTACCATGTAGTCCGCTATCTCTTTAGTTGGCCTCTCCCCGGTTGATACATGTCAACTTGAACCGAGGAGGGGTTACCTGCAAAAGAGTCTCCGAAGCTCAAGTAAGTCAAAGCTCTCAGAGAGTCAAATCAGTGATTAATGAATGCGTACCTTTAATTACTGGGGTCCACGCGTATTTATAGAGCATTAATGATGTCTGATTATCTCATGGGCCCGACCTTGACTTGGGCTCTAGCTTGGGCTATGAGTGGGCCTGGGCCCTAACCCAAGCCCTTAAAACCTATTGAACGCGGGGGCTTCTATTTCACTAAGTTTGTTGGAGTTGTCGGCCTGGGCTTTAATCTTACCGGGTTTGCTGGAGTAGCCGGCCTATACCGGCTACCTACCTTGACGATGTGTGTAGGTTAGAAACGATACAAGTTAGGTTGACTCGTCCTAGGCTGAATGCTTGGCTGCCTTGGTACATGCATTGTTTACTTATTTGTTCGAGTCAGGCTAGGTGTGGTACAGTTTATTACTTTGATGTAAAGATAAATCAACAACAAAACAAATAAAAATGCAAGAAATTAATATATAATCCGTAGTAGATAAAAGTAAAATGTGTATCTAAATACTACGATTCAAATAATAACACTAAGATTGATATTAATATAATCATAATAACACTAATATTATTTAAAATAAAAATACAAATAATAATAATAATTATTATTATTATTATATTAATATTAATACTAATACTAATTATTATTTTTTAAATTTAAATGATTATTTATAATTAAAAAACTACATTTTAGTTTTATTATTTTACTAATTTTAGTAACTACTTTTTTGGATTCAACTAATTAGTCAAATGTAAAGACAAACCAACAACAGAGCAAATAAAAATGCAGGTAATTAAAATATAATCTTGTAGTATATAAAAGTAAAATGTGTATCTAAATACTACAATCCAAATAATAAAAATGTAAGTAATTAGAGTATAATCTTATGTCAAAATTGAAATAATAGTAATAATATTGATAATTTTATTAATAATAATATCATTAAAACTCATAAGAATAATATTATTAGTAATAATAAATATTTCTAGTTTTTTTTCATAATATATAAAATGATTAATATATTATATATTGATATTATAAGTAATACTATACTAATATTTTTACTACTACTAATATTATCAATAAATTTAATAATAACAACAATCATATATAATCATAATATTAATATATTATATGTTAATATTGTTGATAATACTAATAATAATAATAACAACAATAATTTTACTATTACTAATAATGTTAATAATTTTTATAATAGCAAAATATAATAATAATAATAATACTAATAGTAATATTAATAATTTCACTACTAATTTAAGTATTAATTTTCGTATATTATAGTTTAATAATTTTTCTAATTACTTTTTTATTAATAATAATAATATATAATAATAATGTTAATAATACCAATAAAAATATATAATAGTAACATATAATAATAATAATAATTATTATTATTATATTAATATTGGTTATAATTTTTTACTATTACTACAATTAATATTTACAATAATAATATTATAAATAATTACAAATAATAATACTTATAAAAATATTACAAATAATAATATAACTTATAGTTGAAATCATAAATAAATGAAAAAAAGAAAACAAATTGGTTTTCGTAGGATTTGAACCAGGATCCTTTTATTACACAGTTTTAAAATGACGAAAAAACTAAATTTTATGAAAAAAGACACTTGTCAATAAAAGAAAATGGGTAATGTAGTAATTGGTGGTATCTTCTTTTTTTAATATGTAATAGAATGTACTTCAATTGTGGTAAGTTAGATTATAACACATTCTTTTCAATTGTTAAAAAAGAAGAACAAAGTGCTGTATCATTTCATTTAAATTTTTATTTTTTATTACTTGAAAATAATTTGTAATTTTATTGATAATTAAGAAAATATTATAAAATAAAATATTATTATAATAATGGTTGTGGCAATCATAATATATAAAACTTATTCATAAAATAAAATAAAAAATATCAAATTGGATGTATCATTTAATTTAATTTTTCAATGTTTATTACTTGACGTTATTGCATTACATTGATTGAATTTTATGTTCTAGTTATATCTTTTATCTTTTTACATATTTAAAAGAATAACTTGTTATATCTTGAAAGAAAAAGAAAATCTTTTATCTTAAAAACACAATTTGATAAAAATTTAAATTGTTTTAATTGAAATCTTGTGATATAGAAAGAAGATAAGAAAAAATATTAATAACATCAAGTTTTATAAAAATCTTTAGGGATAAATATTAAAAAAATAGAAAATTTAAAAATCTTATAATAGAATTATATTAAAAAATGAGAAAAAATTAAAAAAATACAGAACCAATTTCAAAGTATTTTAAATTCAAAATAAAGAAAAATTATCTTTTTTAATTGTTTTGATAAATTTTTTTAGTTTCATAATTGAAATATAATATAATAAAAAAAATAAGATAATGAAATATTAGTAAAATTATCATTGTCTAAAAAATAAAAAATATAAATATATAGAAACATTGAGAAATATTCAACCATAAATACATATTTAAAAAAGCATGTTAAATTAAAAATATAAAAGATTATTATTTTTTATTAAATTTGATAACATTTTAAGTTTTCTAATTGAAATACTGTACTACAAGAAAGTCGTAATTACTTATGACTGACCAACTATTTAAAAGAAATTACTGTAGAGGTGGTTAAGCGTATATATTAGTTTTTAAAATGTTATATTTGATTTGTTCATTATTACGCTACGTCAATAATTTTTTAACATAATTGTACTTCAATTGTGGTAAGTTAGATTATAACACATTCTTTTCAATTTTTAAAAAAGAAGAACAAAGTGGTGTATCATTTAATTTAAATTTTTATTTTTTATTACTTGAAAATAATTTGTAATATTATGGATAATTAAGAAAATATTATAGAATAAAATATTATTATAATAATGGTTGTGGTAATCATAATATATAAAACTTATTCATAAAATAAAATAAAAAATACCAAATTGGATGTATCATTTAATTTAAGTTTTCAATGTTTATTACTTGACGTTATTGCATTACATTGATTGAATTTAATGTTCTAGTTATATCTTTTATCTTTTTACATCTTTAAAAGAATAACTTGTTATATCTTGAAAGAAAAAGAAAATCTTTTATC